>Ga0318567_10000596_pt1 | contig 14709 bp, 16 predicted proteins | sample GRESIP088b5f20_FD_203691 | JGI IMG/M metagenome (GOLD analysis project Ga0318567, IMG submission 203691) | Tropical soil microbial communities from Luquillo Experimental Forest, Puerto Rico - GRE.SIPMG.088b5f20 | ecosystem: Environmental > Terrestrial > Soil > Tropical forest > Bulk soil...
GGGCGCCAGGGGCCGCGACGCAGCGAGCCGCCGCGGTGCGTCCGCACGCGACGAGGCGCGCTCCACGAGGCCTCGGCCGCCGCGATCAGGCAGTGCCCGGCGCGCTCCGGCCCCGCCCCGCGAGCCACGGCTCCCCTCGACGTGGGGGACCGTCGCTCGACGTGGCGCACGCCGGGTCACCGCGCCCGGCCACGGCACCTATGACGACCACCGACCGACGTCGCCCCCGCCGCCCCCGGCGGTGTGGGTGCGCGACGAGCCGGCGGCCCGTCGGCGCGATGCGTCGGCGTCCGCTGTCCCGCGCGCCGAGCTGCCGAGCGAGCTCGTCAGCGGTGTGCGTGCGGCAGCGACCGATCAGACGGCCCTGGCCCGAGAACGGCTCGTCGAGAGCCTGCAGGCCGCGGTCGACGCGTACAACCGGGGGCGCTACGAGGAGGCCGCGCGGCGGATCGCGCCCGTCGTGCAGGCGGCACCCGGCATCGCGGGCGTGCGAGAGGTCGCGGGGCTCGCGAGCTACCGAGCGCGCCGGTGGCGTGCCGCGATCGAGCACCTGCGGGCGTACACGGCGCTGACCGACGACATGACGAACGTGCCGGCGTGGATGGACTGCGAGCGAGCGCTCGGTCATCCGCGCAACGTCTCGAGGCTCTACGAGCGGGTCCGGGTGGCGTCGCCGTCGCCCGAGGTGCTCGCCGAGGCGCGGATCGTGCTCGCGTCGTCGCTCGCCGACCGCGGAGGGCTCCGCCAGGCGATCGAGCTCATGGTGGACGCAGGTGCGGACCGGAGGATCCGCAACCCGGCGGAGCGGCACGTGCGACAGTGGTACGTGCTCGCAGATCTCTATGAGCGCACCGGCGACGTGCCACGGGCTCGGGAGCTCTTCACCCGTGTCGCGATGGCCGACCCCGGTGCGTACGACGTCGACGAGCGGATCGAGGAGCTCGGCGGCTCGACGCCGACCGGGCACCGACGGCGGGGGCGGTGACCGCGCCGGCACCGCACGACAAGGGGCTGACAGACCACTTCGGGCTCGTCCTCCTCGCGTGCCTCGTCTCCTACACGCTCGTCGTCAGCGTCAGCTCCGATCGATGGGCAGCGCTCATCTCGGCGCTGCCCGTGCTCGTGACGGTCGTGCTCGCCCTCCTCGCCTCTCGAGCCGGGCCACAGCTGCGGTGGGGAGCGATCGGGCTCGTCAGCGCGGCGATCGTGCTCGGGGTCATCAACGCCGCGCGTCATGGCCCAGATCCCGCGGGCGTCTCGCTGCTCCTGACCGGGCTGTCGCTCGTCGTGTGCCTCATGGCGATGCTCGTCCGCATGGCGATGCACACCCGGATCACGGTCCGCACCGTCATGGCGGTGCTCGCGTCGTACGTGATGCTGGGCCTGATCTTCACGTACGTGGACTCAGGCGTGGCGCACATCACCAAAGAGTTCTTCGCTCAGCCCGGGCAGCACACCCAATCGGACTTCGCCTACTTCAGCTACATCACCTTGACGACCGTCGGGTACGGGGACCTGACGCCCATCACGGGGATCGGTCGCTCGCTCGCCTCCCTCGAGGCGCTCATCGGCCAGATCTTTCTCGTGACCCTGGTCGCCCGGATGGTGTCGCTCTTCGGCACGGAGCGAGCACCCCTCGACCTCAGGGACCGCCGGAACCTCAGGGAGGAGATCAACGACCACGAGTAGCCTCTCTGCATGGACCTGCAGTACCTCCTGGGCGACGAAGCAGACTCCCTGCTCGGCCACACCTGCTCGGCGTTCCCGAAGGCGTGGTTGACGCTCCCGGGTCCCGGGTTCCTCGACGAGGTCTTCCAGCACTCCGACCGCTCGCCGGCGGTCCTTCGCAGCCTCGGGACCCTCTACAACCACGGACGCCTCGGCGGCACGGGCTACCTCTCCATCCTCCCCGTCGACCAGGGGATCGAGCACTCGGCAGCCGCCTCCTTTGCGAAGAACCCGGAGTACTTCGACCCCGCTCGGCTCTGCGACCTCGCCCTCGCCGCGGACTGCAGCGCGATCGCCACCACCCTCGGCGGGCTCGGGATCGTGGCTCGCCGGTACGTGCACCGGATCCCGTTCATCGTGAAGCTCAACCACAACGATCTGCTCCACTACCCGACCACCTACGACCAGGTCCTGTTCGCCTCGGTCCGCCGGGCGATCGACCTCGGGGCGATCGGCGTCGGCGCGACGATCTACTTCGGCTCACCCGAGTCGGACCGCCAGCTCCACGAGGTCGGGCAGGCGTTCGAGGAGGCGCACCGCCAGGGGCTCTTCACGGTGCTCTGGACGTACCTGCGCAACGCCGCGTTCAAGAAGGACGGCGTCGACTACGCCCTCTCCGCTGACCTCACCGGCCAGGCGAACCACCTCGGGGTGACCATCGAGGCGGACATCATCAAGCAGAAGCAGGCTGAGAACAACGACGGGTTCCGCGTGATCGGCGTCGGCAAGACCGACGACCTCGTGTACGACAAGCTCACGACCTCGCACCCCGTCGACCTCACGCGCTGGCAGGTCGCGAACTGCTACGCCGGGCGCATCGGGCTGATCAACTCCGGCGGCGAGTCAAAGGGCGACTCCGACCTCGCCCAGGCGGTCCGCACGGCGGTCATCAACAAGCGCGCCGGCGGGCAGGGGCTCATCGTCGGGCGCAAGGCGTTCCAGCGGCAGATCGCCGACGGCGCCGCGCTCGTCCACGCCGTCCAGGACGTGTTCCTCGACGGCTCGGTGTCGATCGCCTGACGCAATCCGCCGTCGGGGAGCGCCGGTAGCATGCAACGAGGCGGGAGGCGAGGCCCATGACCGACACCGTCGAGCACAAGACCGTCGTCGGAGGGGTGGTCCTCCGGTTCGCAGGCGACTCGGGCGACGGCATGCAGCTGGCCGGCGAGCGGTTCACGTCGGTCTCGGCCGCCTTCGGCAACGACCTCGCGACGCTGCCCGACTTCCCAGCGGAGATCCGCGCCCCGGCCGGCACCCTGCCCGGCGTCTCCTCCTTCCAGGTGCAGATCGCCGACCACCACATCACGACGCCGGGAGACACCCCGAACGTGCTGGTGGCGATGAACCCCGCGGGGCTGCGGGCCAACATCCCCGCCCTCGACCCCGGGGCAACGATCATCGTGAACAAGGACAGCTTCGCCGAGCGCGACCTCCAGAAGGCCGGGTACGAGGCGAACCCGCTCGAGGACGGGACCCTCGGGAGCTTCACCGTCTACGAGGTGCCGATGACGACGCTGACCCAGGAGGTGTGCAAGGAGGCCGGGGTCAAGCCGCGCGACGCGGAACGGTCCAAGAACTTCTTCGCGCTCGGGCTGGTCTCCTGGCTCTACACGCGACCGATGGAGCGGACCGAGGCGTGGATCGAGCAGCGGTTCGCGCAGCGTCCGGAGGTCAAGGAGGCGAACCTCCGCGCGTTCCGCGCCGGGCACGCGTTCGGCGAGACCGCGGAGATGTTCGATGCTCGCTACGAGGTGCACGCGGCGCCGTTCCCGCCGGGGGAGTACGCGAACGTCACGGGCAACACGGCGCTCGCCTGGGGGCTCATCACCGCCGCGCAGAAGGCGTCGCTCCCGCTCTTCCTCGGGAGCTACCCGATCACGCCAGCGTCCGACGTGCTGCACGAGCTCTCGAAGCGCAAGGACTTCGGCGTCCGGACCTTCCAGGCCGAGGACGAGATCGCAGCCGTGACCGCGGCGATCGGCGCGAGCTACGGCGGCGCCCTCGGGGTGACGACGACGAGCGGCCCCGGCATCGACCTCAAGTCCGAGGCGATCGGCCTCGCGATCAGCCTCGAGCTGCCGCTGCTCGTGATCGACATCCAACGCGGCGGACCCTCCACGGGGCTGCCGACGAAGGTGGAGCAGTCCGACCTGCTGCTCGCCATGTACGGCCGGCACGGCGAGCCGCCGCTGCCGATCGTCGCGGCGAGCACGCCGAGCCGCTGCTTCGACGCCGCGCTCGAGGCCGTGCGCATCGCGGTGACCTACCGCACGCCGGTGATCCTGCTCTCCGACGCGTACCTCGCGAACGGCTCGGAGCCGTGGCTCGTCCCCGACCCGGACACGATCCCGACGGTCGATCCCGACTTCGCCGCCGAGCCGAACCACACCGACGCGAGCGGCACCACCTCGTTCTGGCCGTACGTGCGCGACGAGGCGACGCTGGCCCGCCCGTGGGCGCCACCGGGTCTGCCGGGGCTCGAGCACCGCATCGGCGGCCTGGAGAAGTCCGACGGCCAGGGCTCGGTCTCCTATGACCCGTCGAACCACGAGCTGATGACGAGGGTGCGGCACGAGCGGATCGATCGCATCCGCGCCACCATCCCCGACGTCGTCGTCGACGACCCGAGCGGCGCCGCCGAGACGATCGTGGTCGGGTGGGGCTCGACGTTCGGCGCGATCGATGCCGCGGTGGCGCGGCTGCGCGCGAGCGGCGTGGAGCTCGCGCGCTGCCACCTCGTCCACCTCAACCCGTTCCCCGCCAACCTCGGCGAGGTCCTCGCGCGCTACCGCCGCGTGCTCGTCCCCGAGCTCAACCTCGGCCAGCTCGCGCGCCTCCTCCGTGCCGAGTACCTGGTGGACGCGACCCCGATCTCCAAGGTCCAGGGGATGCCGTTCCGGGCGGCGGAGCTCGAGGGCGCGATCCGCGCCCAGCTTGGAGGCACGCCATGACCCAGGTCGCGGCCCCGACGACCCGCAAGGACTGGACCAGCGACCAGGAGGTCCGGTGGTGCCCCGGGTGCGGGGACTACTCGATCCTGGCCGCGCTCCAGATGCTGATGCCAGAGCTCGCTGTCCGTCGCGAGTCGACCGTCTTCGTCTCGGGCATCGGGTGCGCCGCGCGGTTCCCGTACTACATGAACACCTACGGGATCCACACGATCCACGGCCGCGCGCCCGCCGTCGCGACCGGGCTCGCCCTGACGAGGCCCGACCTCGACGTCTGGGTGATCGGCGGCGACGGCGACATGCTCTCGATCGGCGGGAACCACCTGCTGCACGTGCTGCGCAGGAACGTGAACATGACCATCCTGATGTTCAACAACCGCATCTACGGGCTGACGAAGGGGCAGTACTCGCCGACGTCGGAGGCGGGCAAGGTCACGAAGTCGACCCCGGCCGGCTCGATCGACCGGCCGTTCAACCCGATCTCGGTGGCGCTCGGCGCGGAGGCGACCTTCGTCGCGCGCACGCACGACATGGATCGCGCGCACATGCAGGAGACCTTCCGACGCGCGTACGTGCACGACGGCGCGAGCTTCGTCGAGGTCTTCCAGAACTGCAACGTGTACAACGACGGCACGTTCGAGGAGCTGACGAGCAAGGACCGCCGCTCGTCGATGCTCATCTCGCTCGCCGACGGCGAGCCCATCCGGTTCGGTGCCGACCTCGAGAAGGGGGTTGTGCAGCGTCCCGACGGCCGTGTCGAGATCGTGGACGTCGCCGACGTCGGTGAGGACGCGCTGCTCGTGCACGACGAGGCCCGCGACGATCCCGGAGTCGCGTTCGCGCTCTCGCGGCTCGGCGACTCGATGGTGACGCCGACACCGATCGGGGTGTTCCGGGACGTGGCGCGCCCCGAGATGGGCGCCGCGATGTCGGCCCAGATCGTCGACGCCCAGGAGAAGAGGGGGCGTGGTGACCTCGCCGCGCTCTACCGCTCGAACGGCACCTGGACGATTGCCTGAGATCGCCGCGCCCGTGGCGGCCGGCGACGCGGGCCTCTCGCGGATCGTCACGTGGCCGAACGCCGTCACGGTCGCGCGGCTCGCGCTGGTCCCGGTCTACGTCTGGCTCCTCTTCGCGACGCCGCACCAGGTGGCCGCGGGGCTGCTGCTCGGCACGCTGGGCGCCACGGACTGGATCGACGGGTACCTGGCGCGCCGTCTGCGGCAGGTGACGACGCTCGGCAAGGTCCTCGACCCGATCGCCGATCGCGTGCTCGTCTTCACCGCGGTCACGACGTCCGCGGTGTTCGGCGCGGTGCCGTGGTGGTTCGCGATCGCGACGCTCGCGCGCGAGGTCGTCGTCTCTGGCGCGGTGCTGCTCCTCGCGTCGCTCGGGGCCGCCCGGATCGACGTGCTGTGGCTCGGCAAGGCGGGCACGTTCGGGCTCATGACGGCGTACCCGCTGCTGCTCATGGCTCACGGGCCGGCCACCTGGCAGACGGTGCTCTACGACATCGCGTGGCCGATCGCCTGGATCGGCCTCACCCTCGCATGGATCGCCACCGTTGCGTACGTGCGGCCGGCGCGCGAGGCCCTCTCGAGTGGACGCTCGGGGCGGACGCTCGGATAGGGTTCGCGCCGTGCGGATCCCGACCGATCTTCGCTTCAGCAAGGATCACGAGTGGGTGCGCATCGAGGGGACGAGCGCGACGATCGGGATCACCGACTACGCGCAGGACGCGCTGGGTGACGTCGTGTTCGTCTCGCTGCCCGACGTCGGCGCCGTCGTCGAGCAGGGAGGCGCGGTCGGCGAGGTCGAGTCCACGAAGTCGGTCTCCGAGGTGTACGCGCCGGTCGGCGGCACGGTCACGTCGGTGAACGAGGCGCTGCGCGACTCGCCCGAGGTGCTCAACGCCGACCCCTACGGCGCGGGGTGGATCTGCACCGTGGAGCTCGCCGACGCCGCGCAGCTCGAGGCGCTCCTCGACGCCGCCGGGTACGCCCAGCTCACCGAGGCTTAGTCGGCCATGGTGTCGACCCCCGGGGCTTGACGTGCGGTGCGCCCGCTGCGGCTCGCAGCTCACCGACGCGCCCAACTTCTGCCCGGAGTGCGGCGCGCCGATCCACCGGGACGACTCCCACGAGACCATGGCGACGCCCACCGTCGCCGCGTCGCTCCCGGAGGTCACCATCGGCGACGTCGTGCGCGTGGCCCCCGGCTCGGTCGACGCGCTGGTCGTGGTGCGCGGAGCCACCGCGGGCGAGGTCCTCGAGCTCCTCGGCGAGGTGACCACGGTCGGCCGCCAGAAGGGCAACGACCTCGTCCTCGACGACGTCACCGTCTCGCGGCACCACGCGCTCTTCACCCGGACCGCGTCGGGTCGGGTAACCGTGCGCGACCTCAACTCGCTCAACGGCACGTACGTCAACGGCACACGTGTCGAGGAGGTGACGCTGCGCACCTACGACGAGGTGCAGATCGGCAAGTTCAAGCTCACGTTCGTCGCGGCGGCGGACCGATGAGCGCCAAGTCGACGCGCACCTACCTCTCGATCGGCGAGGTGCTGAGCGTGCTTCGCGAGGAGTTCCCCGACGTCACGATCTCGAAGATCAGGTTCCTCGAGGGGCAGGGGCTGGTGAGCCCCGAGCGCACGACCTCCGGTTACAGAAAATTCCACGAAGCGGACGTGGAGCGGCTTCGCTTCGTGCTGCGCCACCAGCGCGAGCACTTCCTCCCCCTGAAGGTGATCCGTGAGCGGATGGCGGCGGAGGGGCTGGCGCCGACGCCCGCCCCCGAGAAGCCACACACCGCTCGACGGCGATCCGTGAGCGAGCTCGTGGCGGCGCTGCAGGAGACCCCGGCTGCCACGGCACAGGTGCCGACGGCGCGCGCTGGGCGGGCGGGCGCGCCGCAACCAGCGGCGGATCCCGACGACCCGCTGCCCGGGCGTCCGGCGCCGCAGGTCGCCACCAAGGCGGAGGCGGCGGCAGCCGCGGGCATCGACGTGGCGGCCCTGCAGAGCCTTGTGGACAACGGGATCGTGAGCACGGTGCGGCAAGGCGGCGTCGAGGGGCTCGACGAGGACGGCGTGGCGGTCTGCAAGGCAGCCGCCGGCTTCATGGCCATCGGCCTCGAGCCGCGCCACCTAAAGGTCCTGCAGCACGCGGTGCTGCGGGAGCTCGACATGATCGAGACGCTCGTGCGTCCACTGCTGCAGCAGCGGACGCCGGAGGGGCGGGTTCGCGCGCGCGAGGAGGCCACACACTTCGCGCGCCTGGGGCAGTCCCTGCGCGCCGCCATGCTCCGGCGCGAGCTCCGACGCACCATTGGATAGCCACGTCCGCGATGACGCGGTCTAGGCTTGTGCCATGGTCGAGGTCGCACTCCGAGCCGTGAGGGTCGACCTGCAGTCGCGGACGCCGGTGCTGGTCCTGCAGGAGACGAGCGCGCTGCATCGCTCCATCCCGATCTTCATCGGCGAGCCCGAGGCGGTCGCGATCGAGTGCGCGGTCCGCGGCGTCCCCGCGCCGAGGCCGCTCACCCACGACCTCTTGAAGAACGTGATCGCCGAGCTCGGTGCGACGGTGTCACGCGTCGTGATCACCGAGCTGCGCGAGGCGACGTACTACGCGGAGATCCACCTCAACACGCCGGGCGGCGCGACGATCGTCTCCTCGCGCCCCTCCGACGCGGTCGCCCTGGCGCTCCGGACAGAGAGCCCCCTCTACGTCGACGACGAGCTCATGGAAGAGGAGGGGCGCCTCATCGAGCTCGCCGACGAGGACGAGGAGATCGACGAGGTGGACTGCGACGCCGACGAGCTCGCCGAGCAGTTCAGGGACTTCCTCGACACCGTCCACCCGGAGGACTTCCAGCCGTAGCCGCGGCGGTCCGCTGCGGGCCCGTCCCGCGCGCGTACATTCGGTGCCGTCGAGAGGAGCACCGTGGCGAGCAGGCGCCGCCGCACGGTCTCGCTCGCCGCCGCGTCGCTGGCCACGCTGGCGGCGCTCGCGGTCGGGTTCGGGGCCGGGTACGTGACCAAGGACCGGACGACCACGACGACCACGAGCCCGCCCGCGACCTCGTCGACGAGCGCCCCGACCACCTCGTCGGTGCCGACGACCACGTCGGTCGTGCCGCTGGCGAGGTGCGTGGGCGGGTCGCTCACCGGGGCGGTGGCTTCCTCGCAGGGCGCGGCCGGCACGATCGAGGTCACCTTCTCGGTGACGAACGTCGGTGTGGCCCCGTGCCTGCTGTTCGGGTACCCCTCGATCCAGCTCCTCGCGGCCTCCGGGGCGCCGATCACGACGACGACCATCGATGACCACACCGGGTTCTCGGTCGCCGCGGCCAGCCGCGCGCCGAGGCGGCAGCGCCTGACGCCGCGGGGCACGGCCACCTTCCTGCTGCAGTACTCCCAGATCCCGGTCGGGACCGAGCAGGTCTGCCCGACGTCGGCGACCGTCGACGTCTACCCGCCCGGGTCGAGGAGCGCCGTCGCGATCCCCGCGGCGCTCCAGCCGTGCGACGCGGGCACCGTGCACGTCTCGCCCTTCTACGGCGCGACCTGAGCGGCCTCCCTCGCCGGGTCGACGAGCACGCGCCCGCGCGCCTGGCCGTGCGCGATCGCCTCGAGCGCCGCGGCGACGCCGTCGAGCCCGATCTCGCCCGTGACGATGGACGCGATGGTGCCGGCGTCGAGCGCGCACGAGAGCGTCTCCCAGACCTCCGCGCGGAGCGCCGCTGGCGCGTCGACCGAGTCGACCCCGACGACCGCGGCGTTGCGCGTGATGAACGGGTAGACGGTCGTCTCGAGCGCGGTGCCGCCGACGAGCCCGGTCGCGGCGACCGCGCCGCCCCACCGGAGCACGCGCAAGATCTCCGCCAGCGTCGCACCGCCGACGCAGTCGACCGCCCCGGCGTACGTGGGCGCGCCCAAGACGCGATCGGGCCGGTCCTCGAGCGCGTCGCGGGCGACGACGCGGCGCGCACCGAGCGACGTGAGGAACGCGTGAGCGTCGGGCTTGCCGGTCATGGCCACCACCTCGAACCCGCGCGCCGCGAGCAGCGCGACGGCGACGGACCCGACCCCGCCGGTCGCGCCGGTCACGAGCACCGGGCCGCGGTCGTTGGTGAGGCCGGTGCGCTCGAGCGCGAGCACCGAGGCCATGGCCGTGTACCCGGCCGTGCCGTACGCCATCGCGCTCCTCGCGTCGAGGCCCCTCGGGACCGGGGTGAGCCACGCGGCGGGGCACCGCACCCGCTCGGCCAGCCCGCCGTGGTGCGAGGTGCCGAACCCGTGGCCGTGAGCGATCACCTCCTGGCCGACACCGACGGACGGGCTCTCCGATGCAACCACGGTGCCCGCCGCGTCGATCCCGACGATGAGCACGGCACGGCGGGCGACCCGGCTGTGCGGGGCGACGGCCATGGCGTCCTTGAAGTTGAGCGTCGACCAGCGCACGGCCACCTCGACGTCGCCGTCCACGAGGAACTCGGCGTCGTCGACGTCGCGGACCCCCGCGGTGGCCGCGTCGCCCTCGTGGGCGACGACGAACGCCCTCACGAGAGCAGCTCGCGGGCGGTGAGGAGGATCGCCCTGGCGCCCGCGTCGTCGAGCGAGGCGAGTGCGGCGCCGCAGAACCGCTCGTCGTCGGTCACCTCGACCCCGCCGACCGGGGCGGGGAACCCCCGCGGCCCCTCGACGAGCACGAGCCCGAAGAGCTCGCCCAAGAACTCGTCGACGGCCGCTTCACCGATCGTCCAGCGGCGCTTGCGCAGGGTCGCCGCACCGAGCCCCTCGAGCGCGTCGAACTCGACGTCGTCGAGGTACACGGTCGTGTGCCAGACCGGGGTCGGGCGAGCGGGGTGGACGCGGACCTTCTGCCCGAGCTTTCGCACGGTTGCCGCCTCGTCTCGCACGGTCCGCAGCCGAAGCCGGGTGCCGCGGACGTACCGGTCCTCGATCTCGCGCGGCGCACGGCTCGCCTCGGGCACCGAGGCGACCACGTAGCGCTGCTCGTCCTCGAGCCGCGCGTACCGCGGGGGGTCCACCGAGCCATTGTGCCTGTCGGGGCCGGGTGCGCCGTATGGTGCGCCCGTGGCGCCGCCGGACCGCGCAGCGGGGACCGCGCCGACGCCCGAGACCGCGGCAGCCGCGGCGATCCGTGTCGGCGAGCCCGCGTTCGTGGACGGCGCCCTGCACTGGGTGCAATCGGCGCCGGACGGCACCGGACGCTCGGTGCTGGTCGCCGAGTCGCCGGCCGGGCTGCGCGAGGTCTCGCCGCCGGGGAGCGCGCTCCGCTCGAGGCTCTTCGGGTACGGCGCGGGGTCGTGGTGCGCCTCCCCGACGGGGATCGTGGGCGTCGACGCGACGACCCAGTCGCTCGTGCGGCTCGGCGTCGACGCGGCAGAGCCGGTCGGGCCGGACCCGACGCCCGGCGACACGATCGGGGACCCGGTCGCCGTGCCCGGCTCGACGTGGGTGGTCGTGGCGGCCGAGCACGCCGGCAAGCGGGGTGTGCGCCGCGGGCTCGCGGCGGTCGACGTCGCGAGCGGCGCGCGCGTCCCGCTCCACGTCGCCGACGGGATGTGCGCGGAGCCCCAGGTCGCTCCCGACGGGCGCGCGCTGGCGTGGCTGCGGTGGCCTGCCGGCACCATGCCGTGGGACGCCGCGGAGCTGTGGGTCGCCACGCTCGAGGCGACGGCCACGTCGATCGCGTGCCGCGGCCCGCGACGGCTCGACGGCGGGCGCGGGTGCTCGACGGGCCAGCCCACGTGGCGCCGCGACGGGAGCCTCGCCTACGTGAGCGAGGCGGCGGGATGGTGGCAGCCCTGGGTGTGCGACGACGGCGGCGCGGTGCGCCGGCTGTGCGACCGTCGCGCGGAGTTCCAGCGGCCGCGGTGGCTCACCTGCCGGTGGCTCGCGGACCTCGGCGCCGACGGCGCGCTCGCGTGCGCGTTCGCGGACCGCGAGGGGGAGCACGTGGCCGTGCTCGACGGCGCCGGGCGGCTCAGCGTCGTCGAGCAGCCCTGCGTGCGCGTCGACGGGGTCGCCGCGGCCGGCGCGTCGCTCGCGTGGGTCGGTGCGTCCGTCGGGGCGCACGGCGTGGTGTGCATCCAGCGCCGCGGACGCGCCCCATCGGTCGTCGCGTCGGGTCCCACCGCCGAGGACACGCCGAGCCCCGAGCCCTTCGCCTTCGTCCACGACGGCGCCGCGGTCGACGGCGTGGCGTGGCGACCCGGCGGACGCGAGCCGGCACCGCTGGTCGTGACGGTGCACCCCGGGCCGACCGGCGCGGTCGACCGCGCCTACACGCCGATCGTGCACCTGCTCACCGCCCGAGGGTTCGCCCTCGCCTCGGTCGACCACTCGGGGTCGACGGCGCACGGCCGCGCGCACCGTGAGCGGCTGCGCGGCCGCTACGGCGAGCTGGACGTCGCCGAGTGCACGGCGGCGGTCGCACACCTGGTCGGTGCGGGCGTCGCGGACCCGCGCTGCTGCTTCATGCGCGGCACGAGCGCGGGCGGGACGACGGCCCTGCTCGCGCTCGGGAGCGGTGCGCTGCGCGGCGCCGTGGCGTGGTACCCGGCGTCGCGGTTCGCCGACGACGCCGATCCCCACGGGTTCGAGGCCGGGTACCTCGCCGCGCTCACCGGCCCCGACGGGGCGGGGCGCTCGCCGCTCGCCCGCGCTGCGACCCTGCACGGCGCCGCGCTCCTCATCCAGGGCGCCGAGGACGACGTCGTGTCCCCGGACGACACCGCGGCGCTCGTCGTGGCGCTTCGCGACGCGCTCGACGAGGTCGGGTGCGTCGTCGTCGCGGGGGAGGGGCACGGGTTCCGGACGGCCGCCGGTCGGGCCACCGCGCTCGAGGCGGAGCTCGCCTTCTATCTGCGACACGGCGTGGCGTCTCCCGATGGCGGCGATCGGTACGATGCGGAGGCGACCGGGCGAGAGGTGCCCGGGCGACGCCCATGACCGCGATCCTCGCCACGATGCGACGCCGGCTCCCGCGGTGCTCGCCCGCGGCGCTCGACGCGTGGCTCTACGCCGGGTCGGCGGTCTTCGCGGCCGTGCTCTGGGCGACGAGCGACCTCTCCCCGCACCGCGACTGGGGCCGGGACGCGGCGCTCGGGTACGCGTGCTGCGCGGTCGTGGCTGCCGCGCTCGTGGTCGTGGGTCCCGCGCGGGCGCTCATCGCGCGCACCGTGCTCACCGCCATCTGCTTCGTGCTCGTCGCCCTCGTGCCGATGGCGCTCATGGTGCACGACCGGTCGGTGGCCCACCGGGAGGTCCACGTGCTCCCCGAGGTTGCGGTGATCGAGCGCGCCGGCCACCGCCTCGTCGCCGGGCAGGACCCGTACGTGGCAGACGTGGTCGGCTCCACCGTCATCGGGCAGGTCGCGGGGGTCCCCAAGTACGAGGCGTTCTTCCCGTACTTCCCTCTGATGACCGCGTTCGGCCTCCCCGCGACGGTGCCGTGGCTGGGCGCCCTCGGCGACGGCCGCCTCTGGATGGCGCTCGTCGCCACGGTCGCCTTCCTCTGGGCGCTCGCCCTCAGCCGTGCGCCGCCCACCCGCGCGCTGCGCGCCGCGCAGGTCTTCCTGGTGCTCCCGACCGGCGCGCTCTTCCTCGCCGGCGGGGGCGACGACCTGCCGGTGCTCGCGATCTCGCTCCTCGGTGTCGTGCTCGTCGAGCGCCGGCGCGACGCCGCGGCCGGGGTCGCGTTCGGCGTGGCGATGGCGATGAAGCTGACGGCGTGGCCGCTGGCCGCGCTCAGCTGCCTCATCGTGCGCGACCGGTCAGGTCGGCGTGCACCGGGGCAGATGATCGCGATCATGGCGGCGATCGTGGCGGTGGTGGTGGTCCCGTTCGCGGTCTGGGACCCGCACACCTTCGTGGAGAACGTGCTCGCGTTCCCCCTCGGCCTCGCGGGGATCGACTCGCCGGCCGCGAGCCCGCTCCCCGGCCACCTCGTCACGATGGTGGTGCCGGGTGCGCACCGGGTGCTGCTCGTCGGGCTCGTGCTCGTGGGCGGCCCGCTGCTCGCGTGGTGGTCCTGGCGCCGACCGCCGACCGACGCGGCGGGCGTCTGCAGGCTGACCGCGGTGGTGGCGATCGTGGTGATGTGCGTCGCGCCGGCGACGCGCGTCGGGTACGTCGTCTACCCGGTGAACCTGCTCGTCTGGTCCTGGCTCCTCACGCCCGCGCGCCATCCCGAGGAGGCCGCGGCGACGGTGGGGGAGGGCGCGGCGCTGCCGCCCGCCGAGGGGCTCGCGCCTCAGCTGTAGTCCGCGGCCTGGAAGAGCCGGTAGGTGTACGTCGTCGCGGTCGGCGACGTCGCGGTCGCGTCCACCCCCGCCTCCCAGTAGAACCCGTCCGCGCCGCCCTTCTGGAAGAGCAGCTCCGCGGTGCCGTGCGGCGAGACGGTCATCGACTCGAGCGTCCAGCCGAGCGCCTCCATGTCGGAGCGGTAGAACCCGAGCACCCTCGCGCGCGGCGCAGCGACGGCGATGCGGTCGGCGAGGTCGTAGGCGCTCGATCCCGGGCCGCCGCCGCCGGTGGCCACCGATCCGACGCGGTGCGCCCCCACCGGCACGATGAGCCCCGAGGCGATGTTCGCGGGCGGCGCGCCGCCCTGGACCCATCCCTCGAAGACCGTCGCGTGCCGGGCGATCGGGAGCCCCCCGACGATCACCGGGACCTGCGCCTGCGGCGACCCGTTCGTCCCCAGCAGCACGTTCAGCACGGTGAAGAACGCGAGCGTGCCGACGGCGATGATGAGGACCACGGCCGCCGGCAGGATGCTCGTCCTGCCTCGGATCGGCGGGACTGTCGCGACGCGTCCCTCAGCGGTCGCCGGCACGGCGTCAGCCTACGAGGGTGCCGAACCGCCCCAGCCCAGGTGGTCGATGGGACCGTGCCCGCCGCCGAGCGTCCAGCCCGCCGCGGTCTCGAGCGCGCGGGCGACGAACGCCTTCCCGCGCGTCACCGCGTCGACCGCGTCGCGTCCCTCGGCGAGGCCGACGG
>Ga0318567_10000600_pt1 | contig 14642 bp, 7 predicted proteins | sample GRESIP088b5f20_FD_203691 | JGI IMG/M metagenome (GOLD analysis project Ga0318567, IMG submission 203691) | Tropical soil microbial communities from Luquillo Experimental Forest, Puerto Rico - GRE.SIPMG.088b5f20 | ecosystem: Environmental > Terrestrial > Soil > Tropical forest > Bulk soil...
AAAAGCGGACGATAGATTTTTACCACTCATTTGATATGATCTTACTACTCACTATTTAATAATTCTTGCCAACTTGCTTATGAAGAGAAAAAGGATATAAGAGTTCACTGTTTGGTTCCTAAACGACATAAATGCATCAAATTATTTGGCTGAACCGATATCGAACGGAACACTCGAAAGCGCCGCTTCGATAAGGGAAAACCGAAAACTTATCTTTAATAAGATCCATGCCATTGAAAAAAGGTTTGCAACGCATTTCTATTACTGGAAATGCTGACCTGCGACCTGTATCATTTTCTAACTGCTAATATTTGAAAAATGAAAAAATGTTTGCTTGCACTGCTTCTTTTTTTAACGCTATTACCAGCCATTGCCCAAAACCGGGTAATTAACGGTACTGTGACCGGTCCGGATGGTAAGCCACTCAGCGGAGCCACCGTAACCGTAAAAGGAACTAAAATAGCCACCGTAACAGATAAAGATGGCCATTACAAGATTTCCGTTACAGGAACCAATCCTAAACTTGTCATCACTTCTGTTGGCTATGGTGAAAAAGAGATTTCTGCGGATGCTAATTCGACTTCTAATGTTACTCTTGCTTTTAAAAGCACCGTGTCGGAAGAAGTGGTGGTTATCGGCTATGGTACCGCAAAAAAGAAGGACCTGACCGGTTCAGTTGCCAAAGCTAATATCAAAGACATGTCCAATGCTCCCGTTATGTCTATCGCTCAGTCTTTGCAGGGTAGGGTAGCAGGCGTTAACATCAGTTCGGGTGACGGACAGCCCGGTTCCCAATCGAACATTGTTATTCGCGGGGCAAACTCCATCACACAATCAAATGCTCCATTGTATGTAGTTGATGGAATGCCGATTGAAAACTTTAACCTTAACCTCTTTAACCCGGATGATATCGAATCTATTGAAGTATTGAAAGATGCTTCTTCTACTGCTATTTATGGAGCGAGAGGTGCCAACGGGGTTATCATGGTTACCACAAAAAAAGGTACCCAGGGCGCTCCCCGGATATCATTTAATACGACGCAGGGTCTTAATCAGAATACAAGAAAAATAGAAACATTAAATTCGTATGAGTTTGTCAAGCTTCAGTTGGAAAGATCGCCGGGAGTAGGATCAGAGACTAATCCAACCCCAAACTATTATTACCTCACCAAGCCTGGACTAACCTTGGATAATTACAAGGACTCCGCTACTACCGATTGGCAGGCTCCTTTTTTCAGAAACGGCTATCAACAGAATTATGCTTTGGCGATGAGAGGAGGAAACAATGGTACGCTATATTCTGTGTCCGGTTCTTACGATAACATGTCTGGAACCATTATCAACTCAGGCATGTATCGCTACCAGGGTCGTGTGGCATTGGATCAGCAAGTAAATAAAAAACTAAAAGTAGGAATCAATGGAAGTTATGCTTACATGTATCAGAATGGTAATATAGCGGCACAGTCTAATACCAGCGGCACATTAAATATCATGTACAGTGTTTGGGGCTCTAATCCTTTGACTCGTGTTACTGATGATGGTATAGATCCAACGACAGATGGCAGCAATGATTATAAATACAATCCTGTTGTCAATCAGAAAAATATTCTCCATAGCGTAGGTACCAACAATCTAAATGTAAACGGCTACATTAATTATACAATCATTCCCGGATTGTTGTTACGACTAACGGGATCTGTCAACAACTCGGCCATTGTTAATAAAGATTTTTACAACAACCATACTTTCTTAGGTGATCCTAGAACAGTGTTTGGGTCTGCCAATGGCGCCAATGGGTCCATACAAAACCAAAAGGTAAATAACTGGACCAATGAGAATACGCTTACCTATACAAAGACCCTGCATCAAGTGCACAACTTCAACGTGCTTGGTGGTTTTACCATGCAGGGCAATACATCAAGCGCTTATGGTTTTGGTGCAAACCAGGTTCCAAATCCTACATTGGGAGTGAATGGCCTGGTAGAAGGAACGTTGGTGCCTACGAGCACTGTTACCCGATCGTCTTTGTGGAATTCCGCTTCGTTTTTAGGAAGGATTAATTACAATTTTAATTCTAAATACTATGTAACATTTTCTTACCGGGCGGACGGTTCTTCCAAGTTTAAGGACGGAAACCGCTGGGGATATTTCCCTTCAGCAGCATTGGCATGGAGATTTTCGCAGGAAAAATTCCTGAAGCAACAGCAATGGTTGTCTGACGGTAAATTGAGGGTTACTTACGGTAAAACCGGTAATAACAGGGTGAGTGACTTTGCTTATGCTTCCACTTCACTTATCGACGTTAAATATGGCTATGCATTCAACGGGGTGAATATTCCTGCGAACCATCCTGCTACAATGGGCAATGATGATTTGAAATGGGAAACAACAGAACAGGCGGATGCCGGACTGGATCTCTCCTTTTTTCAAAACAGGATTAACTTAACGGCGGATGTATATAAAAAGACAACAAAGAATTTATTGTTGAATGCTGCCCTGCCTCCAACGATGGGATACGCTACTTTGACAAGAAATGTGGGCAGCGTACAAAACGAAGGACTTGAAATCGAACTTACCACAACAAATATTGCAACGAAAAACTTTAAGTGGACAAGTTCATTTAACATCTCGTTCAATAACAACAAAGTGTTGGCATTAACAGAAAATCAGAATGCTTTATATTCAGCAGTGACCCCAGTCACTGGCGCTGCAGGATCAGGCGCTCCTGCATACATCGCGGAAATAGGTAAACAACTTGGATTGATGTATGGTTTTAAGTATGATGGTTTGTACCAGGTTGGTGATTTTAACCAGGTGACTACTGCAACAGGAATGGTGTATGTGCTTAAAGATAACGTGACATCAAACGGCAACACAAGAGCCAACATTCAGCCGGGTGACATTAAATATGCAGATCTGAATGGCGATAAAACAATAAATGCGTCTGACTATACAGTTATCGGTCGCTCATTGCCCATTCACTATGGTGGTTTCGGAAACAATTTTAACTACAAAAATTTCGACCTGAATATTTTCTTACAGTGGTCTTATGGCAATAATATTCAAAATGCCAACAGGATGATTTTCGAAGGAGGTAGCACTGCGCAGAACCTGAATATGTATGCAACAGAAATGAACCGCTGGACCCCAACCCATACGCAAACGGATATACCAAGAATGGGCGGTTATTATGGGGGTGGCTATTCTTCCAGAACAATAGAAGACGGCTCCTACCTGCGATTAAAAACATTGTCTCTGGGATACAATTTCCCAAAAAGTGTTCTGGCAAAATGTAACATTCAATCATTAAGAATATTTGCATCTGCTCAAAACTTATGGACATGGACAAAGTACAGCGGCCTTGATCCTGAGGTGAACGTGTATCCATCTGTCCTAACGGGTGGATATGACTACAGCCCATATCCAAGGGCAAGAACGTTCGCATTGGGAGCAAACCTTAATTTTTAATTTTTAAAAGAATCAACAATGAAATATTGTTTTAAAATATTAATGTTCACCTCTATCATTTGTGGACTGTTGTCATGCAATAAATTTTTGGACACTAAACCTGAGAGCTTTTTAACGCAGCCAGAATATTACAATGATTCTGCAAAAATCTTAAAAGCTTTAGCCGGCGTATATCAACCGCTGACTTCGAGTAGCATCTACGGGGATTGCTGGTTTGACCAGTTTGCGGCATCTTCATCTGATGAAAGCTTTTACGCTCGTTCCGCGGTTAGCAATTTATATTACTTTCTGTATGATTATACAGATAATAACATCGGTGCTTTGTGGAGCCAGTGCTATGTAGGCATTAATCGTGCGAACATGTTACTGGCTAATATAAATAACGCCAAAGGTAAAATGAGCCAGCAGTCGATGAACTATGTGTTAGGTCAAAACTATTTTTTAAGAGGTTATTATTATTACTTACTGGCTTCCAATTTTGGAGGTGTTCCTTTGAAGTTAACACCATCTGTTACCGTAGCAACGGTAAATGCTCCGCGGGCATCATTAGCTGATACCTACAAACAGGTTCTGGCTGACATGATGCTGGGTGATTCATTATGTAACACTGCCGACAGAATTGGTACCGGTAGCATGGTTTCAAAAACGGTTGTTGAAGGAATGGTCGCCCGTGTATGTTTAACAATGGCAGGCTATCCGCTGAAAGATCAGTCAAAGTATGCTATGGCATTGGATTATGCGACACGTGTGGTTATTTCAGGTGTGCACAGCTTGAATCCTAGCTACTCCAATATGTTTATTAACCTGCATCAAAAAAAATATGATGTAAAAGAAAGCATGTGGGAAGTAGAGTTTAACACCAATGCTAATGACGGTATCCAGGATTTTACCCGAAATGCCAATACTAACGGTATCCCATGGAACACAAATAACGGAGATCCCGGTTATTCTTATGGATTTGTGGCTACCACAGATACTTTGTTTAATGCCTTCGAAGCGGGGGATTTAAGAAGAGACTGGTGCATTGCTCCGTACTCCTATAGTACAACTCCTACAGCAACCACTCCTTTCTCGTACAATTATTTTACTGGCAGCCAGGTGTTCAATCGTTTTGATGGTAAGTTTCGCAGAGAGTACGAAATAACGCCGTCAGCCAGCAAGAATAAAAATAACACAGTCGTTAACTGGCCCGTACTACGTTATGCAGATGTGTTATTGATGCAGGCAGAAGCGGAAAATGAAGTAAACGGACCAACAAGTGTTTCATACAATGCAATAAACCAGGTAAGAAGAAGAGCGTTTGGTGTTACCACTACGAAACCCGATGCAACAGTGTCTGTTGTGAAAGGAATTACGATTACCAATGCAGGGTCGGGATATTTAACTAACGTGCCTAACGTGCCGGTAACAATCTCCGGCGGTAATGGTACAGGGGCCACAGCAGCCGCTACAATAAACAGCAGCAAAGTTGTTTCAGGAATAGGACTGCTAAATTTTGGAACTGGTTATACTTCCGTTCCTACCCTTGCTGTAGGTGCACAGTGGGCCGCAGGGATTAGCTACGCTTTAAATGCGCAGGTGGCAGCACCTAACGGTAAACTATATACGGTTACCACAGCAGGTACGTCTACAACTACGCCGCCAACAAATACATCCGGAGCATCTTCCGCTGCAACTACAGGCGCGGTGTTTACCTATGCCGGGGTAGCTGCGACTGCTACAGCTACCGTTACCACAACCACTGTTGATTTGCCGCAGGGCCTTTCAAAAGATCAAATGCGTGCTGCAATACAACAGGAAAGATTTAAGGAATTAAGTTTTGAAGGCCTGAGGAAAGGGGACTTGATCCGTTGGGGAATTTGGGTGCAAACAATGAACGCAACAGGTGCCCGTATCAAGGCTAATGGAGGATCATCTTTTGCCTATGGGGGAACACCGGGATTGAATGTTACAAGCAAGCATTTACTATTTCCTATTCCGGTAACTGAAATGACAACCAATAAGGCAATGACACAAAATCCTGGTTGGTAAATTGTAGATACTTAAAATAAATAAACATGAAACTTAAATATATTCCGGTTGTTGTTTTAGGATTGATCACTGCGTCTTGCAGTAAAGAACTTAACGTAAAAGATGTAAATTTTAATGCTGCTGCTGTTGCAGCAGGAACAGGCGCCGCGGCAGATTCTTTTTCAATCGCAAATGGCGGCGTCGCATTTAATTTCACAGGAAATCCCGATTACATATCTTTTTACTCAGGCGAAATAGGCCACAGGTATGAGTTTCGTGAAAGGACCACAGCTGCCGGCATTCCTAAATTGCAATTTTCCTCTGCGCTAAATACATCGGGAAATGGAACGTTGTCATTAATGCTTTCTTCTGATTTTAAAGGCTTGATAAATAAGGTGGCTTATGGCGTATCTAGCCTTGATACGGGAGCAACAATGTCCAACATCAATAAAGCTACATGGGCAGACATTACAGGCAGGGCTACATGGGCAACGGGTACCACAGCGGTACCTTCCGGATCAATTGATTTGAGCGATTTTGTAAAGTCTGGTCCTGTTTATGTTGCTTTCAGATACCAGGCACCTTCAGGCAATGTGCAAAAAAAGTGGACCATTACGGCATTATCTGTAACAAATAATTTGGCAAATGAAGGCTCATCCTACGTTGTTGCCAATTTGAACAATGCAACAACAGCCTTTACTAACTATGGAAACTCAACCTACAGCCCCGGATGGGCACCTGTATTTGATTCCACAGTTAATGCCAACAAATATGCATGGGTATTTACCAGTGCAAGTTCACTTGTTATAACCGGCGCTGCCACTGCTGCCGCTGCTACAGCCAATGCAGATGCATGGGTAGTGATGGGACCGGTAGATCTTACTAAAGTTACACCTGACGTAGGCGTTGGTCTCAAAACATTGGGCGGTGCTACATTGGCTAATTATCCGTACGCGTCTTATGCGAAAGGATTGTACAGTGCTGTATTTGTTGGCGTTAATAGTAATGCATCACAGACCCAAAGCAAAGTAGTAACCATACCGGTCAATATTGTACCGTAATGTGCCAAAAGGGTCTATTAGGATGATTTTTTCGGAACAAAGGTTTGTAAGAATGTAGGTGTTGTTTTATACAGTAGTTGAGCAATTGTTGGGTAAAAGGCAAACCAGAATGCACCCAAGTGCGGTTTGCCTTTTTGTTTTTGAATTATACAAAAACCAACACAGTTGATATATCGAAACTAAAGCAAAAAAAACGATTGGCATTTGCAAATGTGATTGCCTGTTCAATAGTGAGCGTTGCTACAGCCCATGAATTGTCCATTTTCGTTTTGGAGGGTTCTTTCACATCAAGGTTTTGTGCCTAACAATCATTCTTTTGTTTTTTAATAACCGGTTTATGAAAAAGTACTACTATTTGGCAATGTACACTGCTAGCGACGATGGGAAGATAATTGAAGATGCGTCGTTCTTTATTCAATCGCCGCAATTTATGGACAGGCAACAGATCAAAGATTGTATAAGAGCGAAAGAAAAATACACAACAGAAATAATAATGTTAAGCAGCATTATAGAAATTGGAGAGGAACTGTTTATCGAGCTTGCAGGAAGTCAGGATGTTCAGTGCTTCAAAATAGTTTAACTGGTTTGCCAGCGAAAGTCTTCCTGGCAGCAAGAAGGGATAGCAGATGACAGAACTCCTTTTTAAACACGGGTGGTGGGCATGAAGGAAATACCAGCACTGTAAAAAATGGTTCTGATAAAAAAATAAAAAGTAAAAAACTCCTGGACACTTTTCGGATCAGGATGAAAGAAAGTTTAATGATCGGGCAATGTATGATTTTGAGTGTTGCCTTTTTTAATAATGTTATATGAAGCAAAAAAAAATCGCATTAGCAGTGTTACTGCTCTCATCTGTTTGTTCCAAAGCACAGTCCGTAAATATCATCCCAAAACCATCTTCTGTTGAAAGCCTGAAAGGCAACGGCGTAGTTACGGCTCACGCCCAAATAGAAGGTGACCGCGGTGTTGCGAAATCGACTGCATACCTTGCAGATTATTTACGCAAGATGTATGGGCTTGCCCCAAGCGTAACGAACAAATTCAGGCATGGAACAGAAACAGAAATTGAGCTCGTTGTGGCAGCAAAGAACAATGCCATTAAAGGCGCCTATTCGCTTACCGTAAAAGACAAGCACATTAAAATAACAGGAGCAGATGAAGAAGGTGTATTTTATGGTGTGCAATCACTCATACAATTGTTGCCCACTGCTAAAAGCGGAAGTTTAATTATTCCTGCGGTGGAAGTAAAAGATGAACCACGCCTGGCTTACAGGGGCGGTCATTTGGATGTCGGCAGGCATTTCTTCGATGTTAGTTTTGTTAAAAAATATATCGATCTGCTGGCAATGTATAAGTTCAATACATTTCACTGGCATTTGACGGAGGATCAGGGATGGAGAATTGAGATTAAAAAATATCCTAAACTTACACAAATAGGTTCCCATAGGAACGGGACCCTCATCAATCATTACCCCGGTGATGGGAATGACAATACGCCAGACGATGGTTATTATACACAAGAACAAATAAAGGAAATAGTAGCATATGCTGCCGACAGGTACATAACAGTAATTCCCGAAATAGAATTGCCCGGCCACAGCTGTGCAGCCATAGCAGCGTATCCGTCGTTAAGTTGTTTTCCGAATAAAGTCACGAATATTCCTATTAGCATGGTTTCGACACGCAGTGTAGAAGAAGCACAGAAAGAAAAGAAAGTGAAATTTGTGCAGGAAACCTGGGGTATACAAGAGGATGTGTATTGCGCTGGCAAAGACTCTACTTTCTATTTTCTGCAAGATGTATTAGACGAAGTGATGGCCTTGTTCCCTTCAAAATATATTCACATTGGTGGAGATGAATGCCCTAAAACGTATTGGAAACAATGTCCTGCCTGCCAAAAGAGGATCAAAGAAAATCATTTAAAGGATGAGTTTGAACTACAACGCTACTTCATTGAAAGAATAGAAAAGTATGTAAACAGCAAAGGCAAAAACATAATAGGATGGGATGAAATATTAGAAGGAGGATTGGCACCAAACGCAGTGGTGATGAGCTGGAGAGGAGAGCAGGGTGGTATGGAAGCCGCCAAACAACATCATAATGTTATTATGACCCCACGTAACTATTGCTACTTTGATTATTCCAATGCCCCACAGGAGGATTCGCTAACCTTTGGCAGATTATTGACGATTGAAACAGTGTACAGTTATAATCCGGTTCCGCAGGCATTAAGTGCAGATGAATCCAAATACATTATGGGGGCACAGGCAAGCTTGTGGACAGAGTATGTTTCCAATCCTGCTAAAGTGGAATACATGCTTTTGCCAAGATTGAGTGCAATGAGCGAAGCATTGTGGACAGCTCCGGAAAATAAGAGCTGGCAGGATTTTTCAGGACGATTGGATAATGAATTCAAACGCTATGATTGGTTGGGATTGAATTATTGCCGCGTATATTTAAGAGATAAAAAATAAAGGAGATTGTGATGAGAATCATCATTAAATTTTGCAGTGTATCTTTTCGGTAAAACGCACGCAAACTGACCCCCTGAGCGCGCTCTAAATTACGTGTAAATCTTCGTGCGGTGGCGGGGTCAATGCTCGTGTTTTTTCCAGATACCCTAAACCATCGTGATAAATCGAGCGCGAAAAAATAAAATCGGATAGAAGATTTTTAAGAAAGAATATGATTTTAATGCTTCCATGTTGGTAACCCAAATGGGGAACAGTACATGCATTGGTTGTAACCGTATTGCCTTAAACACTATATAAAAATGACACTAAAAACTTGTTTGCCGTTTTTCCTGACCGTGTGCAGTCTGAGTTTGGGTGCCAACGTTGTGCACGCGCAAAACAAAGGAGATGAGGATAAAATTATGGCCAATAAAGCGAACGAACGCGATAAAGAAGCGATAGATGAAGCGAAGAACGGTTGGTGGCAAGAATCGATGAAAACGCATGATGCCCGCATAGCATGGTGGCGCGATGCCCGGTTTGGGATGTTTATACACTGGGGCGTTTATTCGTTAGCCGGTGGCGAATGGAAAGGCGAAAAATTAACTGGTTATGCTGAGCACCTGATGCGTAAGGAAAAAATAACCCGCGCCGAATATCTTGAGTTCGCACATCAGTTTAATCCTGTAAAATTTGATGCAGACAAATGGGTGAAAACAGCCAAAGCTGCCGGTATGCATTACCTGATTATTACGGCTAAACATCATGATGGTTTTGCGATGTTCAACTCCAACATATCAGATTATAACGTAGTAAAGCAAACTGCCTGGGAACATGATCCCATGACTGATCTGTCTGCTGCCTGTAAAAAATATGGAATAAAATTCGGATTTTATTATTCGCATGCATTCGACTGGGAACATCCCGATGCGCCAGGCAACGATTGGGAATATAAAAATCCTGGGGGCGATCTGCATCTGTTCAGCGATGGCCCCCGCGACTGGTACGACGTTCACCCGGAACTAATACCCAAGGCTGCCAGTTATGTAGACACCAAGGCCATCCCACAGATCAAGGAACTTATCAATAAATACCATCCTGATGTTTTATGGTTTGATACGCCGCACAAATTGCCATTATCCGAAAATATCCGGATACTGAAAGCTATCCGCGAAACCGATCCTAATGTGGTGGTGAATGGCCGGCTTGTACGTATGAGTGATGGCTTGAATATGGGAGATTACAAAAACACAGCCGACAGACCCGCCGAATTTTTTCCTGTTGAAGGTGATTGGGAAGCAATTCCAACAACCAATGAATCATACGGATACTCAAAATTCGACAAGAGCCATAAACCGGTAAGTTTTTTTATACGACTGCTGGCCAAATCCGCATCACGTGGTGGTAACCTGCTAATGAACATCGGTCCTATGGGTGATGGTGAATTTGCACCGGAGGATATGAATATTCTAACTGGCCTCGCCAAATGGATGAACAAAAATTCGCAGAGCATCTATCAAACTACCAAAACGCCCCTTCCTTTTCAAAGCTGGGGCGTATCAACCCGCAAGGACTCTCTTCTTTACCTGCATGTATTTAACTGGCCTGTTAATGGCAATCTCATTGTGGGCGGTTTAAAGAGCAAAATTTCCAAAGCGTATTTACTAACCGATCCCAAAAAGAAAGCGTTAAAATTTGACAGAATCAATCCCCTGGATATTAAGATCCATTTGCCTTTGCAAACTCCCGATACTGTCAACACCGTGATTGTTCTTGAAACCCAAGGCGACATTGAAACGGATAGTACACGCTTATTGGCGGACAAAGGTATTGCCAACCATTTATTGGCCTTTGATGCCGAACTGACAGGTAAAGGTTTTGGTTTTGGCGATGGCAAAACCGACCAGTATTATATTGATGGTTGGAAAAGAGCCGATCAGCACATTCAGTGGGAGTTCAGGATAACACAACCTGCGACGTTTAAACTAATGGTGAAATACGTTGCTGATAACAGCGATGAAGGCACCTATGAATTGAGACTTGGCGATTTTGTGAAAAACGGTAAAGTGGTGTCGGTAGCTGCAAAACAGCTAAAAGAGGAAGAGGCCGGCATCGTGCGTTTGCAACCTGGGAAACATACGCTGCAATTAAGCGCTTTGCAAATCACAAAAGCCAACCTAATGAAGGTATTGGAAGTTGAATTGATACCCGTAAATGATTAAGATGAAATTTATACAACCTCTAGGGTGAAGACATCATCATTGCTTCCAACTATTATGGTTGCCAGGTGCAAGCTCCCATAAATAAGTCCAACAAAGAGGCAAAAGCAATACGATCGGTCTTTACGGAACATTTACTTGACCAGGGGTTGGCTGGAAATTCCAGTTAGATTGACCCCATTTAGCCGGTTGATAGCCAGCCGGCTAAATGGGGGCTGAGTTTTCGGAATCTTCAGACAACACTGCCTGATGTGATTGATGTATCATTGCAATGATCATCTTGGGCGCAAATATTTTCGTCACGAAACGTTAATTCAAAATATGAACATAGTAAAATCTTGGTGGAAATTTGTGCTACTCTTGTTTGGATTATTTCTTTCAAATTTTAGAGTGCATGCTGAAAGCGCCGATGCTGCAGTAAATGGGCTTTTGAAAAGGGTGTTGCCTAACCACGCAAAGAATTTCGAAATAGAAATAATTCGCAATGAAAATAGCAAAGACGTATTTGAGATTGAAGGTAAAAATGATAAAATAATATTGAGGGGTAATAATTCAATTGCAGTCGCTTCAGCATTAAACTGGTATTTAAAATATGAATGCAATGTTCACCTGTCATGGAACGGTGACCAGATGAAACTTCCTTCCAAACTTCCAGTTCCTCGCCATAAGGAGCGCAGAATAGTTGAGCCGGATTTTCGTGTGTACATGAACTACTGCACTTTTAATTATACCGCATCATGGTGGGATTGGAAGCGCTGGGAAAGAGAAATAGACTTTATGGCGATGAATGGCATTAATATGCCACTATCGGTAGTTGGCCTTGAAGGCGTGTGGTACAATAGCCTGCTTCGAGTTGGATTTACAGATATTGAAGCAAGAAGTTTTTTGGTGGGGCCTGCATACCTTGCCTGGCAGTGGATGACTAATATTCAATCGCATGCCGGACCATTGCCCAAAAGTTGGATTGATTCGCATGTTGCTCTGGGGAAAAAGATTCTTGACAGAGAACTGGAGTTAGGCATGAAACCAATTCAGCAAGGTTTTTCAGGTTATGTTCCGAGAGAGTTTATTAAGAAATTCCCCGATGCTAAAATCAAACAAGGGCACGACTGGTGCAGTTTTAGGGCTACTGCACAACTCGATCCCCTTGATCCGCTTTTCGAAAAGTTTGGAAATGTTTTTTTAGAAGAAGAGAAGAAACTGTTTGGTGCGCATGGTTATTATGCAGCTGATCCCTTTCATGAGGGAGCGCCACCGGTAGATACAAAAGAATATTTGAATGCGGTGGGCGTGGCTATCAGCAAAATCATAAGCAGTTTTGACTCTTCCGCAAAATGGGTGATGCAGGCTTGGTCGATCCGGAAAGATATTGCAACCGCGGTGCCAAAAGATAAATTGCTGATTCTCGATTTAGGAGGAAGTACATGGAAAAGGAAAGAAGACTTTTGGGATTATAATTTTGTCGTGGGCAACCTTCACAATTTTGGTGGCAGGATTAACATGCACGGTGACATACCTCTATTAGCTTCCAATCAATACCAAAGAATAAAGCAGGTTACCTCAAACGCAATAGGTTCAGGTCTTTTCATGGAAGGAATCATGCAAAATCCGGTTTATTATGACCTCGCATTTGAAATTCCTTTTCATAGTGATAGCGTGCCCTTGCAGTCTTGGGTCAATGCTTATGCTCATAGGCGTTACGGAGGTATTTCGCCGTCGATTGAAGAGGCATGGAAACTTCTGATAGAAGGACCTTATCGAAACGGCACCAATGGTGTAGAGAACAGTTCTATTATTTGCGCACGTCCGGCACTGGAAGTAAAAAAATCCGGACCTAATGCAGGATTTAACATCCCATATGATCCACTTTCTCTTAACAAAGCGTTAGAGCTGTTATTACAAAATGCAGATCAATTAAAATACTCAGATGGTTATCGCTTTGATATCGTCGATATTCAGCGACAAGTGTTATCTAATCTTGGTCAACAGATTCACAAGAAGGCAGCGGATGCATTTCAACGAAAAGATATTGCTGCTTTTGAATTACACTCGAACCGCTTTATTCAGTTGTTGAAAGATGTCGATCAGATATTGAGCACACGCCCAGAACTTAACTTCAACAAATGGCTAGCGGATGGGCGGGCATGGGGAACGACTCAGAAGGAAAAAGACTTGTATGAATACAACGCTTCTCTGTTGGTAACACAGTGGGGAGGAGATGAGGACCCTACTATATTCGATTATGCGTGGCGTGAATGGAGTGGATTGATTAATGGATATTACCTGCAGCGCTGGCAACAGTTTTACAATATGTTAGACGTGCATCTGAAAGCGGGAACGATTTATGAAGAAAAAGGGTTGCTACAGGTACATGGCAGGGAAAGCTTGCGTGCGAATGAGTTTTATAGCAAACTGGCAGATTGGGAAACTGTCTGGATTAGAAGCAATAAGAAGTTGACTGCTGTTAACAGAGGCAAGGAGATTCAATATGTGAACGCAGTACACAAAAAATATGTTGAGCTATTAAAAGAATACTACTAGTGGAGTTTCATGTTTGCCCGAAAGTTTTGTGGATTTCTAAAGGAAAATATTAGATGAAGAAATAAGAGGCGATATTTAAGACGGTCGTTTTTATTTTGGAGTTACTGTTTTTATCCGTAACAACATATCGCCCAAGCACGCAGAATTACCCGTAAAAATTCCTGGCTTGCAGACGAGAGTAGGGGTACAATCTATTTTACAAGAAAGACTCGGCACAACCACGTTGCCATCACCGGGCGGAGTAGCAGGCGCAGGGGCTAATCCCCTTGATCAATCCATGCAAGCAGTGCAGCAGCAACTCAATGCTTTAAAAGACAAAGTCAATAATCAAAACAAGAAGAGGGGCCAAAACCCAAGAGTGCAAGTGATCAAAAACTTATTGATCAAGCGAAAGCTCAAAAATAAAATGAGGACGCTTCTGCTGCGCGAGCACAAAAACGACAAAATGCTACCGATCGGGGTAACAATAGGACCGGAAATAGTAATCAGGGTACCAAAGGTGCACATGATTCTGGCGCATAATCTAAAGCAAGTAACGATAAACATACTAAAGGCGACACGAGAAGAGTAAGGGATCAAAAAGTTAAGGGGCCAAACAACACAAATTAATTATGACTAAGGTTGAAATATTACTTGATAAATATCGGAGCACGGTTGCCACAGACTCAAAGAAAGCTCGGTATTTTATTCGGCAACTAGATTATAAAGAAAATTTTTATTTCCTGAATTATATTGCTCAAACTTACCTTGACGAAGCAATATTTGAAGAAGCGGGCAAGGACAAAATGCGAAAAGAAATGAATTTTAGAAAGTGGAGAATGGCTGAAAAATATATCATTGAAGCTTTAAAATTGATTCGAATAATGCAGAAGTTCTTTATACTATGGGAG
>Ga0318567_10000601_pt1 | contig 14625 bp, 18 predicted proteins | sample GRESIP088b5f20_FD_203691 | JGI IMG/M metagenome (GOLD analysis project Ga0318567, IMG submission 203691) | Tropical soil microbial communities from Luquillo Experimental Forest, Puerto Rico - GRE.SIPMG.088b5f20 | ecosystem: Environmental > Terrestrial > Soil > Tropical forest > Bulk soil...
AAATAAGGTCGAATAGAAACGAATAAACACAAATAAATACGAATAATTCTTGTTTTTTCTATTTATAAATTTTCTTTCCCTACCCATTGCAGGATGTGTTTTTGTGCGCACACAAAAACTTTCCTGCCAACTGATGTTGGAAAAATTAAAACTCCCCAGTCGTTTTAAGTATAAATATTAGTTATAATTGCATAATGGATAGGAAGGCGAACAAAACTAAGAGACTATACATACGCATATCGGAAGATGATAAGAATTACTTTGAATCGCTTGCCAAACGCCGTTGTATTACCATCACAGAACTATTTCTCAGCGCTGCCAAAAATGTCACCGTAAAGGACTATAGACAAGAAGAGGAGAGAAGCAGGATCCTGCAGACCCTTTCAAAGGAAATCAATTGTGTCGGTCATAATATCAATCAGGCCACTATCGTGTTGCATCAACTGAGAATTACGGCAAGTTCTGATAGTGGTGAATTAAAACGTTTTAATGATCTGCAGACAACCTACCAGTGTTTAATGGAAGATTATAAGCAAATCATCCAGAAACTGCTATACCATGAGTGAGTTGGTATTTAAAATCTGTAAGCCTTCTGCGACCTTTCATGCCATTGGATATAATGAAAAGAAAGCGAAGGAGGGGAAAGCGAAATGCATTTACCTGGCCAACTTTGGCCACTTGCAGTTTACGCAGTCGCTGCCTACGAAATCCGAGCTTGTAGATTATCTCCAAAAATATTCCGAAGGCAACAAGCGCACTACGCACAAGCAATTTCATGCTATCGTAAGCTGCAAGCATCATTCCTATACCCACGAACAGTTAAAAGAAAAGGCTATTGTCGTAGTGGAGAAGCTAGGTTATAAAGACCAGCCAATAGTAATGTATGCTCATAGCGATACAAAGAACAACCACATACACATCGTTACCTCAAGAATCGATGGTAAAGGTCAAAAAATAGATGACAGCTTTGAAAAAAGTCGTTCGGCAAGGATTCTGCTTGAACTATTACAGAAGGAACCTAAGAATGAATGTCAAAGAGATTTGTCAGATTGTCTGTCGTATAGGTTTGGAACGGATGCACAGTTCCGATTGTTGATGGAACAAAGAGGGTATAAAGTAGTGGCTGATAAGGATGCTTTTGAATTTGTAAAACACGGTGCGAGCCAGGGAACCATTTTGAAAAGTGAAGTGACAAGGCAGTGTGAAAAGCTAACTAATGCAGCACGTATCAGGCAAGTTCAAGCAATTATCGGTAAATACAAAAACACTTATGACACTGCACTGAAGCTTCCTGAAATATTCATAGATAACCGAAGGTGGCAAAGTGACCTGACGATTTTTCTAAAAGAACGCTTGGGATTGGAGTTCGTGTTCTTTACTACAAAAGAAGGTAAGCCTCATGGTTACTCAATCATTGACCATGCAGCGAAGGCTGTTTACAAAGGCTCTGAAGTAATGCGCCTCAATGAACTAATACAACCTCCTCAAATTGCCACAGAGATAGTATCAGAAGCGACTGGCAAGGATGCCAAAGTGCAAACGGGACAGTTGCTGCAGGATACAAATTTGCCTGCGAATGCAGAGACGTATTTGAAAGACACAAAAGCATCGGGTCAAGAATTTTCAACCGAAGATCACCATACAGAAAACAGGCCACAGGAAAACGGGGCTGGCAATCCACTTCAAATAATTGTAGACGAGTCTGAAAAAAACAATCGCCAAACTGCAACCAGCAGAAAGCCCAGGCGAAAAAGAAAAGATTTTATATAGCCAGCGTAAATCCAAAACTATCAGTTTTGAAAATAGCCAAAGAGACAGGTAGCGCCAATTGAAAGCCAATGAGGGACATCGTTCAAAGTCGCTTGGATTGTACGTCACGGCGGATATATATTTGAGCTGAGTTGAAAAAAATACTCTGCAATTAAGATGTCAACAGTTGGTTTTTTTATAATTGTTTTTGTGCTATACAGCGTTTATTACGCTGTGAATATTTTGTTTGATATGAGCCGCGAAAAGAATCTACAGCATGCTGTTTCGCTGCAACGAAAGAATGTTATTACTGCGGATCATTGGAAAGATGAGGAAGAGCCTATTTATATAAAACCCTCTGTGGCGTCACAATCGCTGGATACATCGAAGGCATTAAAACAAACTGTTCGAGACATCACGACAGCACTTGAGTTAGAAACGATTAGTTATGGTATTGCGATTTCACCGGAAAACGTAGCTGCCCTGTTTGCAGATTAAAAACACATAAGAAATGAATGTATCCTTACTGCAAGTCGAAAGTATCAATGATGAACTGACATCATGGTTTCCTTCCCTGGTAAACTTATGTTATGTGTTGAGCGCACTATTTGGATTGATCGCGGCAGTGAAAATTTATAACCGCTGGCAGCTTCACAGCAGACACCATCTCACCATTGATGCAGATATCGCTGCATGGGTATTTGCCGCGATTTTTTTCTTAGCCGCGAGACTTTTTATAAAACTTGTACTAGGTCTATAAATAGTCATAAATGGGAATAACAGGTTTGCCCTCCTTGCTGCTCACTATCGGTGCTATCACCGGTATCATTGGCGCGTGCAGGATATATTACCTGTGGTCGAATGGTAAACAGGATATTGAAAGGGAGGTGATTTTGTGGGTTGGAGGTATCCTGTTTCTTACGCTAATAATTGCTTTTCATACGCTCCTTTTCTGAGAGGACTGAGCATACCGTTTTCAATTATTCTAAAAATATAAATGCTACTCAAATGAAGAAACATCAGCGGGGCCGATGCCTGCAAGCTATTGTCCAAAATCACGTTGCGAAAAAGTTGTTACTGCTCGCCTTAATGGCAATACCGTTATGCACTTTCGCGGGAGGCGGCATTGCCGCTGGCCTCGACGGTGCAGCGGGAGAGGTCAAGGGAATTTTTTCAAACACATCCAATCTCATTCTTGCCATTGGTGGCATTGTTGGGTTAATTGGCGGTATAAGGGTTTACATAAAATGGAACAACGGCGACCAGGACGTTCAGAAAGAGCTGATTGGCTGGGCGGGAGCCTGCATCTTCTTACTGATGAGTGGTGTCGTAATCAAAACCTTCTTTGACATGTAGAGCGTAAAGGTATAAAGCAAGGGGCAGAAAGTGAGGTCATGCTGAAACGTAATCAACAAATGCCAAATGCATCCTGCTCTATACCTTATGCATTTTACATGCGGTCTCTTTCAATACTTCAACAGCATGAAACAGTACAAACTATACAAAGGATTGCAACGTCCATTAATATTCAAAATATTCAAAGGGAAGTACATCTACTGGGCTTTGGGCAGTATTGTAACAGGCATCATTGTCGGTGGTGTCATCAGCAGCCTTGTAAGCTCGGTGGTGGGCATTTTTGCAATGGCCGCTGTTGCTGTTCCCTTATTGTTTTACACCATTTCCATGCAGAAGAAAGGTTTGTATACAAAGCGAACCGATAAGCTCATATATATAATTCCACCCATTTTCAAAAGAAAGCATCGTGAAGAAAATTTTTGAAAAACCATTCATTGGCATATCGCATGTGAATGAACTGTTCCTTTTGTACAATACGGACGGGAGCTATTCAGTTTTACTTGAGATAACAAATTTTGCAGAGCAGTACTCGGCTGATTCGTCTTATTATGAAGAATACCATAACCTTATCGGGCAGGCGACTAAGATACTGGGTGCCGGTTATATTCTACAAAAGACAGACATAATAGCATTACAGGCTTACCGGCAACCTGGCAATATTGATTGCTCCGATTATCTTACACGCAAATATTTTCAGCATTTCAAAGGCCGAAAATATTATAGCCTCAAAACGTATCTCACTATCACCCGGCAAAATAATAAAGGACGCTTTTTCGCTTACGATAAAAAAGAGATAGACGATTTTGTTAACAAGACGAACAAGGTTATTGATGCTTTTAATACCGGGAACAGTAAAGCGACAGTGCTGGGCCGCTCTGAAATAAAGGAGCTGCATCGTCGCTTCATTAGTTTTAATTTCTCGGACGCACAAATTGCCTATGACAACATACATAGTGAAGAGGATAAGATTCAATTCGGCGATGCACACAGTTTAAAAGTTATTAGCCTGATTGATATTGAGGATATGAATTTTCCGGGTTCCGTTGGCACATTTGCCTGCAGCCGTGAGGCCGGAAAAAATTTTCCAATCGATAATTTTTCTTTTTTGTTCAATGTGCCGGGCGCGGAAGCCATTGTGTACAACCAGGTTATTTTTATACCTGATCAGATAAAAATTAAGCGGGATCTGGAGGTAAAAAAGAAAAGGCATAGCAGCATGCCCGATCCGGCGAATAAATTATCTGTCAATGATATTGATGACATGTTTATCGATATCGCGCAGGAAAATGAATTGCTCGTACATGCTCATTTTTCTTTGTTGGTATATACGGAAGATAACAAGCTCACAAAAGCCGTAAACTATATCGATACCCAACTGTTTGCGTTAGGTATCATCCCCGGCAAGAACACCTACAACCAGATGGAACTGTATAGAAGCAGCATACCCGGAAATGCTGTCGAATTAAAACCATATGATAAATTTCTGACGAGCAGACCGGCTGCTATTTGTTTTTTCTTAAAAGAAAGATTGCCGGTAAGCGAGAAATCCGACTATTTACTTTTCTACACAGATAGGCAAGGCGTTCCCATCGGTATTGATACTTCGGAACTGCCTATGCAAACCAATCGTATTAATAATCGCAACAAGTTTATTCTCGGACCATCCGGCAGTGGCAAAAGCTTTTATACAAACAGTTATGTGAAGCAGTGCAAAACACTGGGTGCAGATATCATTCTCGTGGATACAGGTCACAGTTACGCGGGGCTCTGCAAATATTTTGGTGGGAAGTACATCACCTACAGCGAAGAGAAACCAATAACGATGAATCCCTTCCGCATTGAGGCTGTTGAAAACAATGAAGAGAAAAGACAGATACTTAAATCATTAGTAGGTATGCTGTGGAAAGGTCCTGAAGGTATACTAAGTCAGATAGAAGATACTATTCTCAATAACGTTGTTGCGGCTTATTATGCTGATTATTTTGGCAGCAGAAAAGAAATAGCCAGTCTTTCTTTCAATAGCTTTTATGAATTTTCCATCAATAAAATAGCCACCATACAGGCAGATGAAAACATAGAGTTTAGGTTGGATGAATACAAGTTTGTATTGAAGAAATTTTACAAAGGGGGTGAATACGAAAGAATATTGAACGATGATTTTGACAACACCCTGTTCAATGAACCCTTTATCGTGTTTGAGATAGACAGCATAAAGGAGCATAAACTACTCTTTCCTATTGTAACGCTTATAATTATGGATGTGTTCATTCAAAAAATGCGTCACAAGAAAAATAAGAAAATACTAATTATAGAAGAGGCCTGGAAAGCCATTGCCTCACCGATGATGGCAGGCTATATCGTGTATTTATACAAGACAGTAAGAAAGTTTGCAGGAGAGGCAATCGTTGTTACCCAGGAACTCGATGACATCATTGGTAACGCGATTGTAAAGAATAGCATTATCGCCAACAGTGATACCATTTGCCTTCTCGATCAAAGCAAGTTCAAAGACAATTTCGATGAAGTGGCAAAGCTTTTATCGCTCACAGAGATTGAACGCAACAAGATTTTTACGATTAATAAACTCAGCAATAAAGAAGACCGGTCACGCTTTAAAGAAGTATATATTAAGCGCGGAGCTACTGGAGAAGTATACGGCGTGGAAGTGCCGTTGGAGGAATATTTGACCTACACAACCGAACGGAGTGAAAAGGACGCCATTGAAGTGTACCTGCAAGCATGCTCAAAATTCGAAATAGCAATAGAGCATTTTGTAAATGACTTGAAGGCTTCAGGACTTAACCTACCAGCCTTTGTCAAAGAGGTCAACAATCGCAATACTGTTTTGCCATCGTCTAAATAAAGCGTTATGAGAAAATTAATTATCCTGGTTATAGGCGCATTCATTTTTCATGGGGCTAATTCGCAGACCATCGTTATAGACCCCATATTGGCCGGTGTTACCGCTGCCGCTACCATAGCTGAGAATGAAAGCTATACCAAGATAAATGACAAACAGAAAGCTATAGAAGTGTTGCAAACCACGACCGTAGCTACCTGCAATTTCATTAATGACTGGCATAAGAAAATGTATAATGGCCTGCAACAGGTAAGCAATACTGTAAAGAACGCGTATCAGCTAATTGAGTGTGCAGAACTGCTAAAAGATATTTACCAAATAGAAAGCGATATGAGAAGTGCTGCCCAGTCCAATCCCTTAGCACTTGCGTTTGTGATGCAAATGCAGCGCGACATGGTCACAAAAGCTGTTAACTATTACACAGAGATACAAACGTTAATATTAAAGGAAAAAGATAACAAGTTGCTGATGGATGCGGGCGAGCGTGTCAACTTACTAAACGAAGTGCGGGATAACCTGCGCTGCTTGCGGGCAATGGCTTGGTGCTGCAAGGCAAAAGTGAAACTGGTGATCATGCAGGGCATTCTGCAAAGTATAAATCCGTTCGGCAGCATTGTAAATAATGACGCAAAAATAGTAAAGGACATTTTAAAGTCCTGGAAATATTAACCTCCAACGGATGCACATGAGATACACTTTTCTTTTACTTACAACATTACTTCCTTGCCTTGCATTTGCACAGGAAAACGTGTGGGATATTCCTTACACCGAGCTGTTGATTGGTCACAACAAAAGGAACCACAGTGACAATGTTAATATTCGGAACAACCAGCTTGTGTCCACCGGTATAGTGAAAACATGGACGAAAGCCAAGAACGACATGAAAGACCTGGTAGATAAAATTGACAACCGTCTTACACAGGCGTTTATCGTACTCGCCGATGTTGCTGTTCTGTACGACTGTTATACCAACCTCGATGACATCTGGGATTATCAACAAAAATCTATGTCAATCGCCGAAAAATATCCCTGGACAATACCACTCGTGTTAGACCAGGAGCAGGGTATTTACAATGAAGCCAGGCAAACACTCGGATACATATTACTGATGGTGACAAGCTATGGCGACATCAACAAAATGCAGGTATCTAGCCGAAAGAAAATATTCGGTCAGCTGAGTATGGAGATGTGGGCATTGAAGGCAAAGTGCCTGTCACTCTATAACTATCTGCAGCAATTCGATCTGGATAAAACGCTCAAGGATATGGCTCCTGTAAAACTGGTTAATAAAGATAAAGAAATAGTACAGGATATTTTGAAGAACATCAAAGGGTTTTGACATGAAACAGAAATACGCTCTATCAATCGTGCTTCTTCATCTTATCAATGCGCAGCATTTAACTGCACAATATTATCGCTGGGTATTTCATAGAGATTTACCCATCACTTATGCAGCAAATAGCGCAGGAAAAATTGTTTGGCTTGAACTCTACGCAGAGAAAATGAATGATGTTAAAAAAGCAAGAGAAAAGACAGTTGAATATCTCGCCGTAGTTGAAGAGGTGCAAAGAAAAATATACAATTCGCTCACTAATGTGGATGCTGCTTTAAAAAATGGTAAAACAGTCTTGCTGATTGGTAAACGTATAGAAGCCATTTACCAGAACTTAAAACTACTGTCGACGCTGGCCTATGACCGACCTTATCTCGCTACGCTCGCTGTAGACCAAACAAGGTTATTTACTGCTCGCCTCACTCAACTTGCAAACAATTTGGGGGACGTAATACTAAAAAGCGATAAAGAAACTTTGATTGACCCCGTAAAACGGACAAAGCTTGTTGCAGATGTTTACAGCGATGTGTGGGCGCTTTGGGCCTCCAGCAGGGCTTTGATAAATATATTCAAAGCCTACAACCTGCAAGATGCCGTAAACAGAGTTGTACCTGTATTCGATTGGTTTAAAAATGACAAAGCCATCGTCGATGATATTCTTAAGAACATAAAATTCTAACAGCCATGTACAAATTTATTTACAGCGCTTTATTGTTGTTTTTTGTTTTGACTGAAGTGCGAAGCCAAACAACTTCTTCAACAGTTGTAGACAAACAAAACAACGGGCAGTTGAAAAGAATGGTAATGATCCAGTGGGATGATTGGGAACCCGACCCGGGGTCCAATTTTCTAGGCATCCCTAAAAACATCCAGGGTTTTTTGTATTGGCAGGTGCTGCACAGGAGCTATTACAAAGGCAGTGACCTCAGGCCATGGAAACCGACAGGTCCGTTTCCTCAAAACTATGCTTCGCTTTTGTTACAGTACGAAGAAGACAAAAAGATCCGCGATCAAACCAAAAGCATTTATCAAACAGACTTCTCAACGATGGTTAACATGAGTGGTGGTGAGTTGGATATACCGTATCAGATTTTTTTCAAAGGAAAATTTAATTCCTTATTCGATGCACTCAATAAAGACCTCGTATACATTGCGAAGACTAATCCCAAATTATTTAATGAACTGCAACAACAGGAAGGCTTTCAAACGCTAATGGAATGGTTCGAAGAAGCGAAGGATAGAATTGAAGTTATTCATCAAAGTTTTGCTGACAAGGGCAAGCGCATCGAAGCTTACCTGGATGTAGTAAATGAAATGAGAAGCAAGTCCTCGGTGTTTGCTTCCTATCTGCAACTGCATTACTTCCTTAATCAATTGCCAGTACTTGGTCAGATTCCCACGACTGTTCCAACCAGTGATGGCAAAACAGACAAACAAATTGTGGAAGAAATTTTAAAGACCTGGAGATATTAAGAATTCTACTACACATTTAAATACAATCAGCATGATATTACTAGACGCAGAGTTTTGGGATAAAAACCTGCTTGATTTAATCGATGGCATCAAAGCTATATTGCCTGAAGATAGCATGGTCGGTGTGGCAAGAACTGTATCGGCAACACTCGGCATGATTTATCTGTCCGTAAGGGCATACGCAATGATAATAGGAGAGGGAAAGTTTGAAATCATGCAACTCTTCAGGCCATTTGTTATTACCCTCGCAATTCTCAACTTTTCCATATTTGCTACAATAGCCGGTAAACCCGGAGAGATGGCCGGTAACTCGGCCCGCGAAAGTTTTGAAGGAAAAGCATTAGTCCTCAATGAACAGGTAGAACTCAAAAAAGATTTAACCAAAAAACTTTGGGACAAAGTACTTGAGAATACCGCAGAAATTTCGAAACTGTATTATGACGCCGATCAAAAAACAACTACACAGTCGGTTGTAAATACTATGTCATTAGGTGCTTTGGATTTTATGGGAGAAATGAGTGCGCAGCTCACCGTGCTGGAAAAAGTTTTTTGGGCGAAAGTTAGTATGTGGTTCCAGGATATGATTACCTGGATTGTACTAGGCATATTTAAAGGCGTCTGCTATCTCTTGTTTTTCCTGCAGCTCATTTTAATGCATGTGCTGCTTATCCTTGGGCCGCTGTCACTAGCCTTCTCCATTGGAGGTGCTTTTAAAGATAGCTGGATTCAGTGGACGGCAAGATATATCAGCGTGAGTTTCTACAGTTGTATTGGATTTATCATTTTAAATATTTCTACCGCTATTCTCACTTACGGCTTCCGGCAGGAAACAGACAGGCTGCAACAAATATTAAACAAGGCAAATGTGAAAGAACAATTCATTTCTCTTATTGCCAACACAGACGGATTTATTGGCTACCTCCTTATAGCGCTGGTGGTAGCATTGGGCGGAGTTATGTCCGTGCCTACAATTTCCACGTGGATTATACATACCTCAGGAGCAGGGCAGGCATTTTTTGGCACAACAGTAGGCTCTGTGAAAAGCGCGGCGGCACTCCCCGGCAAAGCGCTTAACGAGTAAGTGTAAGCTATATCGTGTTTTTTTTATTATCAAATAATCAACACATGTCACTAATCAAAAACATCGAAACAAAAATAAAGCTCGCGTTTTCTATTTGTATTGCCTGCTTTATTACAGCCATCGTTATCTGCAGTATGGCATTTTTCAATGCCAGGAAAATTATTGAACAGGAGCGTAAACAGATCTATGTTCTTGACAACAATGTCCCGATTGTTGCAAAAAAGACGGATATAGAGAACAACCGGCAGGCAGAATACAAGGCCCAAATAGAAACTTTTCATGACTATTTTTTTTCTCTTACGCCGGATAACCAATACATAGAAACGCAACTAAACCGCGCTATGTACCTCATTGACGTAAGTGGCATTTCACAATACAACACTTTGAAAGAAAAAGGTTTTTTCACCAGCATCGTGTCCACCAGCTCAATCATTACCTGCACTACTGATAGCATACACCTGGATATGAATACAAAATGCTGGATGTTTTACGGCAAGTTGAAAATAGAAAGACCGTCTATGGTCACCGTAAGAAGCCTGGTTACTACGGGAGCCTTAAAAGATGTGCCACGCACGCAGCAAAATAGCCACGGTGTGTTATTGACCAACTGGAAAACTATTGAAAATAAAGACCTCGAAAGCAATGAAAAGAAAGTTTTTTAAAAACATCGCTGAAAAAAGAAGCCGCGCTATCGATGAAGTAAAGCAAGAGATAAAGCCCGTCTTCAATAATCGATACTCCAAATTTAAATCTGCAGCAAGTCGGTATCCGCAAAGAACGCTGGGCATTATGTTCGCCATTGTTGGCTTGAATTTTTTGCTGTTTTTGTACATGAACCGAAAAGCAGGTTCCGCCTATAGTGTAAAAGATTTTTACAGTGGCAAAGTTGTAAAGGAAGTTTTTCCGGACAAGCGGGAGCCAACACGCGTTCCCTTTACCATCGCCAACTTTATTCAAATGAAAAGCATTAAAGATAGTCTTGAATACTATCTGGGCGTCGAGCATAAGACACGGGAAGATACATTACTGCTGTTGAGGCTTTTTAAAAAATATGAAGCAATTGATACCAGTTTTAAAACAGAAAAATATTTTACGAATGAAGGGCATTAACTTCAAAAAACCGAAATACATCATTCCGTTAATTCTGCTGCCGTTCCTCTTTTTGGGGTATTACTTATCTATCCAGTTTAGCGCGGGTAAACATAATAACGGTGCATTGAGTGCAAACGACTCTTTGCAGCAGGGCTTTAATGCAGACGTTCCTGGTGTAGGCAAAAAAGTGGAGGATGAGTACATCAAGAATAAATTCGATGCCTACAGAGAAGCATATAAAAAGTATGATAAACAAAGTCCGCTTGCCGGTATTACACCCAACGGAAATGACAAAGAGGAAGAAAGCATTCTTGGCTACAACGAGGATGAAAGGACAGCTATACGGGCTAAACATACCTTAGATAGTATTAATGATTTGCTGGATAATCAACAATCAGGCTTGGACAGAGAAATAGGTAGTATGCGAAAAAATAGAGGCAATCTTTCACGTAGCTATTTCAGTAGCAGTAAAGATGAAGAGGAAGACAGTCAAAAAGATGTTGTAAACGAATTCAAACGCGTCGGTAAAACGAGTGAGCAAAAGGAAACAGTAAGGGGGCTTGACCCGTATGAGCAGCAAATGAAAATGTTTCGCGAACAAATGCAATATGCTGATAGTTTGGAAAAAGCAAATACGGAAAGCAACAGTAATAACAACGCGGGCAATGCAACGGTTGGTAAGAGAAACTTCAATCCCAGGGATGATTCAGCGTTCAAGCCATTGGCTGTAAGTGCGAACCCGTCTATCGTCAAACCGGGATTCAATACCATTCAAGCCTTCAACAAAACGGAAGCCATACAAGCCATTATCGACCAGGACGAAAAAGCGATGGCAGGTACACGCATCAGGATTCGGTTGCTGCAGGAAATATATGTGGGTGGTCAATTGATACCTAAGGGAACCTATCTCTATGCTATTGTAACCGGTTTTCAAATTTCCCGGCTAAACCTGTCTATTTCACAGATATTTTATCAAAACCAGACTTACCCGGTTAGCCTTGACGTGTTTGACAATGATGGCTACCTGGGATTATATGTGCCGGGCTCTGCCTTCAGGGAGTTTACAAAAGAAATAGGGACACAGGGCACAAATGGACTGTCAAGCCTGCAAACAAGTGACAACAGCAGTCCGTTATCAGGACTCCTTAACCAGTTATTCAAAACAACGACCACCTCCGCTACCAACCTGATAAAAAAGGAAAAGGCATTCGTGAAATACAACTACGTCATTTACTTAAAAGAAAACAAACAACGTTAACGCATAAATGCGCACAAATATGAAAAAAGCATACCACCTGATATGTGCCATCGTTTTTAGTATTCCGGTATCTGCACAAAATGTTGAGCAGGGCACAGTCAACGAAAAGAATATTTCGGAAGTCCATATCTCCTCGGCGGAAACAGTTCATCTGGTGTCGTTCGAAGCAATAAAGTATGTGGACATTAGCAGCCTGGATATAGAGGGGGATCTCCCTGAAAAAAATATATTACGACTAAAAGTTAAACAGGGAAATAATTTTAAAAACGGTGAAAGTTTTGTCGCCACTGTTGTTACAGCTTCCTTCATTGCATCCTACAAGTTTACATTTAGCGAGGTGAAAGATACTGTCAGCTATGTTGTCACCATTGACCCCTCACGTGCTATAATGCTCAATGATCCTGCACATTTGCTAGGTGAAAAAGATTATCACATGCTGGCCCTTCATGCCTTGAGCACCAGGCGAAGCATTTTCAATATTGCTGAAAAAAAATACGATATCAGGTTTTGGGTCAACAATATTTACATTGTGGGCGACTTCATTTTATTGGACCTGGGTAGCAGCAATCACAGCAAAATTCCATTTTTGATTGACGAGTTTCGTTTCAAGTTGGTGGATGCAAAACAAACCAACGCACACGTTAGCCAGGAAATAGAGTTAAAGCCATTGTATCAGTTATACCCGACAGACGGAAGCTGCATTGCAAAAAGGAACTGGCGTAACATCTACATCTTTTCAAAGTTTACTTATCCCATGCAGAAAGTATTGAATATAGAAATGAATGAAATGCAAATTTCAGGCAGAACAGCTACGCTCAGCATAGACTACAACCAATTGTTAAACGCTAAGTTTTTAAATTAATGAAAAAGATAACCAGCCTTTGCTTTTTGTTATTTGTCACATTATCAATACAGGCACAGTATAAGTTAAATACCATTGCAGCCTCAGCAGGATTAAGTTTATACAATTCAAAAAACTTCAATCTCCAGATAGAACATACAGGTGATAAGGGAAGTGTTGGGCTTATTGCTGAAAACGTTTTATATGGGGGAGACCAAACCGGTAAATACAATCTTAAAAGTACCGGTCATTTATTTTTTACCGGCGGATTGTTTTACAAAAACACGCACAGCAACAGAAATTTCTATCGAAATATAAAAGTTGGTGCACTAGCGGGAGTCGACCATTGCAAAGCCGATGCATTTGTTTGGTATCCGTTTGTAGCGCTGGAGGAAGCCTGTTGTGTTCAGCCTGGCACTCAATTGTTTATTGCCGGCCGCTGTTCCTATCTTTTGCAATATGCGGAAAGGAATTTTCAGCCATCCCTGCAATTTGGAATAAAACTATCTCTGTAAAATGTCGATGCACAAAACGCTACAATGAAAAGAATAAAATCACAGAGCCCGGAAGTTCTGTGATTTTTGCTTAAAGTAAAGGCCAATCAAATGGAAGAACAACAGCATCAAATAAAGTTTTACGGTTTCATGCTCGCGTTCATATATGCGTGGATAGCGATGGATGTGTATCTGCAATGTTTTGCAGCTAGCTTTAATCATAATAGAATCATCAGCTTATTCAATCAGAAAATGTACCGGCTTGATGTTATTTCAAATGCAGTTCATAGTCATCTAACGCTACTTGTAATCATTGCCTGTGTGTCGCTTGCTGCCAGAGCTAAAAAGGAATTGCAATTTGATATTTATACCAAATTCTGGTATCCCTTTTTGTTTGGATTACTCTTATTTATTTTCAGCGTGTTTGTTGCTGCAGTGTCCACAGGATTAGCTAAAAACATTCTTTATATAACAACCTACCTGGCGGGCGCTATATTCTTACATACATCTTTATCGAACCTTACAAAAATTATTACAACCCGTTTAAAAGAAGATATTTGGAACGTGGAAGAAGAAAGCTTCGAGCAGAATCAGGAGCTGCAAGTCAGCAATACTATTTTTAATATACCCATGCAGTTTTATTACAAAAAGAAAGTGCATAATGGATGGATTAACATCAATCCATTTCGTGGCTTGATGGTGTTAGGTGTTCCCGGTTCAGGTAAATCAGAAAGCGTTATCGTGCCATTTATTAAGCAGTTTCTCGAAAAAGGCACATCCATGCTAATATACGATTTCAAATTTCCTACGCTCGGTGAAATCGCGTACTATCATTATTTGCTGAACAAAGAAGGAAATTTAAGAAATCACACGTTCCACTGCGTCAACCTGGACAACATAGAATATTCGCGAAGAATTAACCCCATAAATGCTCAATATATCAACTCTCTTTCTGATGCAGGAGAAACGGCAGATGCTATCGTGACAGCATTGAAGAAAAGCGATAAGGGCGGCGGCAATGACCAATTCTTCACGCAATCGGCTATTAACTTTCTTGCGGCCTGTTTATATTTCTTGTCAAAATATGA
>Ga0318567_10000603_pt1 | contig 14614 bp, 15 predicted proteins | sample GRESIP088b5f20_FD_203691 | JGI IMG/M metagenome (GOLD analysis project Ga0318567, IMG submission 203691) | Tropical soil microbial communities from Luquillo Experimental Forest, Puerto Rico - GRE.SIPMG.088b5f20 | ecosystem: Environmental > Terrestrial > Soil > Tropical forest > Bulk soil...
GGTCGCCGCTGCGGGTCATCCCGCCGTCTGCGATCACGTGCACGTAGCGGCCGCCCGACTCGTCCAGGTACTCGCGGCGGGCCGCCGCGACGTCGGCGATCGCGGTCGCCATGGGCACCGCCACCCCGAGCACGGCGGCGGTGGTGTGGCCGGAACCGCCGCCGAACCCGACCAGCACGCCAGCCGCGCCGGTGCGCATCAGGTGCAACGCGGCGGTGTAGGTGGCACAGCCGCCCACGATCACCGGCACGTCCAGCTCGTAGATGAACTGCTTGAGGTTGAGCGGCTCGGCCTGGCCAGACACATGCTCGGCGGACACCGTGGTGCCGCGGATGACGAAGATATCCACGCCCGCGTCCACCACCGTCTTGTAGTAGCGGACGGTGCGCTGCGGGGACAGCCGGGCGGCAGTGATCACCCCGGCGGCCCGGATCTCCTCGATCCGGCGGCCGATGAGCTCCTCCTTGATCGGCTCGGCATAGATCTCCTGCAGCCGGCGGGTGGCCGCTTCCTCGTCCAGTTCGGCCACCTGGGCAAGCAGCGGCTCCGGGTCGGCGTACCGGGTCCACAGGCCTTCCAGGTCAAGCACGCCCAGGCCGCCGAGACGGCCCATGGCGATGGCCGTGGCCGGCGAGACCACACTGTCCATCGGCGAGACCAGCAGCGGCACCTCGAACCGGTAAGCGTCGATCTGCCAGGCGGTGGACACCTCTTCCGGATCCCTGGTCCGGCGGGACGGCACGATCCCGATCTCGTCCAGGCCGTAGGCACGGCGGCCGCTCTTGCCGCGGCCGATCTCGACGGTCACGGCAGCCGCCCGAAGTAGTTGGGCGCTTCGGCGGTCAGCTGCACATCGTGCGGGTGGCTTTCGGTGAGCCCGGCCGCGGTGATCTGGATGAAGCGCGCCTGCTGCAGCTCGGCGATGGTCCGGGTGCCGCAGTAGCCCATGGCCGCGCGCAGCCCGCCTGCCAGCTGGCCGGCCACCGCGGCCAGCGGCCCGCGGTAGGGCACCTGGCCCTCGATGCCCTGCGGCACCAGCTTGTCCTCGCGCAGCACGTCGTCCTGGAAGTAGCGGTCCTTGGAGTATGAGCGGCCGCGCATCGCCGCCACCGATCCCATCCCCCGGTACTGCTTGTACTGCTTGCCGTGGATGAACACGATCTCGCCGGGGGCTTCCTCACAGCCGGCCAGCAGGCTGCCGAGCATGACCGTGTCCGCGCCGGCCGCGATGGCCTTGGCGATGTCGCCGGAATGCTGCAGCCCACCGTCCCCGATCACCGGCACCCCGGCCGGCCGCGCCGCCTGCGCGGCCTCGAATATCGCGGTGACCTGCGGCACACCCACCCCGGCGATGACCCGGGTGGTGCAGATCGAGCCGGGCCCCACCCCGACCTTCACACTGTCGGCACCCGCGTCGATCAGCGCCTGGGCACCTGCCCGGGTGGCCACATTGCCGCCGATCACATCCACCCGGATGTTCGCCTTCAGCTCGGCCACCATGTCGATCACCGCCTGGGCGTGGCCGTGCGCGGTGTCCACCACCAGGAAGTCGGCCCCGGCCTCGGCCAGCGCCTGGGCACGGCGCTTGGCGTCCGGGCCCACCCCGACGGCGGCACCGACCACCAGCCGCCCGCCGCCGTCCTTGGTCGCGTTCGGGAACTTCTCGTTCTTGGCGAAGTCCTTGACCGTGATCAGGCCGCGCAGCCGGCCCGTGTGGTCGATCAGCGGCAGCTTCTCCACCTTGTGCTGCCGGAGCAGGCTGAGCGCGGTGTCGGCGGCCACCCCGACCGGTGCGGTGATCAGCGGCATCGGGGTCATGACCGCCGACACCGGGCGGCCGTGGTCGGGCTCGAACCGGATGTCACGGTTGGTCACGATCCCGAGCAGCACCCCGTCCTCGCCGGTGACCGGCACGCCGGAGATCCGGTAGCGCGCGCACAGGGCGTCGACGTCGGCCACGGTGGCGTCCGGGCCGCAGGTAACCGGGTTGGTGATCATCCCGGCCTCGGACCGTTTCACCATGTCCACCTGGTAGGCCTGATCCTCGATCGACAGGTTCCGGTGCAGCACCCCGGTGCCACCCTGGCGGGCGATCGCGATCGCCATCCGCGCCTCGGTCACGGTGTCCATGGCCGAGGACACCAGCGGCAGCCGCAGCGTGATCCGGCGGCTGAGCCGGGCGGAGGTGTCGGCTTCCGCGGGCAGCACGTCAGAATGGGCGGGCAGCAGCAGGACGTCGTCGAAGGTCAGGGCCGGCGGGCCGAACTTGGCCTGGTCAGTCATCGCACCTTCCGGGCAGGAGTCCTGGATACCCCGCCAGTCTAGTGACGCCCCGGCCGCAGGCGGCCAGGCGCGGCCGGCGCCGGGCGGCCGGGTAACCGGCGGCCACTACCAGCCGAGGTCGCGCAGCCGTGCGTCGGTGATGCCGAAGTGGTGGCCGACCTCGTGGATCACCGTGCGCCGGACCTGCGTCACGACCTCGTCCTCGCCGGCGCAGACGGCACAGATCGCCTGCCGGTAGATGGTGATCCGGTCCGGCAGCACCCCGGCGTAGCCGCTGGTCCGGCTGGTGAGCGGGATCCCCTGGTAGAGACCGAGCAGCCCGGGTGGCCCGGGTTCGTGCTGGACGGTGACGGCGACATTGCTCATCAGCCGCCCCAGGTCCGCCGGCAGGCCGTCCAGCGCCGCCGCGACCATCTCCTCGAACCGCTCCGGCGCGACCTCGATCACACGTCCATTGTCGGCCGGCGCCGGGTCACCGCGGCGCCCGCCCGGGGGCCGGGCCTGCGTCAGGCGATCTGCTCCCCGGCCGCGAGTGCGCGCAGCCTGGCCAGGGTGCGGTGCTGCGCGACGCGGACCGCTCCTGCCGACATGCCAAGAACGTCGCCCGTCTCTGCCGCGGACAGGCCGCTCACCATCCGCAGTATCAGCAGGTCGCGGAGGTGGCCGGGGAGCTGGTCGAGCAGGGCCCGGGCGCGTTCGGCCTCCAGTGAGGCAACCACCGTCTCCTCCGGGCCGGGCTGGGAGTCCGGGCCGTCCGGCAGCTCCCCGGTCGGCACGGCCAGCTTGGCGGCATGCCGCACCGCGTCGGCCACCTTGTGCGAGGCGATGCCGAACACGAATGAGGCAAACGGCCGCCCAATATCCCGGTAGCGGGGAAGCGCGGAAAGGACGGCGATGCACACTTCCTGTGCCACATCGTCCGCCCCATGGTCAGGGCCAGCGACCCGGCCAAGCCGGGCCTGGCAGTACCGGACGATCATCGGCTGGATGTGCGCGAGCAGGGACTCGATTGCGGCTGGCTGGCCGCGGGCCGCCTGGGTGGTGAGATCGCGCAGCCCCGGCCCGTCCGCGGCGCCGGTGGCACCGGCCACCGGCTGGACGAACCATCCCTGCGTCACACCGGGATGATTCCCACCTTGACGGTGGCGGTACCGTCGTCCGGGCAGCTAACCGGAAAGCCGCACCGGCGGGCGGCCGCGTTCGCGGGCAGAGAATACGGCGAGTAGTGGATCACTACTCGCCGTATTCAGCTGGTCCGCCACCCGGGATCAGTGCGGGTGGCTGTGGCTGTGCCCGTGCCCGTGGCCGTCGGCCGGCACTTCCTTCTCCGGCTTGTCGGTCACCAGCGCCTCGGTGGTGAGCAGCATGCCTGCGATGGAGGCGGCGTTCTCCACCGCCGACCTGGCCACCTTGACCGGGTCGATCACCCCGTCAGCCATCAGGTCGCCGTAGGCCAGCGTGGCCGCGTTGAAGCCGTGGCCACGCCGCAGCCCGGCCACCTTCTCGACCACCACCGAGCCCTCTTCGCCGGCGTTCTCGGCGATCCAGTAGCAGGGCGCGTTCAGCGCTGTGCGCACCACCGCGACGCCGGTCGCCTCGTCCCCGGTCTTGCCGAGGTCACCAAGCTTGGCAGCGGTCTGCACGAGCGCACTGCCGCCGCCGGGGATGATGCCCTCCTCGATGGCGGCCCGGGTGGCCGAGATAGCGTCTTCCAGCCGGTGCTTCTTCTCCTTGAGCTCGACCTCGGTGGCCGCCCCGACCCGCAGCACGCACACGCCGCCGGACAGCTTGGCCACCCGCTCCTGCAGCTTCTCCCGGTCCCAGTCGGAGTCGGTGTCCTCGATCTCCGCCCGCAGCTGCCGGATCCGGTCGGCGATCGCGTCCCGGTCGCCGGCCCCATCAACGATGGTGGTGGTGTCCTTGGCGACCACGATCCGGCGGGCCCGGCCCAGCGCCTCCAGCCCGGTCAGTTCCAGCTTCAGGCCGAGTTCCTCGCTGACCACCTCGCCACCGGTGAGGATGGCCATGTCGGCGAGCATCGCCTTGCGCCGGTCGCCGAAGCCGGGTGCCTTCACGGCCACCACCGACAGCAGGCCGCGGATCCGGTTCACCACCAGGGTCGACAGCGCCTCGCCGTCCACGTCCTCGGCCACCACCAGCAGCGGGTTCTTGGCCTGGGCCACCTTCTCAAGCAGCGGCAGGAAGTCGGTCATCGAGGAGATCTTGGCGTTGTGCAGCAGCACGTAGGCGTCCTCCAGCACCGCCTCCATCCGGTCCTGGTCGGTGATGAAGTACGGGGAGATGTAGCCCTTGTCGAACTGCATGCCCTCGGTGAACTCCAGCTCCAGGCCCATGGTCGGCGCTTCCTCGACGGTGATGACGCCGTCCTTGCCAACCTTGTCGAAGGCTTCCGCGATGACCTCGCCAATCTGGCTGTCCTGCGCGGAGACCGTCGCCACGTGCGCGATCTCCTGCTGCTCGCCCACCTCGCGGGCCGCCTTGAGCAGCAGATCCGATACCGCCGACGCCGCCGCGTCGATGCCCCGCTTCAGCTCGATCGGGTTGGCCCCGGCGGTCACCGACCGGCGGCCCTCCCGGACCATCGCCTGCGCCAGCACGGTGGCGGTGGTCGTGCCGTCACCGGCGATGTCGTTGGTCTTGGTGGCCACTTCCTTGGCGAGCTGCGCGCCAAGGTTCTCGTAGGGGTCCTCCAGCTCCACTTCCCTGGCGACGGTGACCCCGTCGTTCGTGATCGTCGGAGCGCCCCACTTCTTGTCGATCACCACGTTGCGGCCGCGCGGCCCCAGCGTTACCTTCACGGCGTCCGCGAGCCGGTTGACGCCACGCTCCAGCGCGCGCCGCGCATCCTCGTCGAACTCCAGCATCTTGGCCATGAGTACCTCTGCTTACGTCTGACCGGCCGGACGCGGCGGCGGCCGTGACCCGCACCGGGCCACGGCCGCGCCGCGTGAGCCGTGCTTACTTCTCGATGATGGCGAGCACGTCGCGGGCGGAGAGCACCAGGTACTCCTCACCGTGGTACTTGACCTCCGTGCCGCCGTACTTGCTGTACAGCACCACGTCGCCGACCTTCACGTCCATCGGCACGCGCTTGGCACCGGCATCATCAAAGCGGCCCGGGCCCACCGCCAGGACCTCGCCCTCCTGGGGCTTCTCCTTGGCGGTGTCCGGGATCACCAGGCCTGACGCGGTGGTCTGCTCGGCCTCGAGCGTGCGGACAACGATGCGGTCTTCGAGTGGCTTGAGAACAACCTTGGTAGCGGTCGTCACGATCTGACCTCCCCCTCCGGAAAGGCGGGCTGACAATGACTAGAGAGGCGACCGTGGCGGCCTGTCGTCGCGGGTGCCAGACCGGCCTCGTCGCATTAGCACTCTACCTTAGTGAGTGCCAGTTCCGAACAGTATCGCCGCCGCGTAGCCTCGTCAACTCGGCGCCGGGCCGGCCAGCACGCTGGTCACCGGCAGCGAGGAGTCGGCGGGCACCTCGAGCGGGGAGCCGGGCGCGCCCCGGGCGGCCAGTTCAGCGCCGAGTGCCGCCACCATGGCGCCGTTGTCCGTGCACAGCCCCGGCCGCGGCACCCGCAGCTCGATCCCGGCCGCCGCGCACCGGTCGGCCGCCAGCGCCCGCAGCCGGGAGTTCGCCGCCACCCCGCCGCCGACCACCAGGTGCCCAACGTCATGCGCCTGGCAGGCGTCGATCGCCTTGCGGGTCAGCACATCGGCGACGGCTTCCTGGAACGAGGCGGCCACGTCGGCCACCGGCACCGGCAGGCCGGCCTGCTGCCGCGCTTCCAGCCAGCGGGCGACCGAGGTCTTCAGGCCCGAGAAGGAGAAGTCGAACGTCCCGTCGCGGTACTTGCCGCGTGGGAACGCGATCGCGGCACCATCCCCGCCGCTGGCCGCGGCGTCGATCGGCGGCCCGCCCGGGAACCCCATGCCCAGCAGCCGGGCCACCTTGTCGTAGGCCTCGCCAGCGGCATCGTCGATGGTGGCCCCGAGCGGCACCACCTGGCCGGCCACGTCCGGCACCAGCAGCAGCGAGGAGTGGCCGCCGGACACCAGCAGCGCCACCACCGGCTGGGGCAGTGGGCCGTGCTCAAGCTGGTCCACCGCGATATGCGCGGCCAGGTGGTTGACCGCATACAGCGGCTTGGACAGCGCCAGCGCGTACGCCTTGGCCGCGGCCACACCCACCTGCAGCGCTCCGGCCAGGCCGGGCCCGGCGGTGACGGCGACCGCGTCCACCTGGGCGAGTGTCACCCCGGCGGTGGCCAGCGCCCGGTCCACCGCCGGCACCAGCGCCTGCAGGTGGGCCCGGCTGGCCACCTCCGGCACCACTCCGCCGAACCGGGCGTGCTCGGCCACGCTGGACGCGATCGCATCGGCCAGCAGTTCCTGGCCGCGCACCAGCCCGGCCCCGGTCTCGTCGCAGGACGTCTCGATGCCCAGCACCAGTGGCCCGGTCATCGGGCCAGCTCCGCTGCGGGCGGCCTCATGCGGCACCGTCCCCGGCCGCCCCGGTGTCGCCCGGGATCGTCTCCCGGCGCATGACCAGGGCATCTGCGCCGGACGGCTGATAGTAGCCGCGGCGCAGGCCCACCTGCGCGAACCCGAGCTGCCGGTACAGCCGCTGGGCGCGCCGGTTGTCCACCCGCACCTCCAGGTAGACCTCGGCACAGCCCCGGCGGCGCGCCTCGGCCAGCAGCCCGGCCATCAGCGCGGTGCCGATCCCCTGGCCCCAGCGGTCTTCGCTCACCCCGATCGTCAGCACGTCCGCCTGCCCGCCGCCCGGCGCCAGCAGTCCCGCGTACCCGGCTACCGTCCCCGCCTCCTCGGCCACCAGGTAGTACCGCCCGCTCCCGACCGCAGCCAGCTCGGCCGCCAGCATGTCCACTGACCAGGCCTCCTCGCCGAACAGGGCCTGCTCCAGCCGGGCCACCGCGGTCAGGTCCCGGCCGGTCATGGGACGCAGCTGCGCACTCATGCCGGCGTCACCCGCTTCGGCGGGCCGGGCACCCGGGCGTCCGGCCGGCGCAGGTACAGCGGGTCCGGCGGGGGCAGTGGGGCCCCCGCCGCCAGCCGCCGGACGGCCAGTTCCGCCAGCGTTGCGGCGGCGGGATAGCGCGGCTCGATCGGGTTGGCCAGCAGGCCGGGATACCGGGCCGGGCCCTCGCCGGCGGTGGGCAGATGGGCGGGCAGGGCGGCCGGGGCCGCCACCCCGGGCCCGGACAGCCGCTCCCCCGCGGCCGAGTAGCGCGCCCAGTAGACCTCGTGCCGGCGAGCGTCGGTCGCCACCAGGAACGGCCGCCCGGCCGCGGCGGTGGCCGCGTCGGCCGCGATCACGTCCAGCGTGCACCACCCGTAGGCCGGGATGCCGAGGGCGCTGGCCAGCACGCGGGCGGTGACCAGGCCGATCCGCAGCCCGGTGTAGGGACCTGGCCCGGCCCCGGCTACCACCGCCGTCAGGCCGGCCCGGGTGGCACCCGCGTCGGCCAGCACCTTCTCGATGCACGGGACGAGCAGCTCGCCTTGCCGGCGGGGGTCCACGGTGGCCGCCTGCGCGAGCACCCGGGTGCCGTCGTGAACGGCGGCCGTCACCGCCGGGGTGGCGGTGTCGAAGGCAAGCAGCAGCACGGTTGCCCAGCGTAAGGCATGCGCCGTGGTGTGCCCGCCCGCGCGCTGGCGCTAGCGCAGATGCGCCAGGATGTCCCGGGCGGCGGCGGCCGCGGCGGCCTGCAGCTGCGGCGGGGGGGCGGGCGAGTAGCCGCCCTGGCGGCCAGCCGGGCCCTCGGAGACGACCGTGATGAGCACGTTGCGGTCCCGCACCACTACCGTCACCAGGTTGGTCGGGCCCGGCCGCGGCAGTTGCGCAGCGGCAAACGCGCTGCTGCCCAGCCCGGCGACCCAGGTGAGCGTGGCCGGCGGCAGATGGGTGGCCTTAACCGGGTGGGTCAGGTGCTGCCGTGCCAGCGCATAGGCGTCCCTGGCGGCGGCCGTCGCGCTGCCGTTCCCGCTGGCCAGGCCGCTGGGCGAGTACGCCTGAATGGTCACCTCCAGCACCCGGTAGCGCGGCCTGGCGTCCAGCGTCCAGTCACACAGGCTCTGGGCACTGCCATCCAGCGACCTGGGCGCGACGGTGTGGCGCTGGCCGGGCAGGTACGCCCGCAGCGTGGCCGGCGTCACCGCGGTGCAGGCGTCGGGCACCCGCTGCACCTCGCCCGGCAGGAAGGTGGTGACCAGTGAGCTGGCGGCGGGGCGGGGGGCGCTGCGGTGGAGCAGCTGGTAACCGGCCCCGGCGGCAATGAGCAGCACCACCGCCACAGCCCCGGCCCAGATGTACTTCCGCCGCGCGCGGCGGGCCCGGGCGGCGGCCCGGGGCCGGTGGCCGGGCGGCCGGCCCCGCGAGCCGCCGTCACCCGCCGTCTCCTGGCCGGTGGCGGGGCGCGGGTGATCCGGCCGCCGCGTGCGCTCGCGCTCGCTGGTCCAGCCGGGCACGTCACCGGGACCGGCCCAGGGCGGGTACTCCTCGTCACCCGGGTAGCTGCCGCCGGACCAGCCCTGCTGCGGGCGGCCGGCCGCGGGCAGCCGCCCAGACCGCGAGGATGGCGGCCCCTGCTGAGCCACGGCGCGCCTCCGGGGAAGGGGATCGAACCGTGCGTGACGGCGCATGACAGCCAGCTGCAGCCGGCCGGGACGCTCGAACTATAGGGCTTCCAGCGCGTCACCGAGGGCCAGACGCGCTGAATCGCCGGTATCCCACCGGTCCCCGTGACCTGCCAGCCGCACCGTCCGCGGCCGCTGGTCCGGCCCGGCGGCCGGATCGGGACCAGGGGCACCCGCGGGCACGGTGATGGTCACGTCCAGCCGGTCGGCGGCCAGGCCCTCGGCCAGCCCGCCACCCCACTCCACCACCGTGACGCAGGTATCCAGGCTGGCGTCCAGGTCCAGGTCGTCCACCTCGGCCGGGCTGGCCAGCCGGTACGCGTCGGCGTGCACCAGGGCCGGCCCGCCGGCCAGCGAGGGGTGCACCCGGGCGATCACGAAGGTGGGCGAGGTGACCGGCCCGCGCACCCGCAGGCCCTCACCGATGCCCTGGACCAGGGTGGTCTTGCCGGCCCCCAGCGGGCCGGTGAGCAGCACCAGGTCGCCGGGCCGCAGCAGGGCGGCCAGCCGGCGGCCGAGCGCCTGCATGCCAGCCGCGCTGGGGACGGTCAGCTCGGCACGCACCCGGTCCCCCGCCGGCCCCCGGTCAGGCCGACCGGGACAGGCCACGGTCGGCGCCAGCCCGGGCCAGCATGCTGATGATGGCGTCGTTGACCAGGTCCGGGCGCTCCAGGATGAGCACATGCCCGCCACCAGGCACCCAGACCAGCTGGGAGCCGGGGATGTCCATCGCCAGTTCGATGCCCAGCCGGGACGCTATCAGCCGGTCCTTCTCGCCAACCAGCACCGTGACCGGCACCCGGCCGAGCACCGGCAGCGAGTCCCGCTTGTCGACCAGCGTCAGCGCCTCGCTGAACCGTGCGATCACCTCGATCGGGGTGGATCCGATGATCTCGCTCAGGAAGCTGACCAGCGCGGCACTGACCTGGCCGTCACCGAACCCAAGGAACCGGGTGGCCAGGAAGGCCATGTCGGATGAGCGCCCACGCTCCACCAGCATGGCCCGTCTCCCCTTGGCAGCGCCGTTGAGCACGCCCGGCAGAGCCCGGCTCAGCAGCGGCCGGACCGGGCTGGGCATCCACGGGCTGCCGCTGTCCAGCCCGCGGGCGGCGGTGTTGATCAGCACCACGCCCACGACCTTGCTCCCGAACAGTTCGGGATGCTGCTCGGCCAGGGCCATGATGGTCATCCCGCCCATCGAGTGGCCGACCAGCACCACCCGGGAGTCAGCGGGCACCGTGGCGTCCAGCACCGCCTTCAGGTCGGTGCCGAGCTGCTCGATCGTCGCCGGCCCCGGCGCCGACCGGCCGGACCGGCCGTGGTCCCGCTGGTCCCAGAACACCAGCCGGTAGCCGTCCAGGTCCCGGCGCTGGAAATGCCAGCAATCCTGGCTGAGCGCGTAACCATGGCAGAAGACGGTGCTGACCGGCGCCGACGCCGGCCCGTGCGTCTCCACGTGCAGCGCGACCCCATCCCCGGCCAGCACGGTGAGCGGCAGGCCGTGCAGCTCCCCCAGCGGCTCACCGGATTCGGGATCGGGACGGCCGCGCAGCCTCCCGACCGCGATCCGCTCGGCGGCCAGGATCGCCCCTGCGCCCGCCGCAGCCGTGCCGGCGACCAGCCCGGCGGCGCCGGTGATCCGTCGCCAACTGGCCATCTGTCCTCCCGCCAGCCTGTCCCGTGCCTGCGCCAGGCGGGCCGTTATGCGGGTGATGCCGGACTGCTCTCCGGCACCTCGGTGCCCGCACCGGCGTGCACGGGATCGTGCCCAGATGCTAGTCCAACGTAGCTTCTGGGAGTCCGCCCGCCGAACCCGGTGACAATCTCATAGGAGATTGTCCCGAGCGCGTCAGCCCACTCCTGCGGGGTTGGCTCCCCCGAACCGCCCGGCCCGAACAGGACGACCTCGTCTCCCTCCGCGACCGGGCCGTCGCCGAAATCGATCACGAACTGGTTCATGCAGACGGTGCCGGCGATCTGCTGTCGCCGGCCGCGCACCTGCACCTGCACCCGACCGGAGGCGCCGCGCGGGATGCCCTCGCCGTAGCCCAGCGGGACCAGTCCCAGCGTGGCCGGCCCGGCGGTGTGGTAACGGTGACCGTACGACACCCCGGTACCCGCCGCCACCCGCTTCACCTGCACCACCCGGGCGCGGACGGTCATGGCCGGCCGCAGCCAGGGCGGTGGCCCACCCGGCAGGGTGGACAGCCCGTAGCAGCCGCCGCCGGTGCGGACCAGGTCGAACCAGCTCTGCGGCAGGGTCAGGGTGGCCGGGGTGTTGGCAAGATGCCGCAGTTCCGGCTCGGCACCCGCCTGCGCGGCCACCGCCAGCGCCTGGTGGAACGCGGTGACCTGACGGCCGATCGAGGAATGACCGGGTATGTCCGCGCAGGCCATGTGTGACCAGATGCCGACGATCCGGGCGTCCCCGGCCGCCTGCGCCGTCATCGCGGCGGCCACCACTCCCGGCCAGTCACCGGCGGTGGCACCGCCCCGGGACATGCCGGTGTCCGTCTTGAGGTGCAGCCGGGCCGGGTGGCCCACCTGCCGGGCGGCGGCGGCCAGTTCGGTAACCAGCCCGGCGGTCCCGGCGGCCAGGTCGACTCCCGCCCGGATGGCCGCCTGGTGGTCAGAGCCGGGCACGCCCATCAGGCACAGCACCGGGGCGGTCACGCCCGCGGCGCGCAGCGCGAGCGCCTCCGGGACCGCGATCACGCCCAGCCAGCTGGCGCCACCGGCCAGCGCCGCCCGGGCCGCGGGCACCATGCCGTGGCCGTACCCGTCGGACTTAACCACCGCCATCACCTGCGGCCCGCCCACATGCTGCCGCAGCGCCGCGACGTTGGCGCTGATCGCATCCAGGTCGATGAGCGTCTCCGCGAACCCGTCCATGCCCCCTCAGTGTGCCAGGTGCGGCCCGCGCCGGATCGCCGTGCTCGCCGAACCCGCCCGGCACAGCTGACCGGCCAGGTTCGGTGGTCACCGGGCCTGGCTGGCCCGGACCTGCCGGATGGCGGCGGGCAGCGCGCGGATCACGTCGCCCGCCGCGATCGGGCCCTCGGCTGCCGCAGCCGGCGCGGGCAGGCCCGGCCCGGTCAGGCCGGCGGCGGCCAGCCGGCCCGCCAGGCCGTGCAGGTAGGCGGCGGCCGCCGCCGCCTCCGGTACCGGCAGCCCGTGCGCCAGCAGGGCACCGGCCAGCCCGGACAGCACATCCCCGGTCCCCCCGGTGGCCAGCCAGGACGTGCCGGTGGAATTCACCAGCACGGTGCCGCCGCCAGCCGGGGCGATCACCGTGGTCGAGCCCTTGAGCAGTACCGTCGCCCCGAACCGGTCGGCGGCCGCCCGGGCGTGCGCCAGCCGCGCCGCCGTTACCTGGCCAGGCTCGGTGCCCAGCAGCCGGGCGAGTTCCCCAGCATGCGGGGTCAGCAGCGTGGGTGCGGCCCGGTCCAGCAGCTCCGGCTGCTGCCCGATCAGGGTCAGCCCGTCCGCGTCGACGAGCACCGGCAGGCCGGTGGCCAGCACGGCCGCCAGCCGGTCCCGGGCCGCCTCCTGCGTGCCCATGCCCGGCCCGGCCACCCATGCCTGCACCCGGCCCGCCGCGGCCACGTCGTGGCCGCCCTGGCCCGGCGGGGAGCCGGCTCCGGCCGGCGTGACCAGGGCTTCCGGCCAGTGCTGGCGGGCCACCGCGGCCGCCGCGGCGGGGGTGACGAGCCGGACCAGGCCGGCCCCGCCGCGCAGTGCCCCGCCCACAGCCAGCGTGGCCGCGCCGGTGAACCGGTCACTGCCGGCCACGATGCCCAGCACTCCCCGGCGGTACTTGTCGGAGTCACCGGGCGGCTGGGCCAGCAGCGCGGCCACGTCCGCGGCCTGCAGCGCGGCCGCGGCCGGCCGTGCCAGGTGCGGCCCGAGGCCGATATCGACCAGTTCGGCCAGCCCGGCGTGGCCGGCCCCGGGGTCGATCAGCAGGCCCGGCTTCCAGGTGCCGAAGGTGACGGTGACATCGGCCCGCACGGCGGGGCCGTCCACCGCCCCGGTGTCCGCGTCGATCCCGCTCGGCAGGTCCACCGCCACCACCGCCGGGCCGGTCCCCGCCAGTGCCGCCAGCGCCGCGTAGGGCCCGGCCAGGCCGCCACGGCCGCCGATGCCCAGCAGCCCATCTACCAGCAGGTCGGCCCCCCCGGCCAGGCCGGCCAGATCCGGGTCACCGGGCCCGGTGACCCGGCCGCCCGCGGCCCGCAGCGCCGCCGCGCCCTGCTCATGCACCCGGCTGCCCGCGGCGACAGCGGTCACCCGTGCCCCACGCCGGGCGAGCCGGGCGCCCGCGTAGAGCGCATCGCCGCCGTTGTCGCCGCTGCCGGCCAGCACCACCACCTTCGTGCCGTAGACACGCCCCAGCATTCCGGCGCAGACCGCGGCCAGTCCGGCGGCCGCCCGCTGCATCAGGGTGCCCGGCGGGAGCGTGGCCATGAGCGCCTGCTCGGCCGCCCGGACGGCCGCGACCTCGTGTGCCGTCCTCATCCCGCCGCCACCGCTGCTCTGCTCATCCCTCCGCCACCACCATCGCGATGCACAGGCCGGCGTCGTGCGAGATCGACACGTGCCAGCCGCGGACTCCCCGGCTGGCGGCCGCCGCCGCCACCGTGCCGCGGACCGACAGCACCGGCCGGCCCGCCGGGTCGTGCCCAACCTCGACATCGGTCCAGCGCAGCCCGGCCGGCCCGGCCAGGGCCTTGGCTACCGCCTCCTTGGCGGCGAAACAGCCGGCCAGCGAGGCCGGCCCGCGGGCCCGTTCGCCGTCGGTGAACAGGCGCCCCGCCAGCGCCGGGGTCCGCCGCAGCGCGGACGCCAGCCGCTCGATGGCCACGATGTCGACGCCGATGCCAACGATCACGGTCCCAGCTTTCCAGATCGGCAGGCTGGCGCGGATGGATGGCGCGCGGCAGCCGGGCCAGGCGGCCCAGGTGGCCTGCCCAGCCGATGAACGCGGCCGTCCGCTGGATCGGGTGGGGCACACTGCCGGTGGGCAGCGCGCTGGGCGGCACGCTGGGTACGGTGATCGGGCAGCCGCACCCGGCGCTCACTCCACCGTGACGGACTTGGCCAGGTTACGTGGCTGGTCGACGTCATGGCCGCGGGCAGCGGCCAGTTCGCACGCGAAGACCTGCAACGGCACCGTGGTCACCAGCGGCTGCATCAGCGTGGGCACCTGCGGGACCTCGATCAGGGTGTCGGCGAACTCCTTGACCTGGTGGTCCCCCTGCTCGGCGATCGCGATCACCATCGCGCCCCGCGCCCGGATTTCCTGGATGTTCGAGATGATCTTGTCGTGCAGCACCGCCTGGCCGTCCTGGGAGGGCACCACCACCACCACCGGCAGGCCGTCCTCGATCAGGGCGATCGGGCCGTGCTTCAGCTCGCCCGCCGAGAACCCCTCGGCATGCATGTAGGCCAGTTCCTTCAGCTTCAGCGCGCCCTCCAGGGCGACCGGGAAGCCGACGTGGCGGCCCAGGAACAGCACGCACCGCTCGCCCACGAGCTCCCGGGCCAGCTGCCGGACCGGTTCCATGGTCGCCAGCACCGTGTCAACGGCGGCCGGGATCTGGCTGAGCTCGCCCAGCACGGCGTGCACCTCGTCGCCGAACTTGGC
>Ga0318567_10000605_pt1 | contig 14608 bp, 15 predicted proteins | sample GRESIP088b5f20_FD_203691 | JGI IMG/M metagenome (GOLD analysis project Ga0318567, IMG submission 203691) | Tropical soil microbial communities from Luquillo Experimental Forest, Puerto Rico - GRE.SIPMG.088b5f20 | ecosystem: Environmental > Terrestrial > Soil > Tropical forest > Bulk soil...
GGCACCATAGACCTTGCCGCTTACAAAGGAAAAAAGATCCTGATTGTAAACACTGCATCTAAATGCGGCTACACTCCGCAATATGATGAGCTTGAAAAATTGTATGAGAAATACAAGGACAAAATGGTGATCATCGGTTTCCCTGCAAACAACTTTGGGCAGCAGGAACCCGGCACCAATACAGAGATACAGGAGTTTTGCAAAAAGAATTATGGCGTAAGTTTTCCTATGGCAGAAAAAATTTCTGTGAAGGGAGATGACATACATCCTTTGTATAAATACCTGACTGACGAAGCAAAAAAACTTGGCATCGATGATCCTGTTAAATGGAACTTCACCAAATTCCTCATCGATGAAAAAGGAAAACTGGTTACGGTGTTTCCGAGCAAAGTGAAACCGATGAGCGAGGAAATAACGAAGTATCTTAATTAGGAATTAGAAATTAGGAATTAGAAGGGCGATGTCGTTTAGCGATTGTCGCCCTTTTCTCTTTTCTAAAGAAGCGCTGAAATACTCGCTGGGCGCTCAATTCCTAATTCCTAAATCCTAATTCCTAATTTTTGATTATCCTTGCAAATGCTTATCAAATCTGCCAGTTACCTCATATCTAGTCCTGACTACGAAAAATGTCCTGCGCCGGATAGACCGGAGTATGCGTTTATCGGAAGAAGCAATGTGGGCAAATCATCGCTCATTAATATGCTTTGCAATAATCAGAAGCTGGCAAAAACATCCGGATCGCCGGGAAAGACCCAAATGATCAATCACTTCAGTATTCTGAGCCTGAAAGATGAAAAAGAAAAGAATCCTGCGCCCTGGTACATTGTGGATTTGCCGGGATATGGCTTTGCAAAAGTTTCGCAAAGCAGCCGTCGCCGATGGGAGCAAATGATTGAGAATTATCTTCGCAAAAGAGAAAACCTGGCAAACGTTTTTGTACTGATCGACAGTCGCCATAGCCCACAAAAAATTGACCTTGAATTTTTGCAGCAACTGGCAAAATGGGACGTGCCGTTTTCGCTGATATTTACAAAATCTGACAAAGAAACGCAGGCCGTTGTAGCCAAAAACGTGAAAGAATTCCTGAACAAAATGCGTGAAACATGGCAGTTTTTGCCGCAGCATTTTGTAAGCAGTTCTGTAAAAACGCATGGCCGCGACAAAATACTCAACTATATCGGAGAGGTGAATGAAAGATTTTACGAGTAGTAGCGGTTTTGCGTAAAAAAGGGCTCTTTGGATGAACCTTTTAATCTTCTGGGTTGTTTCAGAGTATTGAAAAACTCTACGTTATGAAACAACTCTTTCTCTCATTATTTCTGATGATCACCGTATCATTTGCTTTTGCCCAATCCCCGAACTATGAAAAAGATTCTAAGGATGTGGCCAAAGCCGCAAAAGACAAGGCCATAAAAAATGGCTACAAGTCATTAATCAATTTTAATTCTACCAACGGAGCGTCCTTCTACATCTATCCCAGCAAGAGCTACCTGATTCTCTACATTTATGATATATCACCAAATGTGACAACTGATTTCAATGCGCACATAATGAGCCCCGACACCGCCATCGAAAAAAAATACACCGCCATACCAGAAGATATTTTGGTACATGGAACCGCTAAAGTTGCGGCCACACGCTTTAAAACACCCGCATTCAAAGACCCGAAGCTGCCGGTGAAAATTAACGCAAACCCCAAAGCAAAGATTTACATTTATTATAAGGAAGGCTAATCGGTAATTAGGAATTAGGATTTAAGGATACATTCAGTAACGCACGCAACAAAATATAAAGACCAAAACTGTTGGTCTTTTTTTGGCTCTACAACTAAATAGGCAAAGCTGCGCCTGCGAAATTCCTGATTCCTAATTTCTAATTCCTGATTGACTTGCTAAAGTATAGGGGAGATAAAGGCTTGAGCTGTGCGTAACACAACTTTAGAGGAGTGCGAAATTGCAGAAAGAGTACCGAACTTAGTTCACCACTTTATTTGCGCAGCTGCTGCTGGCAAAGGCTTCCGGCTTGGCTTTGAAAGCAAAGCCCATACCCAATATGTAACCCATCGCTTCTTTTAAAGCATCATTGCTTTTAAAGTGCGGATTGGTGTTAATATCGGCATGGACCTCCATGTCAACATCGTACACTGTAAACAGATCGCAAAGTTCGTAAGCAATTTCAATGCTCTTTGCAACCTCAACAAGCATACGTTCTTTAATGCTGAATTTCTGTTTCGTTTTGTCGTTGTGAATGAACATGAAACCTCCATGTCCCTCACGTAAAAAAACAATAACAGTGGCAAATTCAGTTTCGATACCTTTTACTTGTGAATCTGTACCGATGCACACTTTTAATCTAAACCCACGTTCAACTTCGCGCTTGATGGCCGTTTCTACAGCCTGCGTTATGGGTAGTTCAATAGTGTCACCATTAAACTTTCTCCAGATCATAAAAAATGAGTTTTCCGAATTTACCGAAAAACTCATTGTATAGCAAAAAGTTGTTATGTTATTGTTTGATTAATTTCTCAGTGTGCTGCGATGTTCCGTCGTTCCAGGAGAAAAATAGCATACCCGTGGCTGTTGTCGGCAATTGAATATTCGAAGTGCCAATAGGCGTTATACCCCTTGCTACTATGCGGCCGGATATGTCTACCACCTGGTAGTTATAAGCCTTGCTGCTGGTCACTTTGAGGGAGTTTGTTACTATGTTTGACCAAATTTTTAAGCCATCATTGCTGTTGTCTGCCTGCCTGATACTCACAACGTTAGAGTAATAAGTTTTCTGTTCGTTGGCAGTAATAGCTTTGATCCTGTACATCAGCGTGGCATCTGTCAAAGGTTTATAAGAGAAAGATCTTGCATTTGTTGAAAGCTCAGTAAGCTGTGTGAAGTTGGTGCCATCTGTAGAACTTTCCATTGCCAGGAAGCTCACAGGCTCATCTGCTTCGTATGTCCATGTAAATTGGTGTGTGCCATTATTGTTGTTGCCTTTCAGTTGCAGGTCGTGCAAAGGCAATGTACCCAGTGACGATTTTGCGATTAACGTGTAATTTCCAATGCTTCCATAATCAGCGTGGTTTATGTTGCTCACGCCCTCAACGGCCAGGTAATAAGTGCCTGCATTTAAGGTAGTATCGATACCGGCATTCAGCAACATAGAAGGATTGTATCTGTTAAGCGTATCGCCTTTGCTGTCGATCAAGGCAACCTTAATGTCAATATTTGCTCCTTCGTCATTTGCGCCCACATTTTGAGGAACGGCTGTAAGATTGAAATGATTGTTTTGTATAAAAGTTGCTTTAAACACATCAACATCGGCTGCTGAATTGATAAGGCCGGAAACAGTAAAACCAAGATCTGGTGTGTTTACCGCAGTAGCTTTCGCCATCGTGTTTCCAACGTCATCTGGCCTGTAACCGAAATTGTTTGGGGATCCGGAGATAATGTCCAGATCGCTCTGTATCATAAGCGCCCCCTGTGTACTGGTGCCATAGTGCCAGGTCGTTTGATTTTTATAATATCCTACTCCCATAATCGGCGCCCAGCCAATTTCACCCGTGCCCTGTCCCCCATTGTATTCGGCCAGTTTATTTCCAAGAGAATCGTACGTGCTTTGGTGCTGTAAACCAAGCGTGTGGCCTATTTCGTGCGATGCAGATTCTGCTACATACTTGGTAACGTTATTAAGCAATTGGTTGAAAACAAAATTAGGCGTGTTATTTCCCCATGTAAAAGATCCCACAAAAGATACACCGCCTGCAGCGCCGTACCAGGCACTCGTTGGTGTAAATATCACTCGCATGCGTTGCGCCAGCGGAGCTTTTGCATACACTGTGGAATCTGTTGTGATGTTGAGATTAAAAGGACGGTAGTCTTCAGAAACGCGGTTGAAGATTTCAGTGATCTGGTCATTGGTAAGACCGGAAGGCTGAGCATCGATCGGTCCATCCCAGTTCCAGCTGGTGCCGGTAACGTATTGACCATCAAAGTCAAGATAGACTGTTGCTTTCGCAGACGGATAACTGTTCAGTATAGGAATCTGAGCGATTAATTTTGGTGAATACATAGCAATGATGGCCATGCATAGGATACGTAAAAGAGCTTTCATAAACATTGGATATTGGATATAAACACTTCAAGTTTTCTATAAGGGTACGGATTAAAAACCCTAAGGGAAATATCAATTTTTCTCCCTCTCCTCTGGAAAGGGCAGGGAGAGATTATTTTGGTAACGGACAATCTGCAATGACCAACGAACGCTGCTGCTTTTTGAAAAAGTAGCGGCCATTTTCATTTACCAGCAGCAACACATCACCCGATGTTCTGCTCTGCAAAATGCCTGTGTATGAAATGCTGCCGTCTTCCTGCTGTATGCGCGAAATCGTTAGCAATGCATTGTTATAGTTTGTGCACTTTACATTGATCGTTTCTACCTTCGGGTCCGGCTGTGATTTTTCAAGAACCTCCCCGGCAATGGTAAGATCAGCGTCGATGTTTAAGATGATTTGTCTGCCTTTGTTGTAGCTAAAAGATTTGTCAATAACCGACAGGGGACAATTTGTTTTCGCCTGTAAATTTTTGAACAGTAAGGGCTGTGACGGAGTAGTGTTATCCGCAACTTTATGTTGCTGGGAAAAACCATTTAGTGAAAGGGCTAGACATAGCACTATACCCCCATTGAAAAGCAAGGCTTTCATTGAATTGAATTTTTGGATTTTAAACGATCTCGAAAGGGTACGGTGATTTTGCCCGAAGGCAATGATTACTTATTTGAAACGATGGTTTCTGGGGAATATTGTTTGAGGGTAAAAAAAAATAGGAATAAGAAATTAGGAATTAGGAATGCTGCGGGTCGGCCATCCGTTACAGTTATCGGCTTTTTGACCCGGCAAGATTATGCTATGCAGGAAAGCTCTAGCCTAATTCATTGCCGTTCGGCTTCAGCCAACGGGCTGGAAACAAGCAGGTCCGATTTTTCTTGAACAATCCGTGTAAATCCGTCTAATCCGTGTCATCCGTGTGCCATCAGTATTGCCCTGTGCTGAGCAGAACCAGTGTACAAGCCTCTTGTGTCTTAATATTATTTTCCTCAGCCAGTTTTTCCAGCTCTATATTTTCTGCGCCTGGGTTGAAAATGATGCGCTTAGGTTTCAACGACAATATATAATCGTAGTATTCCTTTTGATGCGTTTCGTTCAGGTAGAGCGTAACCGTATCCACGTCTTCAAACTCTTTTTTCTCTTTGGTAATGTCTATTCCCGCCACACTTGTGTTTTTGCGACCGATCGCTACAACTGGATGTCCGTGCTGCTTCAGCCTGTTCATGGCAAGATTGCTGTAACGTTCCGGATTATCTGACGCTCCCAGAACCAATGTCTTCTTTTTCATACTATAAATTTATTAAAAATTCATGCCTGACAGAGTTAACTAAAAAGGAAAAGTAAAAAGTTGCGTGCGTGGCGGACTTGTCGGGTTCGACAACTCTTTTGCGAACGTATTCAAAAAGTATTCTTCTTTTCAAGTTCAGGAATCGCTTTATCTATTCTTCGCGCCAGCTCGGGTAATTTGATCGTGGGAACTGCCGGAAACAAGTGATGCTCAAGATGATAAAACATGCCAAAGGTTAGTTTGTTCTTCCATTGATTTCTTTGTGTTCTGGCTATTGATGGATTTTCTTCAGTATCGTGATGCACTGTCCAGACAGCGAAGAACGCCATCAAGAATTCACCGATGATCATAACGATGACATGGTAAATGAGAAAATGAATTTGAAAATAGAAAACAATGGAGGCGAAGGCGCAGATCGCAACAAGCTCCGCAAGCACATTTTTCTTATAACTTCTGTTGCCTTCTTTTATAGTGATCCGGTGAATCAAAAACATATGCATCGGCCCATACAAAATGGCACCCAACCAATTCATATGTGCTGCTTTGCCTTCCTGATCCCTTTCTGAGAGACAATATTTGTGGTGTCTCAAATGGTTGAATTTGACTGCATGAATTGACACCATCATTAAAATACTATTGGAGAATAATGAGAACCACGTGAGAAATTTATTTGTGCCAAGAGAGTTATGAAAGCCGTTGTGCACCTGCCGAAGAGAAGTCAGAAAATAAAAAGCGGAAAATGGAAGTGCCAATAGGTAGTAGTGAAAATAAGCAAATGAAACAGATGCAAGGAACCAGGGAATGGTCAGGTTATTTTCAATCAACATTTCTTTGGTCGAAAGTTTTCTCAGGTCTTTCCATTCAACTTTTTGCAGTATTTCAGAATGTGTCATAACTGTTTGTTTGAGTGTGTTCGTTAAAATAAATGATACATCTTCCTCGGCACACTTTCTACAATATTCTGTAATGCCGGCTGCAATTCTGCATACTTAAACTCAAAGCCGCTTTCCAACATTTTTGTAGGAACCACCCAACGGCTTTTTAAAATCAGTTCAGGTTCAGTATCGATTAGTTTTGCGCCAATGCTCAGCATCCATTTAAAAGCTGGAAGGCCGATGATATGTCCGCTCACTTTGCGAAGCGTTTTCATGAATTCATTATTGCGAACGGGAAATGGCGAGCTGATGTTATATGTGCCATTCATTCCGGGATGATTGTAAATCCAATCAATGGAGCGGCAAACATCTTCAATATGCACCCAGCTATACATTTGTTTGCCATTTCCCTGGTGGCCACCAAGACCGAATTTTAAAAGATTGAAATAAGGAACCATTACGCCGCCATCGCCGAGTGCGATCGCCATACGGAGTGCCACTTTGCGGGTTTGAGGAGTGTGTTCTTCGTAAAAAGTTTTCTCCCAAAGCTTGCAAACCTGCACAGAGAAATCATTGTGATGTTCACCGGTGTACTCGTCTTGCGGCCTGTCTTCGGCGTGGCGGTAAATGGTGGCAGAAGCTGCATTGATCCAGAGTGTAGGGGGATTGTGAATGGTACGGATCGCTTCGCCTATAGCTTTTGTTGCATTGGTACGGCTATCAAAAATTTCCTTCTTATTTTTTTCGTTGTAACGGCAGTTAACAGATTTCCCCGCGAGATTAATCACCACATCTGCATTCATGAAAGAAAGCGCCCATGTCCCAATATTCTTCCCGTCCCATTTTACATACTCAATATTCGGATGATGAATAAGTGAATCGTTATAAGCATTGTTTTTTTGATCCGGCAATTGCCTTGTGAGAATAACAATGCGGTTACCATCGCAGAAATATTTCGCCAACCGCTGACCGATAAATCCTGTTCCGCCCGCGATAATGATCTTTCTGTTTTTCATGTCTGTATGTTTTGAACTTTCAGAAAAAAATGAAATATTGGTGTGTTAAAAAAGCCGTTTTTGAAACAGCTTGTTATAAAGAATATCGATCCGGTGTTCTAATTCCTGATCTCTAGTTCCTAATTCCTACTTAAATAGTTTCAGCATCGCACTCAAAAACCAACTCTCTTCGCTTTTGATCATTGTGTCTAAAGTTCTGTCAGCTTGTTCGCCGAACTTCTTAATGCCATTGATCGTATCAAGAAATGCTTTTGTCTCTTTATCCTTTTTATCGCCTTCGACTGATGATAGTTGATTAATCAGTTTCAGCATGGGATCAAGTTCACGTTTCTTTCTCTCTTTCACAATTTGCGTAGCAACTTTCCAGATATCTTTTTCCGCTGAAAAATATTCTTTGCGTTCGCCGGGAACAATTACGCGGTCGACCAAACCCCAATCGATCAGTTCGCGAATATTCATATTCGCATTACCGCGGCTTACGGAGAGCTGCTCCATCACATCATCCTGGGTCAAAGGATCAGGGCTGATGAGCAACAATGCATGCACCTGCGCCATTGTACGGTTAATACCCCAATGCGTGCCAAAGGCCCCCCATGATGCAATGAATTGCTGTCTCGCTTCTGAAAGTTTCATAAAGTAAAGATAAAGTATACTTTCTGAAATTTCAAAAATAAATGAAAGTTTGTTTTATTGCAGTCTGAAAGTTATTGGCTGGCGTTTGTAGCTTTTAAGGCTCACGCCGTTCTTTTTTGCTGCCATCCAATTTGGAGATTTCTTGAGAATGCGAATTGCTTCCTTATCTAGTGAGTATTCCACCGAATGGTAAATTTCAATATCCGTGACGGATCCGTTTTCCAGAACAATAAACTGAAGAACAACGCATCCCTGAAATTCATTGTTGACCGCTCTTTGGGGATATTCTAAGTTTTTGGAAAAATATTTGCCCCAGGCGCCCGCTCCGCCTGGAAATTCAGATTCTTCAACGATAATCGTTTTGCTGGAATCAACTTTGAGGCTTGCTGCCCGTTCGGCCTGGCTCAGTTCTTTAACGATAGTGCCATTAGAAAATATTACTTCTTTAGTACACTGGTTCGAATCACTGAAGCAATAACTGCTCCCATCAAGCACACCGTCTTTATAATTGATGATAGAGTCAATATAGCCATTCGGTTTAAAAATGGAACATTTCCCGTCCAGCACCATTTCCTTAATATTTTTATATGATTCAATTCTTACGAGTGGTCCGGTAAAATTATAGTACCAGCCTTGCCAGCTACTATCGTTTACCTTTCTTATTTCCATTAAATATTTGGCTTGTTTGACATCTGTAGCCTGTTCCCATTTTTCATTGAACAAATACAAGTTGCCATCCTGGGAAAAAGCTTTGCTAAGGCATACAAAGAAGAACAAAATAAGGCTGATCGATTTTCTACGTCTCATACGGGTACCAGGGTTGAACACTATTAATACGGCGCACCATGCGTTTGCCGGATTAAATATCCAATAAATTTTGGAAACGGCTTGATCGTCCTGATAAAGACATTCGTCATCCATTCCTTGCCAAACATGCTTTGTATGAAACGTCCAGTTTGCAGGCGCGATGAAAATTGTTTGTTCCATGCACTGATGTATTGCTTCTCCATGTGATCGCGACTTATTTTGCCTTGCAGGAATTCATCGATATTTTCAAAAACAATTTTGCTTGCATGCAGTGCCATGCTCATGCCGTTGCCGCATAAAGGCGTGATCATTCCGCAGGCATCACCCACCATTAAAACATGATTTTCAATCAGCGATTTTTTTTCAAAAGAGATTTGTGAAATGGTCACCGGCGACGAAAACAAAAAAGTAGAAGTGGTGAAGATTTGCTTCAGGTAAGGGTTTTCGAATAGTATGTTCTGTTCGAGTTTTTCAAATGAATTATCATTTTCCTGCAAATTCGCAGCAGTGGTTAGATAACACAAACAGTACTTGTTGTCTTCCACACGCGACATGCCGCAATAGCCATTTCTATAATTGTGCAAAGCAATAGTATCATGAGGAAAATCTGTTTCAATGTGATACTTAACCCCAATGTAATTATTAAGTTTATTGGGCTTTTGCTGAATAAACGGACGCTTCCATTTTATATCAAGATTGCTGCGTTTGCCAAAGGAACCAACGGCCACCTGACATTGAATCTCTTCATTGTTATATTTCACACAGAAATGCCCGCTCTCAAAAACTACATCGGTAACCTTTGTATTTTCAAGTAAAAGAACACCTGCTTCCCTTGCAAGTTTTGCCAGTTCAAAATCAATTGTATAGCGGCTGATGCCAAAACCACCCAATGGCAGCGGCTCTTCAAGACTGCTTCCATCCGGAGAAGTAACGATGAGTTTTTTGATAATGGGCAGATCCATTTCGTTTAAGCGCAAACCCAGCGATTCCAGAAACGGCCAGCTTTCCAGGCTTATGTACTCGCCGCACACGCGATGAAACGGATATGTTTCTTTTTCAAATAAAATGACTTTATAGCCTGCCTTTGCTGCCTGGATGGAAAGCGACAAACCCGCCAGGCCGCCGCCTATGACAGCAATATCGTATGTTGTGCTATTTGTTTGATTCGTTTCCAAAGACGTCATTTTCATGTCAACATTTTACAATGATCAGCCAGCGAAATGCCCATTTCCATTTGATGGAATGGTTGTTAATAGAGGCGTCTGATAGCAGGGTTTTTAATTCACTTTTTGAGAAGCCACGCAACACAGAAAGCGGCGCATCATTTTTTACAAGATATGACCGCGAAAAAATAACCGTCAGCATTTTTATGGAATAATAGGCCAGCCTGTTACGGTGAAGGTCGTTTACAAAAAAACCGAGAGAGCTGTTATCATGCATCCATTGAAACATCTTTTGCAGTTGATCTTCCGGAAAGTGATGGCAGAAAAGTGAAGAAAAAATAATGTGCGGTTTTTGAGTAAACATCACTTTCGCATAATCAGATTTTATCCACTCGCAGCTTAATGAAGGGTTTTTTTCCTGTGCATAAGAAATGCAATGTTCATTGATGTCAATGCCGATAAAAGATGCAGCCACACTATTTTTTTCGCACCATCTGTTTACAGCGTAAAGATTATCACCGCCACCACAGCCTATTTCACAGATAACAACTTTTTCAAGTTTTTGTGATTCCAGCAGTTCTTTTATTCCGGTAAGTGTAATGCCGTGACCGCCTAAGTAGGTATTGATAACATCAAGCTCCTGCATATTACGTTTGATATCGTTGAAAGGAATATCATCACGGTCGAGCAGTTCCCGGGTATATGAGCGTTGCGAAAATTTCATCATTTCGAGATTGAGAGGGAACGCAGATTTTCATGATTTTCATGATTTTTTTTATTGTTGTTCGCTAGTTAAAATAAGATCACAACAGATCAAGAGAATCATCAAACCTACGTTCAAATATCTAATATAAAAGATCATCACAAATCATGACAATCATGACGATCTGCGTTCCGTTTCCAGAAACATCGTTTCCATCGTGAGCCCCGGCCCGAAGGCGGCGCCAAATATTTTGCAGTCATCCTTAGTCTCCAATCTTTTCTTCATGATGTCTTTCAGTACGAACAAAATCGTTGCTGAAGACATGTTGCCGTATTCTCTCAAAACATTGTAACTGTCCTGCAAGGCATTTTCCGGAAGGTCAAGGCTTTTGTGAATCGCTTCCAAAATGCGTTTGCCTCCGGGGTGTATGCACCATTCGTTGACTTGTGTTTTCTCAGCGTTGTAATGCTTCATGGCGCGGCTTACCAATGCATCAAAATCTTCCTCAATCAAATCGGGTACATACCCACTCAGTGTCATTAAAAAGCCTTTGGAGGAAAGCTCCCAACTCATATCGTTCTTTCCTTTTGAGAGTACCTCGGAATAAAACCCGTCTATCAAAAGTCCTTCTTCTTTGTAGCTGTTTCCGGTAACCATTGCTGCTGCAGCGCCGTCGGCAAATAACAGACTGGCGGCAATATTATTAGGGTCAGATTCTCTTTGAAAATGCAGCGTACAAAGTTCCGTGCATACGATCATCACCTTTGCCTGCTCATCTGCAATGCAAATGCTATCTGCAAGTTTCAAAGCATGAATGGCCGCATAACAGCCCATGAAATTTACGGAAGTGCGAAAAATATTATTGGGTAGATCAAGTAGTTCCATCACTTGCAGGTCAAGGCCCGGAGCGCTCATGCCGGTGCAGCTGACTGTAATAAGATGCGTAATGTCATTCTTATTTATTGACGTTTCTTCGATGCAGTTTTTGATGGCATTTACAGACAATTCCGGCGCAAATTTGTTGAACCATTGCATGCGCATTTCCAATGAAGGAAAAGGTTCAAGATTTTCCGATTGCGGATAAAATGTCCAATCAGGTAACGATCTGCTATAGTCCGGAATAACGGAGTAGCGGCTGTCGATGCTGCTGTGATGGTATAGAAACTTAAGCTTGCGGTTGCCTACGGCGTCAAGCGCATACACGCATTGCATGAATTGCAGAATGTCTTCCTGGCTGTGCTTATGCGGCGGAACCGCCGTGGCTATGTTTATTATTTTACTCAATGGTTATCTTAAAAATAAAAGCGTGATAAAGTAAATACAAGTACAGCCCGATGCAATGATATTCATTTGCAGGCTGTTTTTAAAATCTGCTTTTAGAGGGTTTTTCCAAACGGCATTCATCCACCACAAAAAATAGACAAGAACAGGACTCATGATTGTAAGAAACAGATACAGGATCTTGTCTTTTCCATGTATATACGATAAATACCAGATGCAGGTTGCTGCAAGCGAAAATATTATGCCGCAAAAAATAAACGTTCTTCTTTTTCCCAGCAACATGCTGATGGTTTTCACTCCGTCTTTTTCATCTTCCTCAAACTGATAAATTTGAGTGAGCGGATAGTAGCCTCCGATCAAAAAAGTGGACGCCAGCATACACACCAACGGAACCTCCAAAGATCTTTCAACATTACAACCATAATATACCAATGCAAAAACGAAACCGCCCTGGAAAATAATAACAGTTAAATAACCAATTACAGGATATTTTTTTAACCTGATGCCACGATAGCTGTAAGCCCTTGAAGCCAGGATATATAACAACAAACCAATGGCAAATGTTAGATCAATAACAATTATTCCTGCAACAATGGCAATTGCATCCATAATAACGGTAAGGTAGAACAACTCTTTGGTAGGCATCATAGGTTTGGAAAGACCGCCAATGGCAGTTTCATCTCTATCCATGTAGGAATTGTATCCGTTACTGGACGGATAAACCAGTACATGTAGAATAAAAAAAATAAAAAAAGTATGCCAAAGATTGATATGCGGCGCCTGACTTACGGCAAACAAAAAAACGGGCAATAAAAAAATAGAAAAATGAAACCTTAGGAGTTGTATGGTTGACTTTTGGAGCATTGTTTAACTAAAGTAAGGAAAAGGCATTGCACTTTCTAAGGGAGATGCTTCGCATTTCAGGAAGGTCACCACTAAGTCACTTAGCCGCACTAACGGTTTCCTTAGTGAAACAGAGTGTCCTAAGTGCCTCCTATGTTTGCTCACAAAGCAACGATGCTTACTCGCGGGGACTAAGACCTGACCGGTTTTTAGAAACCTGTCAGGTCTGGTGCACAACTAACTTCCGAATCGCTGTGTATGAAGTTTGTTAAACTAAACCCCTGGTGCCCTTAGTGCTTAAGTGGTAAAAGAAATATTGTATTATTTGTGGGCCTGCTACTTCAACAAAAAACTAAAATCATCACTTGCCTGCAATTCCTGTATTTCCTGACCATACTTGAACAGCCTTACAGGTCTGTTTCCAACTAACGAAATGCTTTTATCTTCCACCAAAAACATACAACCTTCGCGAAGTCCTGCTACATACATTTGTTTGTTCGCCTCAATATACTCTAGCAAACGTTGTTCGCGGGTCTCGCCTGCGTGATGCTCAGGATGTGCATCCAGATAATGAGGATTGATTTGAAACGGAACAAGATTAAGTGCTTTAAAACTTTGCGGTTGCACAATCGGCATATCATTGGTTGTGCAAATAGTAGGCGTAGCAAGATTGCTGCCCGCACTCCAACCAACATAAGGAGTTCCATTTAAAACCTTTTCGCGAATGGCATTGATCAGGTTGAGATCCTGCAAAGTTTTTAATAAATGAAAAGTATTTCCCCCGCCGGTTACAATCGCCTCGGCGTTGTTTATGGTCTGCAACGGGTCCGCTGCTTTATGAATTGATTTTACGGTCACGTTGAACTCTGCGAAACGTTCCTGAACCCTGCTCTCATAATCATCATAAGAAAAAGTCACGGCCGCAAATGGAATAAAAATGACTTCCGATACATTGCTTTTCTGCAGGAAGTCCGCGATGTATTTTTTTGGATATTCAAGATATTGTTCTCCGGCATTGGTTGAGTTGCTAAGCAATAAAAGACGCATGTGTGTTTGAATTTAGGATGGAGCAAAATTAAGGGTGTGCCAAGTCTCAAAAAAAATGTCACCACAATTGTGGCGACATTGAATTTTTTTCAGTTGCTAGCGCAGATATGCAGCATAGCCTGTGCGGATGCGTATCTGTGCCCGACAACTTAATAATCGTATTCCCTTCTAAACATATTCAACCGCAGCCCGAGCGTAAACATCGTGGTATTGTTATCATAACTCGGATAACTCGGTACACTCAATTTTCTATACATAAAGCTTCCGTCGATGAACAGGTTTTCCAGTACTTCGTATCCAACCCACAACGAGCCATTCACGCCGGTTCCTTTTGCGCCACTTCCAATATTAAATCCATAATCTCCCGGACGTGTACTGTTATCTTTGAAAACATTGCCGCCATAATTGGTTCCTGCAGAATCCAAACCTTGTCTCCATGCAATCAGTTTTGCCTGGATAGAAAGTTTTTTCAGAGGTTGGTAACGGATAATACCAATGCCCTCTACAAAGTTTGCTCCCATCGGATGGGCCAGTGGTTGGTTGTAGTGCGTCCAGTTTGCCACTGAATCGTAGTGAGAGTAGGAATAAGGACGAACAGCATTGATCTCTCCCTGTATATCGAGATTTTTAATGCCGAAGGCATCAATGTATTTCATACCTGCCTGGATGCCATATTTGTTGCCCCACCAGCCGTCTTGCGCCTTTACGTGGTTCCACACGAATTCATCCAACATGATTTGCGAATAGAATTGAAGTCTTTTGGCCACGTTTGCCTTAAAGTCAACACCTATGATCGAGTTATCCGCGCTGCCATTGTTCGATTCTGCGGGGCGCAGGAAAATGACAGGATTCA
>Ga0318567_10000609_pt1 | contig 14551 bp, 9 predicted proteins | sample GRESIP088b5f20_FD_203691 | JGI IMG/M metagenome (GOLD analysis project Ga0318567, IMG submission 203691) | Tropical soil microbial communities from Luquillo Experimental Forest, Puerto Rico - GRE.SIPMG.088b5f20 | ecosystem: Environmental > Terrestrial > Soil > Tropical forest > Bulk soil...
TATTTACTAGTTATCCACGACTTTTTCAAAATGCGTAAGCAGTCCATCTTTTGTCATTCCTTCTATAACAACGCGAAAAGATTTCGTTACATCATTGTTATAAAAGCTCAGGTCAATTTTCTTGGTTTTGGCACTGGATCTTAGTTCTGGATTCCAGTATAGCGTGGTGCGCACATCCAATTGATCATTTTGTGAATTGTATATGTCATAGTTGGGAGAATAAAATTGTTTAACGGCAGTATATCCAACAACAGTGTTGGAAGACAATCCACTGGCGCCGGCTATCCTGTCGTCACCCTTACGTGTATAAATGGCAATGGCTCCATTGCTGCCACCGAAGCCGCCCATAAACGGGGGCCTGAAGACTTTTACATAAGCTATATCGCTTATAGGGAGAGTTTGAATCATCTCAGCGTTTGTATGAATTTCATCGAGGTATAAACCTACGCCACCACCGCCGCGCCATTTAAAACTGGTTGGAAAGCTCGTTGTATTGATTTGCAGGCCGGCAACTTTACCCTGCAGGTAAGAAAAAATATCGCCGTAACCTCCGACAGGCTCATTTACAAGATCGAACTGATAACTATCGCCATGGGTAAACATTCCACTGGTATATTTTGCATCCAATACGTCTACCGAAGGTTTCTTCCTGGCCGTAACGATAACTGTTTGCAATATCTGCGCTCGTTCTCTGTTTATTGCATCAAAATACCTTAGCACCATTTCGCTGTGGCGGGAGGCGCCTGTTGTATCAGATGCAGGAATACCAAACAGTAAGTTGTTGCCAGCCTCGTATTTAAATGCAGGCAAACGATCAATCGAAAATTTAGCGGTGGCTTGTTTAAGGAATTTTGATTTTAAACTAAAATATGCCTTGAGGGTGTCAAAGACAATCAGGTTCGGATCGCTGAAAGTGCCATCCTTCGCGATATCCATGATCTCCAGTTTGGACCTGGTGGAGTCTTTCAAAATAATAGCAACGCTTTCCTTTCCGCTGAGCTGATTTTTGGTTACACCAAAAAGTTGTCCGGTCAGGCACAGGTAACTGGAATCATGAGGATATTTAATTTCAGGCAGTTTGCCTTTTGTTACATCTTCCCATTTAAATCTTCTCCATCCGTTTGTGAGCATTACCAGATCAAGTTGCTGTGCGAGAGAATCGCTATTGTTTAAAAAATAATAAGCAGGGTTGTGTATTCTTCCTTTTATGTCACTGCTTAGCAAAAAATGAGAAATAATATTTTCAGTCGTGTCTTTTTCGATGCTCATATCTGTCACCGCAATGGAGAGATTAGCGTCTTGCAGGCTATCAGGAATTCGAATTTGAATTTCATTTCTTTTTCGCTTTTCTGTATCTTTTTTCTGCACTTCCATAGTAGGTTGAAAAGCGTATTCGTTATTGTTAATAAAAGTGATTCGTTCGGCAATGGGATTCCAATTTGCATCAAAAAGCGTGAACGTTAGAATGCCGGACGACAGCTCTTCTGTTGGAATGATTCTCTCCGCACTTTTGTTATCACTCAGTTTAATGTCATTGCTAAAAACAAGTCCCTGGTTCATGGTGCCTATAAGATGCAGGTGCTGTGGCTCTTTTTCATTGTTATTGCCTGCGCTAATGATCAGCACTCTTTTTTTATCGTCTATGGTCATCTGCATAGAAAAACCTGACGGCTTAATAAGCGGAAGGGAAGAAGTGTGGCTTTTGTTTTTTTCGTCGGTCCAGCTGACGCTGTAATCTGTTCCCGGCCGGGGTGTAAAAGAAAAACTGCCCATGCCGTCATGCACAGTAACAAAACTTTGAATCGTATTGCCTTTACTGTCTGTAAGCTTTCCACTTACCTCAACCGGTCTACCATATTGATCATTTGCTTTGAAAGCAATATTGTTTGATGCTCCACTAATAATATCACCGCCTTCGGGAAAGAACTGTATGGATGAAACAATGGCTGACGGGGCGGAAGGCGTATTAGCAGAAGGTTTGAGCAGTATACGGAGATCTTTGTTATATAAAAAAGCGGTATCGAAATTCAGCATCCATTTCGTGTATGCTCTTACGTGCAGTGATTTATAATTATAACCCTGGGGTATTTCAAACTGTCCATTGGTGGCACCCTTCACAACAGGACTTACTGTGTGAGAAAGAACTGCGCCATTGTCTGCAACCCAGTCGATGTATAGCGTTTTGCTTTGTGCAGAAGGTAAGTTTCTTTCCATCAGATAGGCTTTAAACCATACGGTTTCTCCCGCGCAATAGGATGACTTATCATAGTGGAGGTAAACTTTCTCCGGAACGTAGCCTGCAGATAGTTTTGATAAAGTAGAATCGATTAATGACTGGCAATTTGCGTGAGGAAAAAAAGCACAAACGCAAATTAGTGAGGTTAGGATTTTCTTCATGGTGGTAGTACGTTAGTATCTGGGTTTTGGTGATTGTTTAAATTAATTTTTTTCGAAATGATTGCTCAGGCAATTTTTTAATAACAGTCACATATGCATTCTTTCACTTTTCAAATTTCCTTGATTTTTCAAAAGTTTTAGTTATGCGTCAGTTAATGTCAGACGAGATGTTCTCAGAAAAGAATCAAAAAATCAAAGCGGTTATACATTATAATTTGAATCAATGAATGAACGTGAACGAATGAATCCGAATTCTTATGTAGCTACTAATACTTAATAATGCTAATGCTATTATGATAGCTGTAGATATTCTTTATTTGCGACAAATTCAGGCAAAATATGATAGAATAGTGCATGTTTTGGGAATGGAACGCAATATTTTGTGGGTAATTATCATTTTTTTTGTAGTGAAAGCTTTTTGCCGTTTGTTACCGGAAAGAAAGTAATTCCGGTTATCTATGGTGCCAGTGAAATTGGATATGCGTGCGTAGTGTACCTCATGTGTATGCGCCAGAGCGAGTGCATGGCAGTTCCTGTTTAATAGGGGCAAAAGATTGTTTTTTTGAATAGAATGTACGGTTTCGTTGTCGTTTTGTTTTTCAAATGAGAAGACACACACATGTTGTCGCGTTGTAGGTTGCGACACATGTGTCTGTGTCTGATGGGAAATTACTGACACTATCTTATTTGCGTTTTGTTTGCAAAGGTTCAACATAAATAAAATACGATTACCAGGTCTCCAATTCAGGCAAATACAGGCGCAAAAATGAATCAAAATATTGGCTACAGGCATTGTAGCCGTTTTCTCATGTGTTATATAAGGCCCCTTTCCAGGGGCGTTTTTTCACTTAAATCTGTTAAATCATCCTAAGAACGGCCCTATTCCGAAACAAACCATGGGGCACTTTTTTCAATTATCCTCTAAATATAAAATAGTTGTGATTCAACTTGAGGTTGTTGATTTTTAAAAATTGGGTTCAAACAGACACACTCTTGAGATATGCTAAAATGTATGATTATTGAAAAGAGGGGCTCTGCAGCATCATTGGAAAGCTATATTCGCAGAATTCCCTTTCTCAAATTGGTAGCGACCTTCGCAGATCCAATGGATGCGTTGTTGAACTTTAATTCAACAACTGCAGATCTGATTGTGCTTGATATTCCCGAATGCGGGCTGGCGGCGACCCGGTTCCTGACACTGCTGCAAAACCGTGCGCAAGTTATCATTACATCAGCCAATAAAGACAATGCCGTGGTGGGGTTCGAACATAATGTGACTGATTGTTTGCTTTACCCATTGTCGTTTGAACGCTTTTTCAAAGCTGCTGAAAAAGCGCTCAGCCAAAAAAGATTGCTGGAAAAAGTTGAGTCAGTGCAAGATTCGCAACCTGCTACAGGCGGATATATTTTTGTAAAGTTTGAAACAAGAATCGTAAGAGTGGAGCTGGATGATATATTGTTTATTGAGGGTTTAAAGAATTATGTTTCGATCTATACCCGCACGCAGCGCATTGTTACGCTCCAGGTGATGAAGCAACTGGAAAAAGTGTTGCCGTCCAATCGTTTTGTAAGAATACACAAGTCATATATCGTTGCGTTGGATAAGATCGAATCAATTGAACGAAATGAAATTTTTATTCAGGATCAAATTTTGCCCATTGGCGTAACTTACCAGAATTCGTTTTTCAGATTACTTGAATCGCGGTGGGCGGTGCCTGTTTATTGATGTCCTTCAACAACCGTTTTCCAGAAGGCGGCTGTTCATCAAGTAAAAAAAAACGTGGCAAAACGATAATATTCGTTTGGTATTAGTTAGAATGTTGTAAGTCGCAGTTTGTTTTTTCCTTTATATTTACTGCTTCCCATTTCATTATAGCTTGCTGACGGAAAACTTACATAACGAAGACGAACTGCTACAACGGACTGCTGAAGGCGATGAACGCGCCTTTGCGTCTCTATTTCATACCTATCACCAATCGCTCGGATCGTATATATTTAAACTTACGGATTCGCAGACCCTCGCAGAGGAAATCGTTCAGGATGCATTTATAAAAGCCTGGCAACATCGGTCAACGTTAGCGGAAATCAAAAATTTCAGGTCATGGCTTTTCATGATTTCCAGGAACCATGCGTTAAATGCAATGCGGGACCGTTCCCGTCAGCTTTTGAAACACAACGAGTGGGTAAAGCAACAGGATGTGGCTTCTGAAATGGAAAATAATACAGACGTTAATTACCTGAATAAAATAATTGCAGAGGCCATTGCAGGATTGCCTGCGCAGCAACAAAGAGCTTATTTGCTGAGCCGCGAAAATGCGATGACACATGCACAGATCGCAGCAGAAATGCAGATTTCCCCTAACACGGTAAAGCGCCACATTACAATCGCTTTGCAAACCATCACCCATTATTTGCGAACACACTACCCCGATCTGCTGGCGATTTTTTGGTTGTTTTTTGAAACATACCAATCGTTTAAAAAAAATTAATAAAAATTTCACTTGTCATTGATCCTGTCATGAATGTTTGGTGTCTTTTATAAATCGGGCACCTGTAGAGACAAGGCATTGCCTTGTCTTGTCTGCACGAAGTGCGAAATAAAATAATCGAATCAGCATTTTATGGAAGATAGATTGTCATATTTATTTTATCGCGTCATAGATGGCACCGCGAGCCAGTCTGAAAAGCTTGAACTGGCGGAGCTTTCCGTTCAACCCGGACATGAACAAAGATTAACGGAGTTATTGAGTGAAGGTTGGGACACATACGTTGCGAGAGAAGATGTATTCAATGATGTGGTAAGCGCCAAAATATTGAATAAAGCGATTGAATCAGAAAACAAATCTTCAGCAATTGTTTCTCCAATTCGTAAATCAGAGTATCGACTGTCATGGGTTAGATATGCAGCAGCTATCATCCTCATTTGTGGAGTGGGTGCATATTGGTGGATAGCAAATCGGAATAATAAAAACAACGTCGCTGTTGATCAGAGCAAATCGATGGCTCAGATAAAACCGGGTGGTGATAAAGCCACACTGACATTAGGTGATGGCACTACAATTAATTTGGACAGCGCCACAAACGGAAACCTCACAAGCCAGGGCGGCGTGCGTGTTCGCAAGCTGGCAAGCGGACAAATTGCTTACGAAATGTCAAACACACAAAACGAAAAAGTGGTGTGGAACAAGATGAGCACGCCCAGAGGCGGACAATATCAATTGACATTACCGGATGGCACAAAGGTGTGGCTCAATGCTGTGTCCTCACTGCGTTTCCCAACGGCCTTTACCGGTAAGGAAAGAAAAGTGGAGCTAACAGGAGAGGGATATTTTGAAGTGGCACAAAATGCCGGCAAGCCTTTTTATGTGAGCATTGGAGCAACAGAAGTGAAAGTGTTGGGTACTGAGTTTAATGTGATGGCTTACGATGATGAAGATGCGAAAAAAGTAACGCTATTGCAGGGAAGTGTTCTCGTGAGCCAGACATCAAATAGTACAAAACTAGTACCAGGGCAACAGGCGAAAGTAGCTGCAGATATTAAGGTTGCAGACAATGTGGACCTGGAGCAAGTGGTGGCATGGAAGAACGGAGCGTTTGTTTTTGGAGAGTCTATGAGCATGGAAGAAGTGATGCGCCAGGTAGCACGCTGGTACGATGTGGATGTTGTTTTCCGTCACAAAGTGAATGGCCACATTGGTGGTTCTGTTTCACGAAATGCAAACATCTCCGAAGTGCTGAAAATACTGGAGTTGACAGGAGCTGTGAAGTTTGAAATTGTAGGGAGAAAAGTGATTGTAGAATAGCCGTTTGATTGAAAATTTATTGCCGCGAATATCATCATCAACATAAACCAAAAAAACATGAGACGTACTTAGCCTTTCATTCAGGGGCGACTAAAAAAAAGCCAGAGGTGGTTGCAACACATCTGGCGGACGCTTAGGCTGACCCCATAATTATCAATCGCGAGACTGCTTATTATTTATCAACCCAAACTAAACAAAGTTATGTTATTAAAATTTCTTTGTGGTGGCTCTTTTATGCCTGCTCTTAAGACGCGGGATTACCGGAGACATCTCTGCTTAACCAAAACGCTGCTAATTATGAAAATTACAGCCATGCTCATGGTCGCGTTCACTTTTGCTGCATCAGCGCATAGTTATTCTCAGATAACTATTTCGGCAAAAAACAAAAGCTTGTCCTCCGTTTTTAAATCTATTAAACACCAGAGTGGCTATGATTTTGTGTACGCAGTAGAGTCACTGAATAAGGCAGGAAATATTTCTGTGGAACTTCATAATGTCGGCTTACAGGATGCGTTGGAAGCATGCCTCAAAGACAAAGAGCTTACCTACACAGTTATCGGAAAAACAGTAGTAATTAAATCAAACGAAAAAATTACCATACCTATCCGTGAACCGTCTCTGCCATCTATCATTGATGTGCAGGGGCGGATTGTTAGCGAATCCGGAGAGCCTGTTGCAGGCGCTTCTGTTAAAATAAAAGGCACAAGTCTCGGTGCTTCTGCAGACAAGAATGGTCTGTTTCAACTAAAAGGTATCAATGAAGATGCCACGCTGATTGTTTCCGGAACCAACATAGAAACCATCGAAGTAAGAGTTAACCAATCTTCTCTTTTGAAAGATGGTTTTCTAACCATAAGAACAAAACTAAAAGTCAATAGCCTTGATGAAACTGTTGTAATTGCCTATGGCACTACAACGCGCAGGTTGGCCACCGGAGCCATCAGCAAAGTGAGTGGAGAAGAGATTCGCAAGAACCCTGTAGACAATCCATTTTTGGCGATAGGCGATAAAATTCCGGGATTACAGGTTACCCAAACCTCTGGCGTTGCGGGTGCTCCGGTGAGCATTTTTATCAGAGGCAAAAGCTCACTGGGCGCAGGTTCTGAACCACTGTACGTAATCGACGGCGTACCGTTTGCGCACACCGTAGGTAGCGTTACTTTTTCAAACGGCATATCTGCTCAAACCCTTGGCGGATTAAGTAATGCCACTAACGGTAGCAGTCCTTTTGTAAACCTGAATCCTTCAGATATAGAAAGCATAGAAGTTTTAAAAGATGCGGATGCCACAGCAATCTACGGTTCAAGAGGAGCAAATGGCGTTATCCTGATTACTACGCGAAAAGCAAAGACCGGCAAAACATCTCTTGACCTTAATTTTTATACAGGCTGGGGTCGTCCCACATGTTTGCCAAAGATGATGAACACCCAACAGTATACAGCAATGCGCAGGGAAGCTTTTAAGAACGATTCCATTGTACCTACTACCGGCAATGCTTCTGACTTGATGGTATGGGACACCACACGTAATACAGATTGGGAGAAAATAATGTTAGGAAAAACGGCACGTATTTATGATGGCCAGGTACGCATATCAGGGGGCAATCAGCAAACGCAGGTTTCGCTGGCTACCGGCTACCACCGTGAAACGCCCGTTTACTACGGCAATATGCATGATGACAGAGTTAATCTGCATTCCAACTTTTCTCACAAAACAACGGATAATAGATTTCAAATTGCCTTCAACGCCAGTTACAGTTCAGATAAAAACAATTTAAGTACGATCGATCTGATGCAGTTGCTTACCTCCATTCCAAATGCGCCTAATCCATTGGATTCAGCCGGTAATTTGGTTTGGAGCGACAAGGGCATCAACTTCACCAATCCATTGGCGTATACTAAAAAGCAATACATAGGATTAAGCGAAAACATGTTGAGTAGTTTGAACATGAGTTACAATATTGCAAAGGGACTTCGTGTAAAGCTTGACGGAGGATTCAATATTGTAAGACTTGATCAAACAGCAACAAACCCTGCCAGTTCGCAAGGCTCATCCAGTTCATCCTTTATCAGCTCTGCAGACTTCTACAGACAGGCCCAAAAGAACTGGATATTAGAACCGCAAACAGATTATACAACGAAATTAGGCAAGGGCCAGTTGCAGGTGCTTGTGGGTGGAAGCTTCCAGCAACAGGTAAGTGCGGGTGACAAAATAAGTGCGACTGGTTATACCAACGATGCATTGCTGTTAACGCCGGGTCCGGCTGCCACAAAAACAGTTACCAGCACTTATGCCAAATACCGTTATGATGCGATCTTTGGCCGCCTTAGCTATAACTGGGACACAAAGTACCTGATAAATATTTCCGGGCGCCGCGACGGATCAAGCAGGTTTGGTCCCGGAAAGCAGTTTGGAAACTTCGGCGCGATTGGTGCAGGATGGATATTTTCCAACGAGAATTTCATGAGATTTTTTCCAGCGCTTAGCTATGGAAAGTTAAGAGCAAGTTGGGGCGTTACAGGTAATGACAGGATCGGTAACTACCAATATATTTCTCAATGGCTCTCTACTTCTTCTGCATTGCCTTACCAGGGCAGCAGCGGCATATATCCGTACAACCTCGACAATCCGGATTTTGCCTGGGAGCGAAACAAAAAGTGGGAAGCGGGTCTCGAGCTTGCGTTCTTTAAAGATCGCATTGACTTGACCGCCGACTATTATCTGAACCGCACCGATAATCAATTAGTGGGGCTATCACTTCCCAGCCAGGTTGGATTTGGTTATGTAAATGCCAACAGAGATGCCATATTGCAAAACTCCGGATGGGAGTTTCTCGTTAACACTACCAACATTAGGAAAAAAGATTTCAGCTGGAGATCTTCCTTTAATATTTCCATTCCACAAAATAAACTGATCGCCTATCCCGATCTTGAAAACACCAGCTACGCTTCTGTTTGGTCAATTGGGCAACCGGTGACCATTCAAAAATATATCCAGTACCAGGGAGTGGATCCTACCACAGGTATTTATAAATTAAACGGAATAAATCTTTCAAAAGATAAAATAGAACCGCGGAATCTGGCACGGACATACTATGGTGGGTTCCAAAACTCGTTCGCTTATAAAGGCTTTTCATTGTCTTTCTCTTTCTATTTTGTAAAACAAATGGGCAAGGCAAGTTTCCTTTACCAGGCGCCGGGTTCAAGAACCAATCAGCCGGTGACTGTGCTTGACCGCTGGCAAAAGCCCGGTGATATTACCGACATTCAACGATTTGCAACAACCGGTCCTGCGGTTACACAATACAGTTACTGGGCCAACTACTCCGACGCAATCATTACCAACACTTCTTTTATTAGGTTAAAAAATATGTCCCTTGCTTACCAGCTTGACAGGAGCATTGCGCGGAAAATAAAAGCAGAAAATGTTCGCGTGTATTGCCAGGGCCAAAACCTGCTGACGTTTACACATTATAAAGTCGGCGATCCGGAGATAATGGCCTTTAGTACAATGCCTCCACTTAAAATGATCACAGTAGGTGTACAGGTTATTTTTTGATCATTCCAAAAATCATTAACATGAAAAGTACAGAAAACAAAATACTACATATAGCCGGACAATCCGGCAGGTTGATAACAGCGGTGTGTTTGATATTCACAATATCATTTTCTTCCTGCAAAAAATTTGTGACAGTAGAAAACCCGCCGACAATCCTGACGAGCGACAATATATTTGTCGATGATAAAACGGCAACTGCTGCCATGCTTTCAATTTATATTGATATGATGAATGATCAGTATGGCAGTAATGGTTCCTTCGTATGCACCGCCCTGTCTGCACTGGGAGGCATGAGCGCCAATGAAATGACGTGGACGCAAAACAATACTACAGCACCAATTTACCAGGAGTTTACCGACCATGCATTAACTCCGCCAAATACTTATGTAGGTGCATTTTGGAGCGACGGCTATAAATATATCTATCGAACAAATGCCATCATAAGCGGCCTCGCGACAGCAACAGGAATGACGACGGCTACAAAAAACCAGCTTGCGGGCGAAGCAAAATTCATGCGTGCCTTCTGTTACTTCTACCTCGTGAATTTATTTGGCGATGTTCCTCTTGTACTAACGACCGATTACAAGCAGAACATGTTAATGCCAAGAACGCCTGCTGCCGATGTATGGAAACAGATCACCGCAGATTTGAAAGATGCAAAGAATCTTTTATCAGGGTATCCAACGGTTGAGAGACTTCGTCCCAATCACTGGACCGCAGGCGCTTTGCTGGCCCGTTCCTATTTGTACAACAATCAGTGGGCAGATGCTGAGTCAGAAGCTGATTCAATCATTACTTTCGGTGGCTATGGTGCCGGACTGCCTGCGCTCGATAAAGTTTTTCTAAAAAATAGTCCTGAAACCATCTGGCAATTGCAACCGGTACGTGCCAATGTAAATACGCCAGAAGGTTCTTTGTTCTTTTCGTTGGGCAGCAACCAGCCAAATTACCAATTGACTCAGCAGTTGATCAATGCATTTGAACCCAATGACAACCGCAAAACAAAATGGGTTGGGTTCAGCAATCCTGCAAATCCCTCATGGGCATTCCCGGCTAAGTATAAAGCAGGCGCCGGCCCTGTCACTGAATACTACATCGTGTTTCGCCTCACTGAGCAATACCTGATACGCTCAGAAGCAAGGGCACACCAGGGTGGAACTAAATTGCAACCCGCACTGGACGATTTAAATGTAGTTCGCAGCCGTGCAGGATTAGCTGCATCAACAGCAACAGATCAGCCTTCATTAATTCTTGCGCTGGAACAGGAACGGCAGGTAGAATTTTTTGCTGAATGGGGACATCGCTGGCTCGATTTAAAAAGAACCAACAGGTCACAAGCAGTATTGGCGCCTTTGGCTCCTGGCAAAACATGGAAGCCCGGCAGTGAATTGTATCCTATCCCTGATCTTGAAATTAAAAGCAATCCCAAACTTGTACAGAACGGCGCTTACCTGTAGGTAAGCGTCTTATACAATAGCTGTCTATTCATCATTCACTCAATAAAAAATGTAATTTATGTCTGGTAGAAGTAAATTAACAACAACGCTCTTTTTGATGCTTGGAATGCTTGGTATGCCATCGATCATGACTGCACAGGGAATTGAATTTATGCATGACCTGGATTCAGCGCTGGCAAAAGCCAAGGTGGAGAACAAAATTGTTTTTGTAGACTTTTATACATCATGGTGCGGCCCTTGTAAAGAGATGGCCAAAGAGGTGTTTCCACAGGAAAAGGTTGGTAAGTTTTATAACGCACAATTCATCAATTGCAAAGTGCAATGCGATGATAAAGGAGTGGGAGTTGAGCAGGGAAAAAAATACCAGGTTAACGCATACCCCACATTGATGTATCTTGATAAAGACGGCAACATGATCCACAGCGCAGCAGGTTCTACCAGCCCGGAGGGATTTATTGAGTTAGGCAAAATTGCATTGAACCCCGATCAAAATATGTATTCGCTGATAAAGCAATGGAATGCCGGCAACCGTGAATATGAGTTTGTAAACAAATATTTCAATGCGCTTAAAGAAGCCTACAGAGGCGAAAAACTTAACAGCGACTTCAACAAATATTTTAATGAGCTGAGCCCGGAAGATAAAGAGAAGAAGGCAACATTTGACATTGTTAAACTCGCCAAACCTGCACCGTTCTCTGCTCCATTCGAATACATTGAAGCCAACGCAAAAAAATACTACAAAACGGTTGGGCAAACTGAAATCGACAAATTTATTTCCAATTCTTACTTATGGTATTTGAGAAATATGATCAGGCCGGAGACAAGGAAACAATATGAAATTGCAAAGGCAAAATTCAAAGCAAAAAATTATTCTTACTACGATGAGTTCTCCATGTTTTTCAGTGCGTTTGAAGTACAAGACAGTACGGGCAACATAAACGTGGACGAATACATGAAGCGCGGAGATGCGTTTTTGCAGAAGTACGGTAAAAACAATGATAGCTACACCATTGCATTAGCGAGCCTTTTGGGCAACTGTACAGGAAAGCCTGATCAGACGGTGATTGGAATCAAGTGGATGGAAGATCTCCTCAAAAGAAATCCGGATCCAAAATTTTTATCGACTTACTTCTACATTGTCGTGAGGAATTATCAGTGTGATAAAGCACAACAGATAGGAAATCAAATGCGTGCCAACGCGATTAAGAATAATGAATCAACGAAGGCTATTGATGCACAGATAGCTTCGATTGAAGGTTACAGAGCGAGGTTGGCGAAGTCTGCTGAAAAAAAATAAATCATGGTTGATCACCAAAAAACACCGGTTGGTAAAGATGTCTTGCGGGGGTGATCAGAACTGCATTAAATTGGCAGACACAATAACATTTAAAAATTAAATAACTAATGAAATTAAGCGCAATCGGTCTTGCAATTTTGCTGCCCGGTACAATGCTGGCGCAGAAAGCAACGTTTTCTATCGACGGGAAAGTGGGAAAGGCAGACGGTGTAAAGGCTTTCCTGGGCTATAAAGTGAATGGCAAACCTGTTTATGATTCCACAGCAGTTACAAACGGCAAGTTTTCGTTTAAAGGAAACATTGATGAACCTATATCGGCAAACATTACTTTTAAATATCCCGGGTACGAAACCCAGACAGGAAAGATGGAAAGCAAAACCATTTATCTGGAGCCGGGCAATATGAAAATAGATGGAAAAGATTCTCTTAAAACGGCCAAAGTATCCGGAAAGATCAATGATGACTTTGCGCAACTCACAGCGGCGCTAAAGCCTTCTGCAGACAAGCTGGACGCATTCATGGCTGCGTATAATGCAATGCCACCAGAGAAGCAAAAAGACCCGGCGGTGCGTGCTGAGCTGGATAAGAAATACAATGCTATTTCCGAAGAGCAAAAGGCTGCTTACTCAACTTTCCTAAAATCTCACACAAGCAATGTTGTAAGTCTGGACGCGTTGAAGAGATTCGGCGGTTCCATTCCTGATTATGAAGCAGTGTCTCCTCTGTTTAATTCATTTTCTGAAAGCGTAAAAAACAGCCTAGCAGGTAAGGACTATGCAGCTATACTTGAAAAAATGAAAATGACCGCCATTGGCGCTATGGCCCCTGAGTTCACGCTGAATGATACGTTGGGAAATCCAATCGCATTATCCAGTTACAGAGGGAGATATGTGCTCGTTGATTTCTGGGCATCATGGTGCGGTCCGTGCCGTGCAGAGAATCCTAATGTAGTGAAGTCTTATGCAAAATATCACGGCAAAGGATTCGACATTTTAGGCGTGTCACTTGATGATGAAAAAAGCAAGCAAAATTGGCTGAATGCCATCCGCCATGATGGATTGGTTTGGCAGCAGGTTTCTGATCTCAAAGGATGGAATAATGAAGTGGCTGCACTCTATGTTATCAGAGCCATTCCGCAAAATGTATTACTCGATCCAAATGGAAAAATCATTGCGAAGAATTTAAGAGCTGAAGCATTGGAAAAGAAACTGTCTGAATTGTTTCCGATGTAAAAACGGAACGCAGATTTTCATGATTGTGATGATTTGATATGATTTGATTTTGACGCTGATTAAATGCAAAGCCATTTAGTTAGGTTGTCAGAAAAAATGAAAGCATGTCGCTTGTCATCCCGACGAAGGAGGGATCTGAGTTTGAAACAGACCTGCATGGTTATACCTGTTCGAGACATTCCGCGGAACATGTCGAAGGGTGTTGGATGTTAAATATCAAATCAAAAAAATGCATAAAAAGAGGAGGCCAATGGCTTCCTTTTTTTATGCATTTTTTTCCTTTTGTGCATCCTGAATAAGATTTTGTTTGCTGAAATATTTTTTAGCATATTCGGTTTAGGGTCACCCCTAACCTAATAAAAAGCAACTGAGGAGATTAAGCGCACTCGGTCCTGTAGTTTTATTGTCCTGCACATTGTTTTCAATATAGACGGATGTAAAACCACTCACTGTTGGAGATGCCCTGCGGAATATGTCGAATCAGGTAAATAAATTAAAAAGGTCATGAGAAGATTTATAAACTGTATTTTTTTGTGCATTGCCTTTAGTTGTAATCACACGGATAAAAAGGTTCCAAACCGCAATAACAATGAAAAGAGTGATGATACTATCGTAAGTCCAAGTCTTTATTTTGAAACACACACAATAAATCTAGACAGTTTGAATAAAATCGTTTTAATTCAATATGTCAAAAATTCAAAATTTGATAAAAAACTACGGAGCGATACTTTTGAAATTACACCTCTTTTTTATAGAAATACTTGGGGAATTTATATGTACAAACCATATGGAGATTCAATAAGAAAC
>Ga0318567_10000611_pt1 | contig 14536 bp, 7 predicted proteins | sample GRESIP088b5f20_FD_203691 | JGI IMG/M metagenome (GOLD analysis project Ga0318567, IMG submission 203691) | Tropical soil microbial communities from Luquillo Experimental Forest, Puerto Rico - GRE.SIPMG.088b5f20 | ecosystem: Environmental > Terrestrial > Soil > Tropical forest > Bulk soil...
GCGTAATTGATATTAAGTCAGGAAAAAAGATTGCTGACATTAGCACCAACATTCATCCGGAATCAATGATCTTATCGCCGGATGGTAAATTGCTTTATGTAACTGATGACAGTGGCGATGGCGTTAGCGTGATAGATGCAACAACTTTCAAAACAATTCGTACGATCAATACCAAACCCGATCGATCGCTTCCTTATGGCAGTCTAACAACAGCGCTGGCATTGAGCGATGATGGAAAAACATTAATGACAGCCAACGCCGGCAATAATTCCATTGCTTTCATTGATGCCCAACATCCCGGCAAAGCTCCTTATGGATTTATTGCTGCAGGTGGTTTTCCCGGAGCAATATGCATAGCAGATAATTCCTTGTTTATCGGAAACGTAACGGCAATTAAGGGCCAAATCCAAAAAGTAAAACTTCCCGGCAATGTATCCGAACTTGAACATTATTCCTCCGAAGCTAAAAAAGGTTTCCATTTTATAGATATGCTGCGAGCTCACGCAGCAGCCAATTCCAGCGTTGCTCCCACACCTGTACCCAATAATCCCGGAGAACTTTCTTCTATAAAACATGTCGTGTATATTATCAAGGAGAATAAAAAATTCGACCAGGTTTTTGGCGACATGGGCAGGGGTAATTGTGACTCGACATTAGTTGAGTTTGGCAAAAAAATTACACCCAATCAACACGAGCTTGCCAATCAATTTGTATTGCTTGACAACTATTATTGCAATGGCGTAAACTCCAGCGATGGCCACCAGTGGGCGATACAGGGCATCACAACACCATACCACGAGAAGGATTTTTCCAACGGACATTGTGCCTACGATTTTGGTTCGGACCCATTGTCTTATGCCGGTTGTGGTTTTATTTGGGATCATCTTGTGCGCAAAGGCATTTCATTCAGGAACTTTGGAGAAACAGATCTTGCTGAAATTCCTAAAGGCGTTACATGGACAGATATTTACAATTCATGGAAAAACAAAACCGATACGCCTGTTTACAAATGTGCCTATTCAATGAAAGGCCTGGAAAAATACAGCGACCTGCGTTTTCCGGGATGGAACATGGATATTACCGACCAGGTAAGAGCCGATGCATTCATTAATGCTTTAAAGGAATATGAAACAGCAGGCAGCCTTCCTGAATTCATTGTAATTTATTTACCGAACGATCATACCAGCGGGTACGACCCAAAGAACCCAACGCCGCGTGCTTATGTAGCAGATAACGATTTGGCAACGGGTAGAGTAGTGGAGGCGCTTTCTAAAAGCTCTTTTTGGAAAGACATGGCAATATTTGTAAACGAAGATGACCCGCAAAGTGGTGCCGACCATGTGGACGGACATCGTTCCATTTGTATGGTTGCAGGACCTTATGTAAAGCGCAATGCCCTTGTCAGTAAGTTTTATAACCAATCATCTGTGCTGCATACAATCTGCCAGATATTTGGTGTACAGCCCATGAATCAGTTGGTTGCTACCGCGCCATTGATGACAGAATGTTTTCAGCAAACACCTGATTTTACAGGCTATAACAGCATCGCTTCATCCATTCCCATTAACGAAATGAATCCTGCAAAAACTGCATTCAATAGTAAAACCACTGCGAAGCTTGCTCCCCTTACGCAAAGAATGGATTTTTCAAAACCGGATCTGATAGATAAAGATGCACTTATTTTTAGTGAGTATGTTTGGTCGACAATACATGGCGACAAACCTTTTCCAAAAAAATACTTTGGCAATCATCAAAAAGGATTGAAAACGCTTGGTCTAAAATTAGATCCAAATTATAAAGACGATGACGATTAAATGCATCCGAACTTCAAACTTAATTTAATGTATAACGACAAAGCGGTGCAATAAAATTGCGCCGCTTTTTATTTGCAGGGCGCATGCATACTCTCAACGCTGCATGCGAGGGCGAATTCAATTCGCCCCTACATCATTCAACTCTCAACTTTCAACTCTTAACATCTCTTCCTCAACATCTCTTCGTCAATATCGTATTGTTTTAAAAAATCCCTTGGTGACAAACCTTTGATTTCCTTGAAGTGTAAATAGAAGTTGGAAAGGCTGTTGTAACCACTGTTATAGCAGGCTTCCGTTACATTATGATTGCCCATCAGCAAAAGCCTGGCTGCATGGCTGATGCGAACCTCCTTGATAAAATCGATCAGCGTCCTGTTTGTTTTTTGTTTGAAGTAACGGCAAAATGCTGAGGCTGACATGGATGCTATATCTGCCGCCTCCTGCAGACTTATGTCGTCTTTAAAATTCCTGAAAATATGATCAAATACTTTGTTGATTCTTTGCGCCTCAGAACAACTGTCTACCGAATTGAAGTACGGCGATGACAATATTTTAGCGGAAGAAGATTGCGCCAACATATCAAGCAGTTGCAACATCAATCCCGCTCTGCTCAAACCTTTTTCCAACACCATTTGTTGCATCAGCTTCTTAGCCCTCTCTACTATTTCTCCCGAAAAGGAAACGCCTTTCGCGGCATTCTCGAAAAGCGTGGCCAGTCCTTTAGCTTCCGGTTTTGCCAACATATGTTCGCCTAAGAAATTGGGAAAAAAATGAATCACCGTAATATCCGGAGGTATCAAAGGCTCAATGGTCCTGTAGTATTGCCAGCAGTGGGGCAGGTAGCTGCCCAAAAGCACGAGCTCAGTACCTTCAAAGTCTTCTATATGATCTCCTATAAAACGTTTACCTGAACAGTTTTCAATCAAAGCGATTTCGAAGTTGATATGACTTCGTAGCGTGGTGTATTTTTTTTCCAGTTCAATCACTTCCTTTCGAATAGTGAATGACTGGTCAGGCGGAAATGTAAAATTTTCGTGTAGATAGTTCATATGGCAGTAGTTGGTTGTTTGCAATGTATAAAAAATAGTCAGCCCACAAATATTCTCATCTGCCGCCAATGCTTTTTATATTATGTTTTTAAGTGTTTCATTCACGCGGCGGCCCTGGTCAAGTCAGGACGATGTAATAATGTTTTTCTTGCTATAACTCCTGCAAATGCTGGTTGTCACTGATCTATTATTTGTGTATGAAAGTAAGACTCTGTAAAGGTTTGATGGAATAAATAGGTGAAACACCAGCTGGAATTTTATCTGCAGTTCATTAGCGCGGCAGTATTCTTTAGCGCTCAACCAAAAGGAATTAAGTGTATGAACATTGATTAATTATGCTAGTATAGTACAATAAAATGCTAATTCAATAGAATGACAGCTTCTGTCAAGGTGCTGTTATGTATTTCCTCCTTGAATGGAAAATCCATTTTCCATTTTTTACCCAGCACCTGGAAGCCTAATGTTAAAAATATGGACATTATTGTTAAATAAAGAGGTGTTATTGGCTTTTCGAAATATCAATTTTGATAACGTAAGAACATAAAAGTTGTCTCTCATTATTTTTTTACCATCTAAACTTTAATTATGATTCGTTTGCCAAAACAACTGCTTACCGCAATCTGCGTCTTTTGCATGCTGATTGTGAGTAACCTCTCTTCTGCGCAGGTATCGAACCTGGTCAAGGGTGTGATACTGGATGCAAAAGATCAAAGCCCTCTCGCAGGCGCCACCGTTCAACAAGTTGGTGGATCCCAAAAAACCATCACGGATGCGAAAGGCTCATTTCAATTAAAGGCGCCTGCAAATGCCAAATTGCAGGTTACCATGGTTGGGTACAAACCTGTTATTATTAATGCAGGCAGCAGCATGGTCATCAAGATGGATGCTGATGCGTCTGCGATGGAAGAAGTAGTAACAATCGGTTACACCCAACAAAAGAAAGGATTGGTTACCGGTGCCGTGAGTAACGTAAAGGTGTCACAGGCAATGGAGGACATTCCGACAACCAGTGCTGCGGACCTGCTTGTGGGCCGCGCTGCGGGCGTGTATGTGAACAATGCTCCCGGCAGACCAGGAACACAAAACAGTGTGTCGATTCGCACGGGTTCTTCTTTCAACGGCCAGCCCGTTTTGTACGTAATTGATGGTATGGTAAGAGATGCCGGCACATTTCAAAACCTTTCGCCTATTGAAATCGAAAGCATGACAGTTTTGAAAGATGCCGCTTCTGCTGCACTATATGGTGTTCGTTCTGATGGAGGTGTTATCGTTGTAACAACAAGAAGAGGACAGGCTGGCGCTACGCCAACGATCAACTATGGTTTCAACTATTCCGCCGATCAACCTACTCAGCAAGTGCCGCTGACTAATTTATATGAGTCCGGATTACTTGCCAATCAAATGTATGCAAATGCAAACAGCATCGATCCGAGAATACCGGCTGCTGCTCCACAGGGTACCGCATGGGCACAACCTGAACTGGACTGGGCAAAAGCACTTCCGGGACAAGGATACGATGCGTTAAAAGCAGTTTGGAGAACGCCATACATTATGACAAATGGTCTTACTGTATCAGGGGGAAGAGACAAGATAAAATATTTCGGCGCCATCAACCTGTTCAACCAGGGCGGTTTCATGAAATCAACAGATTATCGTAAACTGAATGCCCGCTTGAACATCACTGCTGATATCACATCTGATCTTCAATTATACGCAGGCTTCGCAATGACAAATGCATACACAGCCAGCGCGCCTACTGAAGGAACAGATGCGACTTATACAAAGCTCAGGGCTTCGTTTAATTACATGCCCGTTATGTCGGCTCAGGGAGACAGGTACCTTACTTCAGGATGGGCATATGGAAACTCATCTGCAGAAGCTGATGGTTTGATCGGTTACCAACACAATAATTACATTGACCCGCAGGCTAATGTTAGTTTGACTTATAAAATACCATACGTAAAAGGTTTGAGTGTTAAAGCTTCTTACATGGCCAACTGGGCAAATAGCCATTATAAAGAATACGATGCGCATGCGACTTTTTGGTTCCCTATTTTCTCAGGTGATAACAACCACATCGTAAACGCGAATGATGCAAGCCTCACAAATACGTTTACCAACACAAACTTCTGGGGCCTGTATTCCACTGCAGGCTGGCAAAACAACAGCCAGTTGAACTTGCAGGCATCGTACAATCGTAGCTTTGGAAATCATCACATAGATGCCGCATTGGTATATGAAAGAGCCGAAAGCAATTTTAGCTCGATCAATAACCAGGCACAGGGTTTCCCGGTGTATCAAACAGATCAGTATTGGGCAACCAACAGAGATCATAACAACGCATGGGCAGGTGGCGGTCCGGATTATAAAACTGGCAGAGCCGGTTATATTGGACAGGTGAATTATACCTATAGTGATAAATACCTGCTGAACCTTTCGGTGAGAGAAGATGGCTCGATGTATTTCGCGCCTGACAAAAGATGGGGTGTGTTCCCTGCGGTTTCTGCAGGTTGGATAGCTTCCCATGAAAATTTCCTGAAAAATAATAATACGATCACCAACCTCAAATTAAGAGCCTCACTTGGTTTGGCCGGTAACGATGCGGTTGTATCTGGTTGGCAGTGGCAGCAAAGTTATGCCACCGGAAGTACTTACTACTTAGGCTCACCAAATGGTTCCGCTATGCCTGCTATTAAATACGGCTCATTGGTAAACCCGAATCTGACATGGGAAAAATCTTTGAGTTACAATATCGGCGCCGATTTCGAATTGGTTAAACATCTTTCCGGTGCAGTCAATTACTGGTTCAAGCATACTTATGACATTTTAGGTACAAGACAAAATTCTCTCCCTACAACATTTAGCTTAAACATGCCGCAGGAAAACTATGGTATTGTTAATGCTCAGGGTTTTGAACTGACGCTGGGATGGCACGACAGAACTGGTAATGTTAATTGGTTCGCAAACCTGAACGCTTCTTACGGATGGAACAAAGTAATTAAGAAGGACTACGCGACAAGTGCTTTGCCATGGCAGGTTCCTGTTGGAAAAACAACCAACTATATTGCAGGATATAAAGCTGACATTATCCGCACAGCAAGTCAGTTAGCTGATTGGAAAAAAGCAAACCCCAACTACGTTAATCCAACAGGTAGTTCTGCTATCGGATTAGGGTCAATGGTGTATTCCGATGCAAGTGGTCCACAAGGCAACCCTGATGGAGTGATAAACAACTACGATCAATCCGTACTCTATGCAAATCCAAACCCGGTTGTGTATGGAGTGGACCTGGGAGCGAACTGGAAAGGATTTAGTATCGAAGCATTGTTTACAGGTTTGATACACAACCCTAAAAACTACTATGAACTGGCAGATTATTATGGTGGTCAGATGATCAATAAAAATTGGATAGACAAGGGATGGACACCTGCTAATCCTAATGCTCCCCTGCCAATGTCTGTACCAAGAGAATACAGATCTTATTCTGTCAGCAATGCTGATTTCTGGTACAAGGATGCAAGCTTTGTAAGATTGAAAAATTTGAACATCGGATATACATTCAATTTCCAGAAAGCACTGGGTAACGCTATCAAGTCCATCAGAATCTACGGTGCAGCTACGAATTTGTTTTACATCAGCAAGTTTAAATATTGGGATCCTGAACTTAGCCCAGGCTGGAGCGGTATCGGATATCCTGTTATGCGCACAATCAGTGGTGGTATAGATGTTAAATTTTAAACTTTAAACTTTATTTCAGATGAAAATATTACGATTAGGAATTATCGCATCTGCAGCGTCGGCTTGCCTTTCAATGTTCAGCTGCAGACCGAACCTCGATTATCCGAATACGACTGCTATTAATCCTACGAACGTATGGTCAGACAAGACAATGATGAACGCCTATTTGATGGATATATATGCCAACTCAATGAGCGGTTGGAACTTTGGTGCAGACAACAGCGATGAGGCAATGAACCAAAACAACACAGCCATGTCTGCCTACGACCAGGGCGTTAACATTACCGTGTCGGGTGTTGGTTTGGGACTTAGCTATACCAACATTGACAAGATCAATTATATGCTGGCGCAGCTGCCTAATGTTTCGCCAAATGTTTTATCTGCAAAAGACAATAGTGCTTTAACCGGCCAATGTTTGTTCTGGCGCGCATGGGCATACTGGAACTATGTGCAAAATTTAGGAGGTGTTCCATTGATCAGAAAGCCGCAGGATGTTAGCAACGTTGCTTCGCTTTTTGTAAAACGCAGCCCAACGTCCATGTGCATGGATTCAATTATTTCAGACCTAAACGGTGCCATTACCATGTTGCCCGCAAGATGGAGTGGTAGCGACTATGGACGAATTGATAAATGTGCTGCACAGGCATTAAAGGGAAGAATATTGTTGTGGTATGCAAGCCCACTGTTTAACAGGACCAATAACCAGACCCGCTGGCAAAATGCATATGCTGCAAATAAAGCAGCGCTGGATTCCTGCACAGCGAATGGCTACAAACTGTTGTCATCCTTTAACCAGGTATGGACAACAAAAGGTACCGCCAATACAGAGGCGATCATGTTTAATAATTTTTATTATCCTGACCATGCCTACAATATGAATACATTGTTGCCATGGTGTTTGACGCAAGGAAATGCATGCCGTTGCCTTCCACAAGTATGGCAGTTACTTGCGTTCCCGCGCATAGATGGATCGGCTACTGCGTTGGGTGCTGCTACAGGATTAGATACCGCACGTTTACGTTCGGATGCTAACTACAACGCAACATTCTTCACCGACATGGTTAAGAACATGGATCCTCGCTTTTATGCAAGTATATCTGTGCCTGGCGCTTCCTTTCCCAGCATACAAATTCCAGGTGGGCAAAGTCTTTGGACAGCATACGGTACATCAGGCTCTACGTACTATGATTTAGGTAAATACCAAATGGGTAGCGGCAATGTGGGTCTTTATGGTGGATTTTATCCTTTAAAAGCTGTAACAGGAGGCACCAATCAAATCACTTCCCAGCAAAATGGTGGTAATACCTTTATCGAAATGCGTTATGCAGAAGTGCTGATGAACCTGGCAGAGTGTGCGAATGAACTGGGTAACACCAGTGAAGCAATGGGATACCTTGCACAAATCAGGCAGAGAGCGGGTATTACAAAAGGCGCCGGTACCATTGGTTACGGATTAGATGCCTACAACAACCAGTCTGCATTGCGTGGTTTGATCATGAGTGAGCGCATGGCAGAATTTGCACAGGAAGGCAAAAGATGGGGTGACCTTCGCCGCTTAATGCGTTTCGACATTTTGAACAAACAAAAATATATGTCGCAGTTGTTTGTAGTATTGAACCCAAATCAGCCTACAGTGGTTTCTCAAGGCGGTTTCGACTGGACACAAAACATTCAGACAGATACAGTGCGTGCCAAATTCCATTTGGAGTTTATAAATGATGTAACAAAAAATGCGGTAAATACTTACAACCTGCCACTTAACAACTGGTTTTATCCCATCGCATTGAATGACTGGCAAAAGAACTTCAATAGTGATCCGGCCATGCAAAACAATGAGTGGGGAGGCACTTTCGATCCGTTGCAATAAACTTATTTGAAGTGGACAACCGGAATGAAAAAGAAGTAATAAAACTCGTTTACATTCCAGGTTGTTCAGATACAACCAATATACTTTTCACCGATCATTAGGTTAATTTGAGAAGGGGAGGCCGGCAAACCTCCCCTCATTTTTTAAACCAATACATTTAAGATTGTTGATCTCTTTTAATAAATTATTTTATGAATGAGTAGTGCGTTTTGAAAGAAACGTTCTCGTTTCTTTTGGTCAGTTTTGGTTTTGAAAGGAGGAGGCAATACCTCCTTTCTCTTTTTTTATTATCGTCGAATGAGATACGTCGAAATGAATACTACACTCCATCTCATTTTCAACTTTCAACTTTCAATTTTCAATTATCCGTGACCAGAGGCTAAAAAAATAGGCACATCAGCTAATATAACGGTAGTTTGATTTTTTAAAGCCCTATAACTTCAGCGAACGATTTTTATTCAACCTTTCAAAGGATTGGGACATTTATCAATAACAACATTGTGCATGAAAAAGTTACTCAATATTGCCACCTCGACAATGATGGTTTTGGTTTTAGCAAGCAGCTGCAATCGAAAAGTGGTTGCCCCTGCGCCTTACGGCGCATTGCCATCCAAGCGCCAGATGGAATGGCACCAAATGGAAACATATGCCTTCCTGCATTTTACCGTGAATACATTTACCGGCAAGGAGTGGGGCTTAGGTGATGAAAAGGAAGATGTGTTCAACCCCACTGATTTTGATGCGGACCAAATTATTGGAACACTTGCGAAGGCTGGCTTTAAGGGCGCCATCATTACAGCCAAGCACCATGATGGTTTTTGTTTGTGGCCCTCAGCCTACACCGAACACTCAGTAAAAAACTCTTCGTGGAAAAATGGAAAAGGTGATGTTGTGCTCGCCATCTCCGAGGCCTGTAAAAAGTATGGGATAAAGTTTGGCGTTTATCTTTCTCCATGGGACAGGAACAACGCAAACTATGGCAAGGACGAGTATCTCGTATATTATCGCAACCAGCTTAAAGAATTGTTGACACGCTATGGCAACATCTTCGAAATATGGTTCGACGGCGCGAACGGAGGCGATGGATATTACGGCGGTGCAAAAGAAAAAAGAATCATCGATCGCTCCAATTACTATGGCTGGGAAGAGACGTTTCAATTAGTGAGACAGTTACAACCAAACGCTGTAATGTTCAGCGATGCCGGGCCGGACCTTAGATGGGTGGGCAACGAACACGGACATGCAAACGACTCCTGCTGGGCCACTTATACACCGCTTCCTGATAAAGGATTTACAAAAGCTTATGCAGGAACCACTCAATACAAAATTGGAGAAACAGGCACCATGAATGGAAAGTATTGGATGCCTGCTGAGACAGATGTTTCTATTCGCCCGGGTTGGTTCTACCATCCAACAGAGGATGATAAAGTGAAAACGCTTGCAAGCCTCATGGATATTTATTTTCATTCTGTAGGCAATGGCACTTCATTGAACCTGAATGTACCTCCTGACCGCACGGGTAAGATCAACAAAACCGATTCGCTGCGACTCATGGAGTTCAGGAGTTACCTCGATAAAGCATTTGCAAACAATTTATTCAAGGGCAGCAATGTTAAAGCAAGTGACACAAGGGGAAAGAAATACGACGCAGCAAAATTGATTGATGGCAACACCGAAACATACTGGGCCGCGAATGACGCAAAGCTGAACCCTACAATCGAATTCACATTAAATGAAACGAAAACGATCAACGCGTTGGTGCTGCAGGAGTATATTCCGCTGGGGCAGCGTGTTACCGGATTTCACGTTGAATGTTTTATAGACGGCCAGTGGAAATCAGTTGCACAAGGTTCAACCATCGGGTACAAAAAAATACTTCGATTTGCGCCTTGCCATACAGACAAAGTAAGAATCAGTTTTGATGCGCTTGCCTGTCCATTATTATCAGAGATAGCAGCGTATGAAATTCCGGAATTGTAATTGCACTTTCAGTTAGATGAATTCATAGAAAAATGTCATGAAAAAAATAAGCCTTCTTTGTTTGTGTGTTTGGTGCTTTTTTACAGTTTCGCTTTGGGCACAGGATGTTCCTTTGTCACCGGTACCACAGTCTTTGTCAACCGGAAAAAAAGCGTTTGACCATCCCCGTACATTTTACATTACAAGTGAAAAAACGGTAGATACAAATGCGATACAGCTTTTGAAAAAAAGCATTGAAGTGAGCAATGCCGGTATGAAAATCATTATCGGTAGGAAAAGTGATGCCGTTGTTCGAAACGTACGTAAGCAAATACCAAACGTGAAAGAAGGATATTATTTGAGCATTACCCATAAACATATCATTATTGCGGGCAATGACGATGCCGGCACTTTTTATGGTGTGCAAACTTTTTTACAATTGGCGGCGGGACCACACATATCGCCTGTGACCATAAAAGACTATCCCAATGTTGCTGAACGTGGCGTGGTGGAAGGCTTTTACGGCAATCCTTATTCTTTCGAAGATCGTCTGCGTTTGTTCGATTTCATGGGTCGCAATAAAATGAACGCTTACATCTATGGGCCAAAGAATGATCCCTATCATGGATTTGGAAATAAATGGCGCGAACCCTATCCTGAAGAAAAAGCGATCGAGATTAAAAAGTTGATTGATGTGGCGCACAGCAACAAAGTGAATTTTATTTGGGCCGTTCACCCCGGCAACAACATCAGTTGGGACGATAAAGATGGAGATGGCGTTGTGGATGATTTTAAAGCTTGCGTCAATAAGTTTCAAAAAATGTACGACCTAGGTGTTCGTTCGTTTGCCGTGTTCTTTGATGACATTGGAGGGATAGGAACAGATGCTGCGAACCAGGCAAAAATGATGAACTATCTCAACGACAATTTCATTAAACAAATGCCGGATGTCCATCCGCTTATCCTTTGTCCAACGCAATACAACGAACGTCGCACAAAGGGCGATTATATGGACATTCTGAAAACGCAAATGGATACCAGCATTCGCATTATGTGGACCGGCAAGAGCGTGATACACCAGATAGATAAAGAGACAATGGATTGGATCAATCCACGGATGGGCCGCAAAGCCTATATCTGGTGGAACTACCCGGTAACAGATTATAGTTTGGATCGTTTGCTGATGGGCGCTGTAACCTACAACGGACAGGACATTGCACCACAGCTAGCTGGTTTTGTAGCCAACCCGATGGAATATGCAGAGGCTTCCAAAGTAGCACTGTTTAGCATTGCTGATTATTGCTGGAACATGCAGGCTTATGATGCAAAGGCTTCATGGCGAAAAGCAATGCAATACCTGATGCCCGGAACAACAGAAGCATTTAAGGTTTTTTGTGAAAATAACGAAGCTTTAAATCCCGGAGAGTTTATTAAGAATGCGGACGAATCTGCTGCATTTAAAAGGGTGGCCGATGATTTCAGAGCCAATTATACTACGCAAAAAAACACAACAGCATTGGTTGAACAGTTCGAAAGTTTTAGAAAAGCATCGGCAGCATTATTAGGGTCATCGGATAATTTGCCCATGCTCGATGAAATAAGACCATGGGTACAGGTGTTTGATATCATGGCGCAAAAGGGCCTTGCCATGACGCAGATGAACAATGCGCTGGCTGCAAAAGACAGCGTGGGATTTATAGAACAATATCAAAAACTGGTTCTGCTGGACAAGGAGCAGGCTGGCGTTAGTTCCCGCAACTACAAAGGTTCGCAGGCTACAGCTTATCCAAAACCGGCAAACCTTGTGGTGCTTCCATTCTTAAATTGGTTCAGGGATGTTTTGATTAAAAACTATAAATCAACCTACACTTACAAGTTGGATGTTTTCGCAAAAGCCGCGATACAAGAAGGAAAATACCTGATCAAATACGATGGAAAATATTTGACGAATCAACAAGGTGCTGCATCGGAATCCAACCCCGTTCTTGTTGCTGAAAAAGATATCAATATGCCGGCGCGGCAGGAGTGGATGATCATTTACGACTACGCAACAGAAAGGTATAAAATAGTAAACATGTTGGATGCCAGGTATGTCAATGAAAGCGGAACTTTTGGAACAGAAGAGTACAATCCACTACAACACAGTTACAGATTGTTTATCGATAAAAACAAACTGGCGATACAAAATGCAGAGCAGGGTGGCAATAATTTCTGGAACGTAGCAAACAATAAAATTATTCGAAGCACCGTAAAAAAACTTTCTCAAGAAGCCTTTGTATTTGAGCTGGAAGCTGTTGACACCAAAGTGTTGAATAACTAGTAAAGCAAATCGTTAACAAATGCCACGGGTAATGTCCTTTCGTTAAAGAAGTCTTACAGCAGATTAATGCCCTACGGGCAATGATGTTGGGGTTGTACCGATTTCTATGATATCTTTTCCCTACGGGAAAATGTTTTATTGCCCGTAGGGCATTAATGTCAATAGAAAATACCATGGAGTGTAATCTTTTTGTCCGTAGGACATCAATATGACAATCAGCGACCTCGCTTAAATAAACGACATAGAATCGACTAGGCTTGATTCATCTTCGGTTAATTGTTGCCGGCCAATAGCAGCTCTGCAACAGCACGTGCAATGACTTTTTCTTTTGTAACATCATAAAAAGAAAATCCGGGGTTGGGATTTGCTTCAAGACAGTACCATTCGTTGGTCGGCGTTACAATGAAATCGATACCGGTCAGCTGCAGCCCAAGGTGCTGTGCAAGCATTATGCATTTATCCTGAATATCTGCGGGCAGATTTATTTGATGAATAACCCTTGGTCCATAGCGGTAGTCAACAACATCTGACTGTATGCCGCATGCGAATATTTTTTTTCCCACAACATGAACCCGCACGTTTGTGCCGACTATCTTTTGTTGAAACAGGGCAGGAGCAATTTTGTCACATCGCTCCAGCAGTTCGGCATAGGTGATCCGTTTTGCAACGCTCCTGATGCAACTCAAAGATTTATAGATTAACGTTCCGTGTTGCTGTGCGAAAGTGCGAATCACTTCCCAGTCATTGCTGATGAGGGTTTCGGGAACCATTAAGCCTGTTGAGGAATGTATCAATCTGCTTTGAAAAATCTTGGAATGATTGGTCGCCTCAGCGGAAGGTTTGTTGATGACTATGGTATGCGTCGACTCGGACCATGTATTCATCAGCGTATGCACCTGTGCGGCTCTTGCAGCCAGCTTCGCTGAATCATTGCCTTGTTGGAACTGCGGATATTGCCGAAAATCATAGGGGCGGAGATAAGACGCCGTCACGTTATCGAGTGGAACAAATTCTCCATTGTGATAGAGTTGATATTTGTTGTCTGTTGCAGAAAAGCACATTCGCGTGTTGTCAATTTCTGCATGGCTCAAAAAATACATGGAAGCCTTTTTTTGCCTGAGCCAGTTGCTCACCGATGCGAGTGTATCATCGCCTTCTAGTCCCCAGAGCAAAATCATATCAGGATGCTTTTTGAAAGTAATCGATTATGTGTTGGATAAGATGATCATTTCTCATGTCGGGAAGGATGGAAGTTCTTGCCATGCTTATTTGCGATTCAGCTACTTCGAATGCAACTTTCAAATAAGCCGAACCGGAATGCTTTGCTAATTGAAGCGTGTACTCCTGCGCCTGGGTTTGGTAGTCTGTAAAATTCCTTTCAGCATCATTGGAAAAAGAGATGATCTGCTGATTGAAGCAAACAACTTCAAGATGGTTCCGTGGCTTGGCTACACCGACGTGATTTGCGCGGTTATCGCTATCGATCATCAGATGGACCGTTGGGATATTTAGTTTGTGCGCCAGGTCAACCCAGTGAAGAGGTTGGCTGAAAGCGCCTGTCAGCGCCGATCCGCAGGGCCTGTTGATGACCGGACAAGGTAAAGCATCCAGAAAAAAAGTCAATAATGCATGAAATTCCGCCGACTGGTAATCTCTTTCTTCTTCAGGAAAAAAATATAATTCTTCCGGCAATATCATTGGCAAAAGATTGACAACTCCAGTGATTGCATGGACAGGAACAGTAACGCCTTCAACAGTGATCGTTGATTTTTCGAAACCAGGATAATAC
>Ga0318567_10000612_pt1 | contig 14514 bp, 9 predicted proteins | sample GRESIP088b5f20_FD_203691 | JGI IMG/M metagenome (GOLD analysis project Ga0318567, IMG submission 203691) | Tropical soil microbial communities from Luquillo Experimental Forest, Puerto Rico - GRE.SIPMG.088b5f20 | ecosystem: Environmental > Terrestrial > Soil > Tropical forest > Bulk soil...
TGCCATTACAGTGGTAAGGTTCTTCATTTTCATAACATTAAAGGGTATTGGGCAAAAATAATATTTTGTCAACATCTCTTTTAAAAGTTTATTTTTTATTTAAAAAAACTTTCATGCAGAAAGTAAGAAACGACAACTACTATTATTTTATTGTTTCAAGGCCCAAAAAAAGACAATGATTTTTTACAATTGCTTTAACAGTAAATCTACGTTGTTCACCGGTTCGCTGCAGGAATAATTTTTACAATGAAATATCAAAGGTTGGCTAGCAACCGGTTTTCCAGATAATAGCGGGAATGAATTATTTTCCTGGGAGGCAGATTGGAATACTTTGTAAGGTATAAAATTAGCCAAAATCTCCCTTCTGACGTCATCCACAAATTCACCAGTTACCACTATTTCCCTTGTTCCCTCCACCAGCTCCAAAATCAAATTACACCACACACCAAAGGACGTTGGGTAGTTTTCGCACATCTTGACTAAGGTACCCACAGCCTTATTGCATCTTTCATGCCACAATTGAACGTCAAAAATGACAGAGAGATAATAAAGATTAGAAACCATCACAGCATTGCCGGAGGGGACAGCACCATCATATATTTCTTTTTTTCTTACTATGATATCTTTCTGCTGACTGCCAGTAAAATAGAACAAGCCTGTTACCTCTTCACTGAAATTATCCAGTGCATGTTCGGTCAATTCCTTTGCCTTCACCAGGTATGATGTGTCGCCGGTGATCTCCTGCAGACTGATTAAAGCCTGTATCAGGTAAGCATAGTCATCCAGGAATGCTGAAATCTTCGCCTCGCCATTTTTGTAAGTGTGGAATAAACTTTCATTTTGGGAAAATGTTCGCAATAAAAAGTTAATATTTTTTAAAGCCAGTTCCCTGTATTCTTCTCTTCCGGTTGCGGCATATATCTTACAGCAAGCGGTGTTCATAAGGGCGTTCCAATTCAACAATATTTTATCATCCAGCCCAGGTCTTACTCGTTTTTCTCTCTCTTTTAAAAGTCTTGCCCTCCCCGCTTTCAATTTTTCTTTTAAAATGGGAAGGTCAATTTTATAGTTCCGTGAAAATTCATCTACAGATGTTTTCATTCTCAGAATACTTGTATGTTCCCAGTTACCCGTTTCCGTTACATCATAAAATTTGCAAAACAGCTCTGCATCTTCATCCAGGATATCTTCCACTTCTTTCTTTGACCACACATAAAACTTTCCTTCCTCTCCCTCACTGTCAGCATCAAGCGCAGCATAGAAACCATTTTCCGGAGACAACAACTCGCGATTGATGAACTCCATTGTATGATCAATCGTTTCTTTATACAAATCATTTTTGGTTAGCTGGTATGCATCTGCCATTGTGATTAAAAGCAAAGCATTATCATAAAGCATTTTTTCAAAATGAGGAGCCAGCCATTCAGCATCTGTCGAATATCGCGCAAAGCCGCCACCCAGCTGGTCATATAGGCCTCCATAGATCATTTTGTCAAGGCTCAGCAATGCTTGTTTTAAAGCCGTTTCATCTTTGTAGAAATGATAATACTTCAGTAAATATTGAATGCTGAATGTTTGGGGAAATTTAGGAGCTTTTCCAAAGCCGCCTTCTTGCGTGTCGGCCTGTTTCATGATGTTGGTGAAAATTGCGGCCGCTTTTTCGTGCGTGAAATTTTGTTCTGCTTTGTCGTGCCCAAATGAATTGGATTGTTCTATGTATCCTGTAAGAGTATCCGCTTGTTGCAGCACTTCCTGGCGTTTGTTGTGCCACGCATTTGCCACGCCGTGCAACACGTCTGTCCATGAGGGCCTGTTGTAATGTTGCTGCGGGGGATAATAAGTGCCCCCGTAAAAAGGTTTCCTGTCGGGCGTAAGAAAAACATTGAGCGGCCAGCCGCCACTGCCGGTCATTGCCTGTACCGCATCCATGTACACCTGATCAATATCCGGCCGTTCTTCACGGTCGATTTTTATATTGACGAAATACTCGTTCATGATGGCAGCCGTCTCTTCATTTTCGAAACTTTCTTTTTCCATTACGTGGCACCAGTGGCATGCTGAATAACCAATGCTGACAAGGATCGGTTTGTTTTCATCTTTTGCTTTTTGCAAAGCGGTATCGCCCCATGGAAACCACTCAACGGGGTTGTAAGCGTGCTGCAGTAGATAAGGACTTGTTTCTGTTGCGAGATGATTAGGCTTGCTCATGGTGACAAAAGTAATGAAGTGTGAGCTATGGACTTTGAAGTATGAAGTATGGAGACTCATCGACGTTCATATTTCATACTTCAAAGTCCATAGTTCCTACTTCACATTCTGTGCCGCATAAAAAAAGGCAACCGTTTCAGATTGCCTTTCAGTTTCTTTTATCAGAAGACTTTATTTTTCCGCTTTGATGGATCTCAAATACATATCCAGTGCAGCTACCATTGAAGGAGCTTGTGGTTGTGGCGCTTTGATGGTGAGCTCTAATCCTGCCTCTTCAATTGCTTTGTAAGTATTGCTTCCAAATGCACCTATCTTCGTGCCGTTCTGTTTGTATTTGGGTAAGTTATCAAATAAGCTTTTTACGCCGCTTGGAGTGAAAAAGCAAATGATATCGTACTCAGTTTTTGTCAAAATTTCCTTCACATCACTACTGATGGTGCGGTACATGAATGGAGTAGCAAACTCGCACTTATTAGCTTTCAGCCAACCCACAATTTCATTATCCTGCTGATTCTCGGAACATGGGTACAAAAACTTCTCGTTTTCCTTGTGCTTGTTTATAACATCAAACAGGCTTTTATTTGTACCATCTGCACCATAAAAGACTTTTCTTTTACGGTACAATATAAATTTTTGCAAATACAAAGCCACAGCCTCAGTTATACAGAAGTATTTTGTGTCCTGTGATACGTTCACCTTCATTTCTTCACAGATCCTGAAAAAATGATCAATTGCGTTGCGGCTCGTAAAAATCACTGCCGTATATGCTGCAATGTCAATTTTCTGCTTACGGAAATCTTTTGCCGGAATTCCTTCCAGCACAATAAATGGAACGAAATCCAACTCTACATTAAATTTCCTTTCCAATTCAAAATAAGGAGACTTTTCAGTTTCCGGCCTGGGTTGGGTGATTAAAATCTTCTGAACAGTTTTAGCAGATGTAGCTGCTTTACCCCCGTTTTTTACCATATGACGCGTGCTATGGTTTAGCTAAAATTATACTGTTTTTTCAAAAAAATTTAACAACACCTTGTAAATCAGTAAAAGAGGTGCTATCTCGAATGCGCAAAGGTAAAGAAAAAAGTGAATCTGTTTCACTTTTATTTCACTTCTAATTGGCCCGAAAGACGCAAGGTATCTATAAACCAATGCAATAACGATGAGGATAAATGAAATTGTCACCCAAATATCTGCTTCGGCGCTTTGGAAAGCGATCAATATTACAAGAGGCAATAGAAATAAGGCGAGTATTTTATTGATCAGGAAAACAATAAAAATATAGGTATTTGCTGCCGCTTTTAAATTAAATACCCAGCCCGTAAACTTCAACACGAGGAACTTGAAGAAATAAATAATGCTAATAATAACGGAAGTATAAAACACCAATAACCAGAAATTTACTTCTGTAAACTGATTGTAATACCTCAACAGAAAAGAGGCAAATGTGCCGGCAACGAGCACAAAAAAGATGTTCAATAACAGTGAAGGCAAAGGCGTTTGGGATAATTGCTCCCTGATTTGCTTTTGCTTTAACGATGCCCTGAACATAACGGTGAATAAATTCTGCATGTATTTCGCAAAAACAACTCTCACCAGGGCGAAGAAAAGAATGATCAATACCAGCAGGTAAAATTGATCTTCCTTATGATCGTGATGTTTTACCTGGATCCTGGGTAAAACCGGATTTCCAAAAAAATTATAGTACCTGTTTTGCGCCAACACTCCACCGTAATTAAAGTAAACAGTGGCAGTGTCTTCCGCAGTAACAGTTTTGACAACCGGCGCAACAGAGTCTTTTACTGGCTGAATGGAATCCTTTACCGGTTGGGCAGAATCTTTTTTTACAAGGAGCAGTTCGGCTTTTTTCGCTGAATCAATGATTGGCTTCTTTACCGCGGGCCTTGGCTTTTTTACAACCGGTTTAGCTGTATCAACAGTTTGCTGCTGCCCGGCCGGCGCCTGGGATATCGCAGAATCATTTCCACTTTGGGCAGTAGCTTTTTGGATGAATGAGGACAGGACAAAAAACAGTAGTAAAAAATATTTCACAAAAACTGATTGGTTGTGTACAAAAATAAGGGAGGCGATTAAGAATTAGGAATTAAGAATTAAGAATTCTTCAAATGTGGCATTTTAGACGAAATATCAACCACGCCTATCCTTGAAATAATTAACTGTCCGGCATTCAATCATGGATGTTACACCCGGAACAATTCCCAATTCCTAATTGACTAGAAATAGGTCACATACCCCAAATGTATCTTCGACTGTCTTGCATTAAACTTCAGGTCGTTGCGTTTGCCGGCAGCGAAGGAAATATTGAAAAGGCCGGCGGTGGTTTCAAAGGCAAGACCAATGCCTGCCCCGATGAAAGTGTTGGACGTATTGGCGTAGATGCTTTTGTTGGCTGCCCATGCGGCGTCCACAAAGGAGAACAGGTAAGAGTTTTGCGCGATCAAAAATCTATACTCAACTGTTCCAACGGTATATTGAGAGGCATAGATGCTTTCTTCATCGAAACCGCGCAGCAATTTATAACCGCCAATCTGGAACAATTCGTTACGGTAAATGGACGGACTTTGCAGCCAGCCAATGTTCGCCCCGAGCTTTACTGTAGAACTGCGCTGAATAGGGAAAAAGTGCGCCACATCTACTTTGATCTTAAACTGATAGGAGTTTAACTTAACGGTGTCATATAATGATTCGTAAGAAAAATTGGGATCGCTCAGTTTTACAATGCTGTTATTTTTCCGGATGGTTCTTGTTCCGGCAGTTAGAAGGACATGCAATTCGTTTCCCCTCCTTGGATTGTACCGATAGTTTGTCCTGAACAGTTCATAGTCGACCCCAAGATTATTGATGGTTTCATCTATTTCGTTGGGCAGTGTCTTACTTTCTTTAATGGCGTTTGTATCGAGATCCAGGAGGTTTGTTCTGAAGCTTTGGAAAAATACTCTTCCTGTTTGCGATGCAGACAATGAATATTGCACGCCGACAACAAAATTGATGTTAATATATGAAGAGTCTTTTTTCAACAGATCAAATCCCAGGTTAAGTCCGAATGGGCTTTTTAAAATAAACGGCTGCTGATAAGCAAGATTAAGTCTTGGCGACTTGACCTGCAATTGCTGCCAGTTTAAACCAATTGTTTCGCCAGATCCCAAGGCATTGCGCAGATTAATATTGGCCTCCCCGGTTACCAACAATTTATTATCGTTTTGGTCGCTTGAGGGCTGCAAACCAATCAACGCATTTATCTGGCTTGCCTTTTTCTGTTTCAAATAAAGATTAACCACTGCTCCGGCGCTTACCATGGTCATGTCCCAGGGTTTTTCTTCCTGCAGGAAAGTTAATTCACGCAATCTTGTGCTGACCTTTTGAAGGGTCGATTTTGAGTAAGGGCTGTTATTTGGAATGCCTAAATAGCGTTGCAAAAAATTGCTGGATATTTTCACGTTGCCATATACCCGAATACTATCAATCTTGTATAGCGGCCCCTTGTCTACTTTAAGGCTGGCGTAAAATTTACTCTCTTCGTAACCCACGCTGTCAAGCTGCACTTTTGCAAAGGGATGCCCGTTGTTTTCAAAGTAGTCGAGGATCCTTTGCTCCAATTGTTGAAGTTGGGTGATGTTGAGTGGTTTATTAAAATAGAGTTTTGAGTTCCAGCCAATCTGATCCATCATTTTAGCATCAACGGAAGTAATGTCTACGTACGCCAGTTGATAGCGTTCACCCAGAAATAAATGAACGGTTGCAAAGGTGGAATCTAAATGCAGACTATCTACTGAAGCGGCGGCATAGCCCTTTTCCTGTAATTTTTGCGGAAGCTGATTAACATAGTCAATGCAAATCTGGCGACTGGCAAAGCTTTCCTGCAATCGCAGGGATTTGATCATATTTTCATCCTTATCTACCGGCACAATGTGTAGCGCATATTGCGCCTGCGCGGAGCAATATGCCGTTATGCAAACAGCGAGCAGAATGAATTTAATATAACCTTGTAACTTTGGCATTCGTTTTAGGAGTTGTTCGTTAGTTGTTAGGCGCTATGTGACTCGTCGCAGAACTAACTACTGCGTTCGACTTGGCAAAGACTTATTTAAAAGTCTAACAACAAACAACTGATCTCATTTACAATATTCAAAAATTTTTTCCGTATGGCAGGCATTTATATTCATATTCCTTTTTGTAAGAAAGCCTGCCACTATTGTAATTTTCATTTCTCTACATCACTGCAATTAAAACCGGCATTTGTAGATGCAATCGTAAAGGAAATAACGTTACGCAAAGATTATCTTGCAAACGAAAAAATAAACACGATTTATTTTGGCGGCGGCACGCCAAGTTTGTTGTCTGCAGATGAGTTGAACAGCATCTTTACCGCGTTGTATGAAAACTTCTCCATTAACGATAACATTGAAATAACGCTGGAAACAAACCCGGATGATATCAACGCTGAAAGTTTGCAGGTTTGGAAAAATGCTGGGATCAACAGATTGAGCATCGGCATACAATCTTTTTTTGAAGAAGATCTTCAGTGGATGAACAGGGCGCATAATGCAACGCAGGCAAAGCAATCGATTTTGCTGGCGCAGCAGGCAGGCATTCACAATATTACAATTGATCTTATTTACGGAACACCAACGCTTACAAATGAAAAATGGCAACAGAATGTACAAACGGCCATCGATCTGAATATTCCGCATCTCTCCTGTTATGCGCTGACTGTAGAGCCCAAAACAGCATTGGAGAAAATGATAGAACAGAAGAAGTTGCAGGATGTAAACCAGGACCTTCAATCGCAGCAGTTTCTTGATTTGATGAAATGGCTCGCTGATGCAGGATTTGAGCACTACGAAATTTCCAACTTTGCGAAAAAGGGATTCAGGAGCCAGCATAACTCGTCTTACTGGCGCGGCGAAAAATACCTTGGGCTTGGTCCGTCTGCGCATTCTTTTGATGGTATTTCACGCCAGTGGAACATTGCCAATAATCCTTTGTACATTAAAAAAATCGCCGGGGGTGAGAATTTCTTCGAAGGTGAAACGTTGACGCCAACTCAGCAATTGAACGAATATATCATGACGGCTTTGCGTACCGTGGAAGGGATTGACCTGGCAATGGTTAAAAATCATTTTGGCGAAAAAGCTGCTAACGAAATCAGCGCGGGCATTCAAAAATATGTCAGTGCAGGCAAAGCTGTTTTCCAGGATAATTTCATTCGCTTAACGCACGAAGGAAAATTGTTTGCGGATGGCATTGCGTCGGATTTATTTGTTGTGTGATGACAAACAAGGCACTCAGATGACGCCGATTTAGGGATTTACGAGGATTTATGAACCACCCAATTTCTTGCTCCTAATTTCTAATTCCCAACACTCTTGTGGTCTAGCCATTTCAACTTTGATTTTTCTGGAATTGTTGTAATTTTATTCTTCTGGAAATAGCCTAAAATCTTCGGAAATAATCCCCGTCACCTCATCGACTCCAATCCCCCTCAAAAAACAAATGATTTACTGAATCCTTCTATCCTCATTCATTTTTAAACATCAATAAAAGGAGGAAGTTATGGCTCAGGAAAATAATTTTCAGCAGCTGAAAACAATGCTGCGCGGTGAACTTATCGAACCCAACGATCCGAACTACAACCTTGCCCGCAAAGTTTACAATGGAATGATTGACAAAAAACCCGCTGCCATTGCGAAATGCAATGATGTAGCGGACGTAATTGCCTGCGTAAATTTTGCAAGAGAAAACAAAATCCTGCTCGCTGTTCGCGGCGGTGGCCACAATGGTGGCGGCTTGGGCGTTTGCGATGATGGACTGGTGATTGCTCTTTCAGGTATCCGCTATGCACACGTAGATCCTGTATCAAAAACAGTACGTGTGGGGGGCGGTAGCACCTGGGCAGATGTTGACCACGCTACACATGCATTTGGACTTGCAACACCAAGTGGTATCATTTCAACTACCGGCGTTGGCGGACTAACACTTGGCGGAGGTCTTGGTCACCTCACCAGGAAATGCGGCTTATCAATTGACAACTTATTGGAGGCCGATGTTGTACTTGCCGATGGCAGTTGTGTTACGGCAAATGAAAAAAATCATGAGGACCTTTTCTGGGCGCTTCGCGGGGGTGGCGGCAATTTTGGCGTTGTTACCTCTTTCTTGTTCAGGCTTCACAACATTGATACTTTATACGCAGGTCCAATGCTTTGGGAACTCGGCGAGAGCAAACGCATCATGAAATGGTATCGTGATTTTATTACGACTGCTCCTGATGAACTCAACGGTTTCTTTGCTTTCCTTACTGTACCTCCGGGCCCTCCGTTCCCTGAACATCTGCATAATAAAAAAATGTGCGGCATCGTTTGGGCCTATTCTGGTGCGCTGGATAAAGCGGAAAAAGTATTTGAACCGATTCGCAATCTTGGAAATATTGCATTGGATTTTGTAGGACCTATTCCTCATCCTGCTTTGCAAGGTATGTTTGATGCTTTGTATGTACCGGGCTATCAGTGGTACTGGCGCGCAGACTACATGAATGAATTGAGTGATAAGGCGATTGATGAGCATATAAAGTATGGTAGCGAAATGCCAACATTGTGGTCCACCATGCACATGTATCCTGTTAATGGCGCGGCGGGCAGAGTAAAAAATGATGAAACCGCGTGGAGCTATCGCGATGCTACCTGGGCACAGGTAATTGTGGGTGTTGATCCAGATCCGGCAAACAGGGATCTCGTAACCAAATGGACCAAAGACTATTGGGAAGCGCTTCACCCATATTCTGCAGGTGGTGCGTATATCAACTTTATGATGGATGAAGGACAGGATAGAATCAGGGCCACTTATAAAGACAACTACGACAGGCTGGCCATGGTTAAAGCGAAGTATGATCCGAACAATTTATTTAGAGTAAATCAGAATATTAAACCGGCAGTGATGACAGAGGCGGGACACGCGTAGGGGAATTGAAAATTGAAAGTTGAAAATTGAAAATGCTTTTTATTCAAGGACGCTGCCTGTGTCCAATCATTTTCAATTTTCAACTTTCAATTTTCAACTATAAAAGTTTCTCTTCTATAAACCTGAAACCCTTTCTGGCAGGCAATTGCTCCCAAAGAATTTTGTAGACAGTTTCCGCGATGGGCATCTCTGCGCCCACATCTTTGTTGATGTAGTATATGCATTTGCTGGCGTTGTAGCCTTCTGCCACCATGTTCATTTCCAGTTGTGCGGAAATAACAGAATAGCCTTTACCGATCATATTGCCAAAGGTTCTGTTGCGGCTGTGTAATGAATAGCAGGTTACAAGCAAATCTCCCAAATACACTGAGGTTGCATAGTTGGCAACCTTTTTATGTGAAATAGGATTCTCACCTTCATGCATACCCACTTCAATATTTCGGATGCCCACTTTTTGCAGGAAGCCCGCCATTTCATCTGCAGCATTCGAAATTAATACGCTTAAGAAGTTATCGCCGTATTCAAGTCCATGTGCAATACCCGAACCCAATGCGTAAATGTTTTTCAAAACAGCGGCATACTGCACGCCGATCAAATCATGGTTGGTAGCGGTGTTGATGTAATAGGTGCGAAAATATTTTGCCAGCAGTGCCACTTCTTCCTCTTTATTGCCGGAGAAAGTGAGATAAGAAAGTTTTTCAGACGCTACTTCTTCTGCGTGGCAAGGTCCCATTACGGTAAAGTAATTGGAAGAACGCACGTTGAATTGCTTCTTCAAATATTCATTCAGCAATATGTTGATGCCAGGTAAAATTCCTTTTACAGCAGATATGATTTTCTTTCCTTCAAACGCAGTTGGATGAACGGTTCCGAGGACATCAAGTAAATAAGCGGAAGGAACACCAATAACAACGCAATCACTCGCAGCGATGGTTGCATTAATATCTACGCTAAGATTAAGTAAGCTGGTATCAAAGTAAACGGATGATAAATGGGTTGGATTATGATGGCGCTTTGCCAAATGCTCCGCAACTTCTTCCTTGCGAACCCACCAATTTACGGGAATCTTATTATCAGTAAGAATTTTAACCAATGCGGTTGCCCAGCTTCCGGCTCCTATTATTCCAAATTTCATGGCAAGAAAATTTTAAACACACTAAAGTTTCAAAGATTCGTAAAAATCATTTGCGAAACAAATTGATGATTTGTCATCTACCAACTTGTTTCGCAAATATTTAATAACACAGGCTGGGGGCAATAAGTTTCGCAGGCAGCCTTATTAATTATTCGAAGACGCATCGTCATGCGTCCGGTTGGAAACGCATTATCATGCGTCCGGCTAGGAGACGCATTATCATGCGTCTCTACGCTATTTTTTCTTTTGATCAAACAACTTGTCCTTGTCAACCACCTGCACCTTGGTTCCGTTTTTCAAGGTTTTGCTTATTAAAGAATATGGGCCTGAGATAACCTGGTCGCCTTCTTTAATGCCGCTTACGATCTGGATGTAGTTCACGTCCTGGATGTCTGTTTTTACAACGGCTTTCTTTACTGTTTGATCGGGTTGCAAAACATACACTACTTCTTCCAGATCGTCTGCAGAGGCTTTCTTATCCTGATCTGAAGGACCTGCATCGTTTTTGTTGTTATTGTTATTTTTCGCATTTGCGTCTACCGAGTTCTTTGATTTATCGATAGCGTTATCCGAATTTTTCTCTCTTGTAGTTACCGCGTTGATTGGAACAGACAACACGTTCTCATTTCTCTTTGTCTGGATGTCCGCACTTGCACTCATTCCCGGACGAAACGGCGATGCACCGCTTTTACCCACAAGGTCATTGTAAGAATCGGGCAACAGTCTGATGTAAACTTTATAGTTGATTACATCATTTGACGAGGTTGTTGTGGAAGAAGCCGTAGCAGCAGTAGTGTTGCTACTTGCAATCTGCGTAACGATGCCTTTGAACTTGCGATTGTTATAAGCATCCACCTCAACTAGAGCGGAGTCTCCGAGTTTTACTTTTGGAATGTCATTTTCACTAACGTCCACACGCACTTCAATTTTGCTCATGTCTGCAACACGCATCATTTCAGTACCGGCCATCATAGAGCTACCAACTACGCGTTCGCCTTTTTTCACACTCATCAAAGACACGATGCCACTCATTGGAGAAAGAATTGTTGTACGGCTCAGGTCCTTCGCGGCTTTGTCGAGATTTGCCTGTGCGCTGATAGTAGCAGCCTGGTTGCTTCTTATACCTTGCACCGCTGCATTATAATTTGCTTTAGCAGATAAATAAGCGCTTTCAGCCTGCTCAAATTCTGCTTGTGAAATTACTTTTTCATTCAGCAGTTGTTTCTGGCGATCATACGCTTTTTGATCCATTGCAGCTTTCAAACCGTTCAATTGTTCCTGGCTGTTGCTCACAGTGGCGCGTTGCTGATTTACAACTGCTGCTGCCTGATCACGTTGCGTCGCATAGATGTCGGGATATATTTTTGCAAGCACCTGGCCCTTCTTTACGCTGTCACCCTCGTTTACAGTAAGCTCAATGATCTCACCGGAGATATCCGGACTGATCTTTACTTCAACTTCAGGATATACTTTTCCGCTTGCATTCACGGTTTCAATAATCGTTCTTTTTGCCGCTTTTTCTGCGGTTACTTTCATCCCTTCTTCCTTTCCGAAAGCGCCTGCCTTTTGCAGTACCACCAGCAAAACAACAAGTAGTACAACTGATATAATTATCCACAGCAATTTCTTGTTCATAACGTGTTCTTTTCAATTAGAGATAGAATGGTCTTGTTTAGGGTTATTGTAATCGAAGGCCCATGCCTTTGTAAAATTCCAATACTTTCATTTTAAAAACGTAATCGTATTGTGCATTGGCCAAATCGAGTTTTGCACGGGCGAGATTGTTTTGGCTGGTAATTAGATCATAGGTATTAAGCAGTCCGATATCGTGTCTTTTTTGTGCGTAATCATAAGTTTTTTGTGAAACATCAACGCTCACTTTGCTTGCATTATATTTCTGCAAAGCCGCAACAGCATTGGTATAAGCAGTGTAAATATCTTGTTTCAGCTTTTGATCTGCCTGTTCGATAACAACTTGTTGGTTTTTGATATCGAGTTTAGATCTCTCATAATTGGTGCGTGCACTGTATCCGTTAAAAATCGGAACCGCAATATTAATACCAAGGTTTTGACCAAAGTTGCCTGTAAACTGCGTCCCCCAACCATCCCAATATTGCGCGAATGTTCTCTTTGTTTGCAAAACTGAGTAATCGGGTGAATATACCGGTTTGGCGCTGGTGGGATTGCTGGGATCTATTATAACATAATCGCCATTGGGGTTATATCCATTGAGTGTTGCACCGGTTATCATTGTGGCTGGATTTTGAAACCTTGTGTTAAGGGTCCCAAATGCCGAAAGGGTTGGATATAAATTAGCCTTGCTCGATTTGGAAGCTGCCTGTTTAGACTCCAGTCTCAACTGATTTGCCTTTTGAGCAGGCTGATTTGTGAGCGCCATGTTGTACACATCTTCCGGTTGCAGTGAAGCTATTGGCTCAACAGGAATCACCTCAACAGGAGGAACATCAATTTCAAAAGGTGTCGCAAAGTCAAGATTCATCAACGACTTTAGTTGGATCAAATTCAACTCTGCTGTTGATTTTGCGGTGATTAAATTCGAACTATCCAATGCAAGTTGGGATTCCAGTTGCAATGCATCCAGTTCGGGAACGGCACCCGCATCTACTCTTTTTCTTACTGTATATAATTGAGCGCTGTCCTGCTGCACCTGCACTCTAACAATTCTTACTTGTTCAATAGCCAGCAATACTTGCAAATAAGCTGTTGCCACATTTAGCGCCACATCGTTTTTTGCTTTGTCTACATCCGCAAGTGAAGCTTTATTTTCAAGGTCCTGCGACACAATGTTATTCTTTATACGGTTCCAGTTGAAAATAGTCGCATTAAGATTTAAATTAAAATTCTGAGAAAGGTTATTGACGTCAACATATGTATTGGTGGCTGCGTTAATGGTTTTACCCAGGTTGTAGCCGGTACTTGTACTGAAGCTGGCATTGGGAATTTTAGATAATTTCGCCTCCTTCAAAGAAGCTTCTGAATAACCCTCTTGTACATCGGCGGTTTTCACTGTAAGGTTATGCGCCCAGGCATATTCCACACATTCCATCAGGTTCCACTTTTTCTGGGCAAAAGTTGTGTTGTTCAAAAACAGACCCATTAGCAATAGTAATAGAAAACAGGATTTGTTCAATTTCACTGTTGAAATCTTTAAAGTTTATAATCGTTCTTTTATTAACTATCCTCTCAATAACATTCTCCACTATCAATAAAGCAAGCAATGAGTAAGTTCTGGTTCAAAATAGTTTTCAAAATAAAGATTTTTCGTTGAGGAATAGTTTTTTATATATTTTTTCGGCCAATTTTATGTTTTAAAGGAAAACGGATCGAACTTAAAACTTACCAAAGCCCAAGGAATGGCAACGCCTATTAAGAAATTCATTCTATCAATTGCGATAGTTGCAGTCTACAACTATTCATTCTCCCAGTCAGTGAGCGACACGGCAAAACTCCAGGAAGTTGTTATCAAAGCATACGAGCATAACCGAAACATTAAAGATATCGGCGCAGCAGTTTCTACTGTTCGCGAAGCACAGTTTGATCGTTTTGGCAATGCGTCCATTTTATCGGCAGTCAACAGTGAACCTGGCATTCGAATGGAAGAACGTTCCCCAGGCAGCTATCGGTTGAATATTCGCGGCAGTTCGCTGAGGGCGCCGTTTGGAGTGCGTAATGTAAAAGTCTACTGGAACGGTATACCTTTCACTGACCCGGGCGGTAACACTTATCTTAATCAGTTTTCACCAAACAATTTTTCTTCCGTAGAAATTTTAAAAGGTCCGGGAAGCAGTTTGTATGGCGCCGGCACAGGCGGCGTTATGCTGGCAAATGGCTTTGATCCATCACAACCAACCGGATTAAAATTGCAATACGCGGGTGGAAGTTATGCCATGAACAATGTACATGCGGGCATCACGTTTGGCGATGAGCGATTTAAAAATAACATCAGTTACAATTACCAAAACAGCAACGGCTATCGCGATCAAAGTGCGATGCACAGGACAACCCTTTCATGGGAAACAAAAAGCATTGTTTCTCCAAAATATGAAATGTCAACTCATGTGCTTTATGGCGATTTATTTTATCAAACGCCGGGAGGTTTAACGAAAGCGCAGTACGACGCAAATCCGAAAGCTGCAAGGCCCGCCAGCGGCGGCTTCCCAAGTGCTCAAGCAATTGAT
>Ga0318567_10000613_pt1 | contig 14500 bp, 13 predicted proteins | sample GRESIP088b5f20_FD_203691 | JGI IMG/M metagenome (GOLD analysis project Ga0318567, IMG submission 203691) | Tropical soil microbial communities from Luquillo Experimental Forest, Puerto Rico - GRE.SIPMG.088b5f20 | ecosystem: Environmental > Terrestrial > Soil > Tropical forest > Bulk soil...
CCCTGGTGCCGTTGGCGCGCAGGCCGAGCAGCGCGGGCAGGCCGCTGACGGGTCAGCGGAGCCGCTTCACCAGGTGGATGTCGTCGTGGCCGTGCGGATAGCCCGGCGTGCGGCCGCATTCGGTGTAGCCGAACCGGGCGTAGAAACCCGGTGCCTGGAAGGAGTGGGTGCTCAGGGCCACCCGGTCGCAGCCGCGGCGCCGGATCTCAGCTTCGGCCGCGGCCAGGAGCCTGGCTCCCAGGCCATGGCTGCGCTGGTCGTCGCGCACCCAGAGCAGGTCGATGTAGCCGCACCCGCCCCACGTCCACCCGTAGAGCCCGGCGCGCAGGTCACCGCCATCTCCGCGGACGGCCACGCTCAGCATGCGGCCGTCATGGTAGCCGGTGACGGCGGCGTTGAAGGCGCTGATCTCCTCGTCGAGGCGTTCCCTGAGGCCAGCGTCGGCGTCGCCGACCGCGAACCGGACCTCACTCATCATCGCTCTCCTTTCCTGGCACGTAGTCGAGGATCCGGCCGAGGTCGCGGAAGCCCACGGCGGTGCATACGCTCTCGGCCATCTGGTGTCTCCTGAATCGGGCGCCGGGCTTGACACTTAGAGAGTCCGGCGCGACGGGGTCGCGTTACCGTGTAACGCCATCGCCCGCCCGGCGACCACCTAGTGTGAGGGCCACGATCACGACAGATCCGGAAGATCTCAGGGGGTATTCCTCGCTCGATCCCGACGAAGGCGAACTGCTGAGGCGTCTGCGGACCGGTGACGAGGAGGCCTTCGCGTGCCTGGTCGACCGCCATCACGCGGCGATGGTCCGGCTCGCCCGCGGCTACGTGCGTAGCCCGGCCGTGGCGGAAGAGGTCGCGCAGGACGCCTGGCTGGGGTTGCTCCGTGGTCTTGATCGATTCGAGGGGCGGTCGTCGTTGCGCACCTGGCTGTTCCGCATCGTGGTGAAGCGGGCGATCAGCGCCGGGTTGCACGAGCGGCAGCACCTGCCGGTCGACGACAGCGAACTGGGGGACGACAGCGGCAGGTTCAGCCAGGACGGATGGTGGATCACGCCCCCGGTGCACTGGGCCGACGAGGCCGTCGACCGCATGGTCGCTCCCGGGGTCGCGGCCCGGGTGCGCGAGCTGGTGGCGGAGCTGCCGCCCGCGCAGCGGCAGGTGGTCACGCTCCGCGACGTGGAAGGGCTGCCGAGCGCGGACGTCTGCAGCATCCTCGGCATCAGTGAAGGGAACCAGCGAGTACTGCTGCACCGGGCCCGCGCCCGGATCCGGCGGCACCTCGAGCAGGAGGCGGTGTGGTGACCATCCGACGCACCAAGCCGGACCCGCACGACATCACGTGCCGGCAGGCCGTGGCCCTGATGACGGACTACCTTGACGGTGCCCTGGGGCCAGACGACCGCGCCCTCGTGGAGGCTCATCTCGCCGAATGCGAGAACTGCGCCGAGCACCTGCGGCAGATCCGCATCACCGTCGCGGTCACCGGCCGGATCCGCGAGCAGGACCTGGATCCGGCCGCACGCGAGGACCTCATGGACCTCTACCGCCGGTGGCGGCGCGAACGCCCGGCACGCTGAAGGAGCCCCCGATGCCCCACGACGTCCGCATCGAGACCTACCGCGGATCCAGGGACAAGCTGCGCGCGCTGTTCGAGCTGGCCGAGGATTCCGCCGCCGAGCTCAACTCCTACATCGACACCGGCCGCGTCCTGGTCGCCGTGTCGGGTACTGAGGTCATCGGCCACCTCCAGCTGACCGGTACCGAAGACCCGCGGCAGGCGGAGATCAAGAACATGGCGGTGCGCGAGGCCCGCCAGGGCCAAGGGGTAGGCCGCCAGCTTATTCAGGCCGCCGTCGACCTCGTCGCGGCCGGGCCGGTCACGACGCTCCTGGTCGCGACCGCCACCGCGGATATCGGCAACCTCCGCTTCTACCAGCGGCAAGGTTTCCGCATGCGGTCCATCGAGCGGGACGCCTTCACGGCCGCCACCGGCTATCCGCCCGGCCTGCGCATCGACGGCATCGAGCTGCGGGACCGGGTATGGCTGGACCGGGCGGTGTTATCAAGCGTTCGCCTGCCGGTGTCCGCTTCCTCATACCGCCGCCCGCGTGGCGACGAACACGCCTCCCAGGGGGTCGCCGGGCGCCGGCGTGACCGTGATGCCGGTGAACCCGGCGTCGGTGAGCAGCTCGATCGCCTTCTGCTCGCCGAACGCGGTGCCGAGCCCGGCACCCCGCTCGGCCAGCGAGACGGTCAGGCAGTGCAGCGTGCTCACCGCGTAGAGCAGCGGCGCCATCGGATGGCCGATGTTGTCCTCCAGGTTGCTTGACGCCTTCGGCTCCATCATCAGGTAGTGACCGCCCGGTGCCAGCGACCGGTGCACCGCGCTCAGGAACCCCGCGGGGTCCGGCAGGTCGTGCACGGTGTCGAAGGAGATCACGGCGTCGAACGGCTCGCCCGGGCCGAGGGCGGCGACATCCTGCCGCTCGAACCGCACGTTGGTCAGCCCCGCGTCGGCGGCCTCCTTCCTGGCCCGCTCGATGGCGTCCGCGGCCAGGTTGTAACCGGTGAACGTGGACGCGGGAAACTCCCGGGCCAGCACGGCCAGGGCGTGACCGGTGCCGCAGCCGAGGTCGGCGACCCGGCTGCCCTCGCGCAGCCGCCGGGTGAGCCCGGGTACGAGCGGCAGGAAGTCGGTGACCAGGTGCTCGTCGAACGTGTTCCGGTTCGCCGCGTCCATGACGTCGGTGAACTCGGGGCGGAACGCCTCGTAGGGAACCCCGCCGCCGGCCCGGAAGCAGTCCGCGACCGCGCCCACGTGGGTTCCGACATGCGTGCCCAGCTGGCTGAACCGGCCAGGTTGCGAGAGCCTGCCCCGGTCAGGCAGGCGGCGTGCTCGGCCGACAGCGTGAAGGTGGCCGTCGCCGCGTCGTAGCTCACGATCCCGCTCACGGCCATCGACCCGAGCCATTCGCGGACGTAGCGCTCGTGCAGTCCGGTACGCTCGGCGAGCTCCGCCGAGGTGCCCGGGCCCTGGGCGGCGGCCTCGAACAGCCCGGTGCGATGACCGATGTCGATCATGTAGGCGATCATGCCGCCGGTGCAGTAGCCGAGACCTGTCCGGCGAAACGCTCAACCAGGCCCATGTCCAGTGACGTGGTCGTCATGATCACGAGTGTCGCCAGCGCCGCCCCACCCGGTCATGAGGTGAATGCCTCATCTTTCGCGTGCGCCAGAATGGGGATGTGCCTGCTACCGGCCGGCCGAGACCGTGCGGTGGAACGTCTCACATCGTGAGGCGCGATCTCACGCCATCCGGGCAGAACCGCGAACGACGGAAGGAGACCCTGATGGCGGTCGGCGAGCAGAAGGCAGTGGCCCATCTCCGCCACGAGGTCAGGCCGTGACCGACGAGCTTTCGCTACTCGACGCGACCGCCCAGGCCGCGCTGGTCCGCACCGGGCAGGTCAGCGCGGCCGAGCTGGTGACGGCGGCCATCGAGCGCATCGAGGCGCTGAACCCGGTGCTGAACGCCGTCGTCACGCCGGTTTTCGAGCGGGCGCTCGAGGTGGCGCGTTCTGGTCCCGCGGGGCCGTTCGGCGGAGTGCCGTACCTGCTCAAGGACCTGGCCTGCGAGATGGAAGGGGTGCGCTTCACCGAGGGCTCGCGGTTCCTGGCCGGCCACGTGTCCGCCTTCGACTCCGAGCTCGTGCTCCGCCTGCGCCGGGCGGGCCTGGTCATCCTGGGCAAGACCAACACGCCCGAATTCGGGATGGCGCCCGCGTGCGAGCCGGTGCTGTTCGGCCCGACCCGCAACCCGTGGGATACGCAGCGTTCCACCAGCGGGTCCAGCGGCGGCTCGGCCGCCGCGGTGGCGTCGGGAATGGTGCCGTTCGCGCACGGCAACGACCTGGGCGGCTCGCTGCGGTACCCGGCCTCCGCGTGCGGCTTGTTCGCCCTCAAGCCGACCCGGGCCCGCAACCCGCTCGGGCCCGAGTACGGCGACGTCGGGGCAGGCGGCGCGGCCGAGCACGCGCTCACCCGTTCGGTCCGGGACAGCGCCGCGCTGCTCGACGCCACGTCAGGCCCCGACCTGGGCGACCCGTACTGGGCGCCGCCGCCGGCCCGCCCGTTCCTCGACGAGGTGGGGGCCGATCCCGGCCGGCTGCGCATCGGCTACACCACGCGGACGCCGGACGGCGACCTCGGCCACCCGGACTGCGTCGCGGCCGCCGGCCACGCCGCCCGGCTGTGCGCCTCGCTCGGCCACGAGGTCACCGAGACCGACTGGCCGGGGTTCACCCCGGAGGTCGGAGCGGCCATCGGCACGATGATCCACGCCGCCACCGCGTGGATCCTGCGTTACTGGATCCGCCGCGTCGGCCGCCAGCCTGGCGCCGGCGAGATCGAGCCGCTGAACCGGGCGCTGTGGCAGGCCGGCGAGCGGGTCACCGCGGCCGAGTGGCTGCTCGCCGTCGAGGAGGCACAGCGGTTCAGCCGCCGGGTCGCCCGCTTCTTCACCGGGTTCGACGCGTTCCTCACGCCGACGATGTCCACGCCGCCGCTGCCCATCGGGGCGATGGTCTCGTCGCCGGAGGATCCGTGGCGATCGCTCGAGGTCAGCGGCCGGACCGTGCGCTACGCGGGCGTCGTCGCCAACCTCACCGGCAACCCGGCGATGTCCGTCCCGCTCGGGTGGAACGACGACGGCCTGCCGATCGGCGTGCACTTCCTCGGCCGCTTCGGCGACGAGGCCACGCTCATCCGCCTGGCCGCACAGCTCGAGGCGGCGCAGCCGTGGGACGGCCGCCGTCCTGCCGTGCACGCGGCGCGGTCGCGGGTACCGTAGCGCGGCCCAGGATGGCGGGCCGGACGAACGGCGGAGCCTTCGGCAGGGCCGTGTGCTCCACCTGGTCGACGGTGAAGCCGGCGCTCCGGAGGGAGTCGAGGGTGGGCCGGGCGTGCTGAAGGCCAGCGCGATCCCGGTCGCGGCCAGGATCGCCCAGCTGTCGGAGTACATGGAGGTGGCGCACCGGGTCGGCGGGGTGGCCGGGGCCACCGAACTGGCCCGCAAGCGGGCGGGCCGGCAGTTCGACCCGGACCTGGCCGCGCTGCTGTGCGCCCGGGCGGAGGAGGTATTCGGCGGCCTGGAGGCAGCAGGCGACGGCGCTGGCGCCGCTGGGCGAGATCGCGGTCCAGCACCGCGAGCGGCTGGACGGCAGCGGATACCCGCGCGGGCTGTCCGGCGGCGCGATCTCCCGGCCGGCCCGGCAGCGCGGTGAGCAACCGCAGCTGAAGCCCGGCGGTATCGGGACCGTCCGGCAGCTCACCGGACAGCGCCAGCGCGCGCTCGAGCGCGCGCACCGCGTCGGCGTGGGCGTGCAGCCACTGGGCGGCCTCCGCCGCCCGCTCGTGCCAGCGGACGGCCTCCGCGGTCGCGCCCGCGTGCTCGTAGTGCGGCGCGATCGCCGCCGCGGCCGCGTGCTCGCTGCGCTCGAGCGCCCGCGCGACCGCGAGGTGCACGTGACGACGGCGGGGCGGGCCGAGCGCGGCGTAGGCGGCGTCCCGGATCCGGCCGTGGCTGAAGTCGTAGGCGTTCGGGCCCTGCGCGCGGACGATCCCGCGCCGCCACAGCTCGTCCAGCGCGGCCACGAACGCCTGCTCGTCCAGCCCGGTGGAAGCGGCCAGCACGTCCGCGGTGAACGCCTGGCCGATGGCCGCGGCGACCCCGGCCGCGGCAGCGGCGGCCGGCGAGAGCCGGGCCAGGCGGCCTGCGATAACCGCCGGTCCCTTCTGCGCGGCCGGGGCGCCGGGTCGCAGCGCCTCGACGACGAACAGCGGGTTGCCCTCGCTGTCGCCGTACAGGCGGTCGAGCCCGGGCGGGTCGAGCGCTGCGCCGGTGATGCGCTCGGCCAGCATGGCCGTCTCCTCGCGGCTGAGCCGGCTGAGCCCGATCTCGGTGCACCGGCCGAGCGCATGCAGGGCCGTGGTCACGGCGGTGAGCGGGTGGTTCTCGTCGAGTTCCTCGCGCCGGGCGGTGGCCACGACGAGCAGCCGCGCCGAAGGCGCGGAGCGGATCAGGTAGTGGATCAGGCGCAGCGACTGGGCGTCGGCCCACTGCGCGTCGTCCACGATGAGCTGCAGCGGCGCGCCCGCGGCCAGCAACGCGCGGCCGATCGCGCCGAGCAGCCGGTGCCGCAGCTCCGCCTCGGGCAGCGGTTCGGGCGGCGTGGCCCGCGCGGCCAGCTCGGGCAGCAGCCGGGCGAGTTCGGTCAGGTCGGGGCGGCCGAGCCGGGACAGCCGCGCGGCGACCGGCGCGGAGCGGAGCCATGCCGCGGCGACCCCGTACGCAAGCGGGCCTTCCGCGGGATAGGCGCGAGCCTCCGCGGTCACCGCGCCCGGCTGCGCGCGCAGTTCGTCGGCCAGCCGGGTCTTGCCGACGCCGGCCTCGCCGGTGACGAGCACCAGCCGAGGATGCCCGGACGCCGCCGCGCGCCACACCGCGGCCAGCCGGGCCCGCTCGGCGGCGCGCCCGGTGAACGGCGGCGTGCCGGGGGTCTTCTCGGCTTGCCCGACGGTGACCAGCGACTCGTAAACGGCGCGGGTTTCCGGCGAGGGATCGATGCCGAGCTCGCGCTCCAGCGTCGCGGCGCACACGTGGTAGGCGCGCACGGCCCGGGCCCGGTCCCCGGACGCCTGGCAGAGCCGGATCAGCCGCCGGTGGTTCTCCTCGCGCAGGGGATCCCGCGCGATCAGGCGCTCGGCGCAGCGGATGGCTTCGGCCCACCGCCGGTGCTGCTCGTGCTGGCGGGCGAGCCGCTCCAGCGCGTCGGCGTGCAGCCCGGCGAGCCGCTCCCGGTCCGGGGCCAGCCATTCGTCGTAGCGGCCCTCGAGCAGCCGGGCCAGAGCAGGAACGCCAGGCGCTGCCGCGGCTGCGGCGCGTCGCGGTGGAGCAGCAGGTAGGCGAGCAGCGATTCGGCCCGGGCCGAGTCCAGCGGCGGAAGCGGCTGGTTATTGAGCTGGAGGTCCACGGTGCCGAGAAGGCGGGCGCGCAGGGCGGGCGGGCTCATCGTGTGCGCGCTCAGGCCGGCCGGTCTGGCGGGCAAGGCGGAGCGTAGGAGCAGCGGGTTCCGGTCCGGACGGCCTGGTCGAGGTGGGCGGCGACGTCCGGTGCGCGGTCGCGGATCCGGGAGATCGCCGACCGGATGGCCCGGGTGACGTTGATCCGGGCTCGTTCTGACTCAGAGCCGAGCGGTCGCGGCCGGCCGCCCAGACCGGTCGCGGCGGTGAGCTCGCGGACCAGGAAGTCTTTCTCGGCGCGGAGCCGGCTGGCCCGCTCGGTGTCGTTCCACCGTTCGGCCTCGGCAAGCTCCTCGTCGAGGTCGGCGAGGCGCTGCCGGTAGGCGGTTCGGGCCTGCCGGTCGAGGATGTCGTCGGCGGGGGCGCCGGACACGTCGCGCAGACCGTCGGATGGGATCCCTATGCTGGCCGGACCGGCGGCCGCGAGCTGGACCAGTTCCAGGGCGGCCAGGTCACGGCCCGGCTGGCGGACCAGCAGGTCCAGATACCGCAGGCCCAGACTGTCCGGCACCCGGGTGTGCGCGCCGGCCAAGCCGATGAGCCAGAAACCATCTTCCCGGTCCAGGGTGAGGACGCCTGGCCCAGGCTGGTCTTGCCGGTCTTGCTGGTCTTGCTGGTCTTGCTGGTCTTGCTGGTAGAGGGCGGCGAGCAGCCTGGTCATGCCGCAGTCGGCGGCGATGGCCCGCGCCTCGGCGACCGCGGCCGACGCGGCGGGAAGATCCTCGGGCCCTGCTTGCCGTCGCAGTAGCAGCGCGTGTTCGTGCAGGGTGTACGCGAGCATGGGCCGGGCGCCGAGCCGCCGGTGGCAGCTGACGGCCGCACGGTAGTGCCGGTCCGCCGCGGTGAGGTCACCGCCGAGGGCGGCCAGGCCGGCCAGGTAGAAGTCGGTGGAGCCGGAGCACATGACCGCCCCGGCGGCGACGGCGGCGCGTCCGGCGTAGGGGGCCAGGGCCTGGTAGACGCGCGGCGCGTGACGGGCCGCCCGCAGGACGACGCAGCCGCGGGCGATCAGGGTCAGCGCCCACACGTAGACCATGTCGGGGCGCAGGGTATCGAGCCCGGGGCCGGCGAGTTCGTCCAGCCGGCCGCGCGCCCGCTCGGCGGCGCCGTGAGCGGCGTCGATCTGGACCAGGGCGGCGGCGTGCGCGACCGACAGGTGCGAACGTGCCACCAGGTCGCGCAGTTCCCGCTCCATCCACTGTTCGTCGCCGCCGGGCAGGTCGGTGTGCAGCCAGATGGCGAACAGCTGGCCCCAGTAGACGGCGCCGGCGTCGGGCAGGCTGGCGGCCTGCCCGATCTGGAAGGCCTGCCGGGCGAACTCGGCCGCCGGCGCGAAGTCGCCGGTCAGCGCGGCCAGGGTCGAGCGCCGGGACAGGGCGGCCAGCCGGGCGGCCGGCTGGCGCAGCGAGTCGGCCAGCCGGCCGAGCTCCGGCAGGACCCGCTGCGCCGCGGGCCCGTCGCCGAGTTCGAGCAGGTGGGTCAGGCGCAGGACGCGGCCGTCCAGTTCGGTTTCCGGTTCATCCGCCCGCTGGGCCGCGGTGACGATCTCGGCGGCGGCGGCGAGCGCATCCTCCGGGTCCTGGGTACCCCACAGGACGTGGTGCCGGGCGGCCAGCGACGTGGCCAGGGCCGCGGCGGCCGTACGCCCGTCCCGGTCATGGGCGTCGCGATCATGGGCGTGCGGATCATTGGCGTCCGGATCGCGGGCGACCGCCTCCCGGGCGTCCCGCACGGCCCGTTCGGCGGCGGCCCGGGCCTCGGCCGGCTCGGCGGCGAGCGTGATCGCCAGGCGGGCCAGCGTGCGGGCGCGCAGCGCGTGGTCGGCGGGGTCCAGCGCCGCGGCGGCCTCCCCGAGCAGCGCGGCGGCGGTGTCCGCGGGGGCGTTGAAGTCGAGGTACTGGGCGTTGAGCAGCGCCGCGGCGGCCAGCAGCCGCGGCTCGCCCGCGTGCCGGGCCAGCCACACGGCTTCGTCGATGACCCGGGCCGCGGCGGGATCCGGGCCGGTCTTGGTCAGCGCCTCGGCCAGGCTCAGCAGCAGCTCGGCCCGGCTGGCCGGGGTGGCCTGCGCCGCCCGCCGCTGCACGTCCAGGGCGTGCCGGAAATGGCCGGCGGCCTCCTCGTAGGCCAGCGCGCTCAGCGCCTCCTGGCCGGCCAGCCGGGAGTGCCGCACCGCCTGGGCGGCGGCGTCGGCGCTGGCGGGTGCGGCCCGCAGGAAGTGGTAGGCGAGCTCGGCGTGGCTCCGCCCGGCCGTGTTCTGGAGCACCTCGGCGATCTTGCGGTGCGCCTGGGCCCGGGCCTGGGGCGTCAGCTCGGCGTAGAGGGTTTCCCTGATCAGCGCGTGCCGGAACCGGTACACCTCGCCGACGTCCTGGCCGGGGCCGAGCAGGCCGATGGCCGTGGCGTCGTCGCACAGCCGTGACACGGGCCCGGGCGCGGCGGCCAGCACCGACGCGACCAGGGCCGGGTCGATGCCCGGGCCGATCGCCGCCGCGGTGGCCAGGACTTCTGCCGCGGCCGGCGTGCCGTCCCCGGACTCGGCGCCGGTGGTGCCGAGCCTGGCGACCTGGCGGCGGACCGCCTGCCGGATGCCCGCCGGGACCGGCACCTCCTCGACGGTGGCCGCGCCGTGCCCGAGCAGGCGGGCCACCTGCGAGACGAACAGCGGGTTCCCCTCGCCGCGGCGCTGGACGACGGCGAGCACGTCGGCGCCCGCGCCGGGCAGCATGAGCCCGATGTCGTCGCGGGACAGGCCCGCCAGGGCCAGCGGCGGGCTGGCCGACTCCAGCGCGGTGATCACGTCGCTGACGTCCGGGTCGACGGCCGCCTCCGCCGTGCGGTAGGTGGCGAGCAGCAGGACCCGGGACAGCCGCGCGGCCGCCGCGAACCGGAGCAGCAGCGCCGAGGGGCGGCCCGCGGCGTGCAGGTCGTCGAGGATCACCGCCAGCGGCGCCGAGCGCGACGCCCGGTCGAGCACCGTGCAGACGGCCTCGAAGAGCGCGAACCGGGCCCCGGATCCCGGTCCGGCCGACTCGGCGACGGCCCCTGCCCCGGCCGTGCTGAGCTCGGGGAGCAGCTGGCCGAGCACGGCGGCCTGCGGGCCTGCCGCGTCGGCGAGCGCCTGCGACCCGGCCTGCCGGCCGTAGCTTCGCAGGACCTGCACCCAGGGCCAGTAGGGCGGGGCGCCGCCGTCCTCCCACGCGCTGCCCCAGAGCACCAGCGCGCCGTCGTTCGCGGCCGCCCGGGCGAAGGCATGGGCCAGTTCGGTCTTGCCGATGCCCGGCTCCCCCGCCACCAGCGCCAGCCTGGCATCACCCGCGGCCGCCTGACGCCAGGCCGCGCCCAGCAGGGCAAGCTCACGCGAGCGCCCGACGAACGTGTCCGCGCCCTGCGGCCCAGCCGGCTGCGGCATGCTCGCCACCTTCCCGAACCAGGGCCCCATCTTCCCCCAAACCATAGCCTTCGCGCAGGCTGCGGGCCCGTTCACGGCGGCTGAACGGCCCGTTCACCGCCGGGGCACGCCTTCCCGGGTAACCGATACCGCCGCCCGGGAGGCGGCGCCACGATGAGGAGGCATCACGATGGACGAGAACCGCGCGGCGGAGTTCACCGGACGGGTCCTGGCCGACAGCGCCGCGGCCGCGACGATCGTGCTGGCCGCGCTCGGCGACCGGGTGGGCCTGTTCAAGAACATGGCCGAACACGGCCCTGGGACCAGCGGGGAACTGGCTAGCCGGACCGGGCTCAGCGAACGGTACGTGCGGGAGTGGCTCGGCGGCATGTTCGCCGCCGGGTACCTGACTTACGACGACGCCCAGCAGCGCTACGCCCTGCCCGCCGAGCACGTGCCGACCCTGGCCACCGAACCCGGGCCTGCTTTCTTCGGCGGCGTCCACCAGGAGCTGATCGGCGCGATCCAGCGCTACGACCAGGTGACCGAGGCCTTCCGCCGCGGCGGCGGGGTCCGGCCGGCCGACCTGCACCCCGACGTCTGGGCCGGGACCAGCCGGTTCACCGCGCAGTGGCACCAGAACACCCTCGTCCAGCAGTGGCTGCCGCTGGTCCCGGAGACCACGGCCAGGCTGCGGGCCGGCGCCCGGGTCGCCGACGTGGGCTGCGGCACCGGGCAGGCGCTGATCGCCCTGGCCCGCGCCTTCCCCGGCATCACCGCGACCGGGTACGACGTGCACCCGCCGTCGGTCGAGCGGGCCCGGCACGCGGCCGCTGAGGCCGGCCTCGCCGACCGGATCAGTTTCCAGGTTCTCGACGCGGCGGCCGGGCTGCCCGGATCCTACGACGTGATCACCACGTTCGACGTGGTGCACGACGCGGTCGACCCGCTCGGGCTGCTCCGCTCGATCCGGGACGCGCTGAGCCCCGGCGGCAGGTACCTGTGCCTGGACATCAACTGCTCGGACCAGGCCACCGCCAACGTGGGGCCGATCGCCACCCTGCTGTACGGGTTCTCGGTCCTGTACTGCATGACCACGTCCCTGGCCGAGGGCGGCGAGGGCCTCGGCACCCTCGGACTGCCCGAGCCGGTGCTGCGTGAGCTGGCGGGCAAGGCCGGCTTCGCGCGGGTGCGGCGGGTCGAGATGGACAACCCGTTCAACAGCCTCTACGAGCTGACCCGGTGACGGCGGGCCCTTTCTCATGTAATTCTTGATATATAGAATTACGTGTCGGCGAGTGTGCAGCTTTGCCGGAGGGGTGATGGTGGTCCTGCTCGCGGTCCTGGTCCTGGGCGGGCTGGCGTGGCTGGCGTGGCGCAAGGCGGGCAACAACACGTCGGCGTTGGCCGGCGACGTCTCGCTCAGGCCGCTGGGCCGCCCGTCCGGGGGAAGGTCGATCCCGGCCGGGCAGCTTCCCGGCGGAAGGATCGTCGCTTCCGGCCTAACCAAGCAGTACCAGGACGTCAAGGCCGTGGACGGCCTGTCGTTCGTGGCCGAACCGGGCCGGGTCACCGGGTTTCTCGGCCCGAACGGTGCCGGGAAGACCACGACCCTGCGCATGCTCCTGGGTCTGGCCGAGCCGACCGCGGGAACCGCCACCGTCGGCGGCGTCCGCTACGCCGACCTGGATCAGCCCGTCCGCCGGGTCGGCGCGGTCCTGGAGGCGGGGGCGGCCCACAAGGGCCGCAGCGGACGTGATCATCTGCGCGTGCTGTGCCAGGAGGCAGGCCTCCCGCTGGCTCGGGCGGACGAGGTTCTCGAGCTTACCGGGCTCACCGCGGTCGGCGACCGTGCCTTCGGAAGGTACTCGCTGGGCATGCGGCAGCGCCTGGCCGTCGCGGCGGCGCTGCTCGGGGATCCGCAGGTGCTGATCCTTGACGAGCCCGGCAACGGGCTCGATCCCGAGGGCATTCGGTGGATGCGCGACCTGCTCCGGACGCTGGCGGCGCGCGGCCGGACGATTCTGGTGTCCAGCCACCAGCTGCCGGAGATGGAGCTTCTTGCCGACGACCTGATCATCATCGCGGGCGGCCGGCTGGCCGCAATGGGCTCGCTCGGGTCCGTGGTCGATTCGATGGCGCGTGGCGGCCGTACCCTGGTGCGCACGCCCGAGGCGGAGAAGCTGGCGGCGGCGCTGGGCAGCCACGCCGTCGTCACGCCGGGGGACGCGGGCGAGCTGTATGTCACCGGTGTGGACGCCGCGGCGATCGGCGACGCGGCGCAGCGCGCCGGCATCGCCATTCATCAGCTGACCACTGAGCGCCCTGACCTGGAAGCCGTCTTCATCGAGCTCACCGCGGGAAAGGCGGCGATCCGGTGAGCATGCTCGACAGCCCCGCGCTCGACGCCGCCCGCAGTACCGGCACGACCCCGTTGCGGCTGGTCAGGGCTGAGATCATGAAGATCCGCACCACCAGCACATGGTGGCTCTTCCTCATCGGCTTCACGGTGTTCACGGCACTCGCGCTGACTAGCAACGGATTCAGTCACCACTTTCAGCTCTACCCGCAACAGGACATCCCCGACCGGGCGCAGGCCCTGGCCCAGGCCGCCCAGGCCCGCACCCCCGAGGGGGTGGCCGCGATCGCCGCCAGCATGATGACCTCGGGCCAGTTCCTTGGCGTCCTGTTCGTGCTGCTGCTCGGCATCCTGGTCGTGACGAATGAGTTCGCCCACCAGACCGCTACCGCGACCTTCCTCACCGTTCCGCGCCGGGCCGCGGTCATCATGGCTAAGCTCGCCGCCACGGCCTGCTTCGGCGCACTGTTCTGGCTGGTCGCCACCGTCCTCGACGGGGTGGTCACGGCGTTTTACCTGCACAGTCAGCATGTCAGCACCCCGCTGACCGGCTGGACGGTGGTCCGCTCGGTGCTGCTGAACCTGCTCGCGTTCGTCCTGTGGGCCGTCTTCGGGCTGGGGCTCGGCACGCTGATACGCAGCCAGGTCGGCTCCATCATCGCCGGCATCGTCGTCTACCTGGGCGGCCTCGCCGCCGCGGAACTCCTCTTCCACGCCATCTACTACTTCTACCGCGAGGGCTGGGTGCTGGGCGCCCCGGTGATCGCGCCGTCGGTCGCCGCCACTGTCATGATCACGCCGGGCCGGGCGTTCCCGCACGCCCCGCCTCAGTGGGCCGGACTGGCGGTCATGGTCGGCTACGCGCTGGTGCTCACGGTCGGCGGCATCGTCCTGACCCTCCGGAGGGATGTGCCCTGACTGGCCGTCACGGCGAACCGCCGCCGGGCCAGGACGGCTGAAACCAGTACGCGATCCGGCGGCCCGGGGGTGATGATGAGGCGTGAGCGAAGGCGCCTGCGCCGCCGGATCGGCCGATCCGGGCCCGGTCACTCTGCTGTACCTGTGCATGGAGGTGGCCGGCTGCCCCACGGTCTGCCGGCACTGCTGGGCCCAGGGCACCGGCTACGGGATGATGCCGCTGGCCGACATCGAGTGGGTGCTGGCCGAGGCGCACCGGTTCTGCGACGGCCGCGGCGTGGGCTTCGACGCCTACCCGATGCACGAGCTGGCCGACCACCCGGACGCGGCGGCGTTGTTCGGGCTGTTCAACTCGAACAGCGGGACCGCGAAGGAGGCGGACGGGGGGACCATGTTCCAGCCCTGGCCCACCACCGGGGTGTCGCTCGCGCTCCGCGACGACTGGCGCAGCGTGCTAGAGGCCGCGGCCGGCACCGGCACGACCCACCTCTGGCTCGCCTTCCACGGCGCCGGCCAGGTGCACGACCGGCAGGTGAACCGCCGCGGCGCCTACACGGAGACCTGCCAGGCCGCCGAGCGCGCGCAGGCGGCCGGGCTCCGGGTCGGTTGCAACGTCTTCCTCACCAGCGAGAGCCTGCCCCAGCTGGACGAGCTGATCGCCACCATGGAACCTCTGGTCGACGCGGGCAGGTGCTTCGAGACCGCATGCTACCTGCCGACGCCCCGGTCCAGGAAGAACGAGCGGCTGCGCCTCA
>Ga0318567_10000621_pt1 | contig 14409 bp, 5 predicted proteins | sample GRESIP088b5f20_FD_203691 | JGI IMG/M metagenome (GOLD analysis project Ga0318567, IMG submission 203691) | Tropical soil microbial communities from Luquillo Experimental Forest, Puerto Rico - GRE.SIPMG.088b5f20 | ecosystem: Environmental > Terrestrial > Soil > Tropical forest > Bulk soil...
GTCTCGAAAATGCCCTGGTAGACCTTCACGATCATTCCTTCCGAGTCCACCAGTAGCGAGAGCGGAATGGGCAGGTCGCGGCGCCGATCGAACAGGTGCCGGTAGATGAGGTTGTATACCCCCGCCACCTCCGCGGTTGCAAATACGACAGGAAACGAGAACTGTTGCCCCGCGGCGAATGCACGTGCTTGTTCGGTGGCTGCGGGCTCATCGACGCTGATCGCCACAATCGGGAATTGGGATGCGCTCTGTTTTAGCCTTTTCAGCAGATCGATGCTCGACGGTGCTGTTGTCGCCCAGAATGCGAGCAGCGCGCTCTTGCCGCGTAACGATGCGAGATCGCACTGCTTCCCCGAAAGGTCAGCCAACGAGAACCCCGGTGCCTTCAAAGGCTGGATCAACCACGTCTCCACGCTTTCCGGTAACAAGTCAGACGGTTGCGGTGATCCAACCGCGGCGTGCGCGCGGACCACACTCGCAAAGGAATGCGCTGCAAACGTCGCGACACCTTCTTCGATCTGGATGCAGTGATTGGCCGGCAATTGGTCAAATGCCTGCTTAATTCCCGAAGGCCATTGTATGGTGGCGTGGACTGCTCCCTCGTGTTGCCCGAGGCCGAAGAACAGTTCCTTCGAGTGCTGCGCCAGGAACCCAGATCCGGCCTGCAGGTACTTCGTCTGCTTCAAACCGCCCGCTTCCACCGTGATTGATGCGCCAATCGCGTCGCGATTGCTCTTTGTCCCGCGCAGCCGGAACGAAACCGCCCGGCCGATGTCGGTCATCGCGTTGTGCAGGATGCGCAACTGCGGCGCATTGCGATTCTTCAGGATCACTTCCAGGCGCCCATCGCGATCGATGTCCGCCAGCGCGAAGGAGCGGCTGTCATCGAGAAAGTCCATGCAAAGCGCGCCGGAACTCTCCGTGAATGTACCGTCGTGATTGTTAACGAACATCACGTTTCGGGCATAGCCGTGCCATGTGTGGTCGGAGCGCACAAGTTCGTTGATGGCGTTCCATCCGCGCTCGTAGGCCAGCGAAGCCGTGGCGTCCTCGGCAGACCTGGCTACCACCTGCCGCCAGAAAAACCCGGCAAGATCGTTCTTGTCGTCTGCGGAGATATAGCCGTTGGCGACATAAAGATCGGCATAACCGTCGTGATCCAAGTCCCAGAAATCCGAGCACCACGACCAGCGGCCCATCTCCACGCCGGCTTCGCGGCCCACATTCTCGAATGTGCCATCGCCTGCATTCCTGTAGAGAGCATTGCCGCGCGCGTGCCGCCGGTAAAGAGCGCGAATGGATTCCGGCGCTTTCTCGTGAAACTGCGGCTGTGCCGAAACTCTCTGCCCGGCTGCCTCCCACATGCTGGGGACATAGATATCCTGGTGGCCGTCATTGTTGTAGTCGGCCCAGCAGCAGCCCATTCCGGCGCCCACGCTTTCAACGCGTGCCTCTTTTGAAGCCACCTTGAACGTGCCGTCCCCGTTGTTGCTGTAAAGCTGCGAACTGCCGAAGTCGTTGGCAACAAAAAGATCGGGCCGTCCGTTGCCGTTCGAATCTCCCCACGCGCACGCGAAGCTATAGCGATCGTTATCGGCGTTCATGCCGGCGCGCTCCGTGGTCTCGACGAACGTTCCGTCACCTTGGTTGTGAAACAGGCAGTTTGGCGGACCGTTGCGGGCGTCGTAATAAGGAATGGGATAGTGATATTGGTCGAGCCCCAGGTAATACATGTAAGTGCAGAAGTAGATATCAAGCCGCCCATCGCCGTCGTAATCCGCGAGCGCGGCATGAGTAAATGTCCCCTGCGGCTCCCGCCCGAATTTGAACGCATCCCGCTGGAGTGAAAACGTTCCGTTCCCCTGGTTCGAAAAGAGAAGCGGTCCGGTCCCGCACACCACGAGAAGATCCTGTCGTCCGCGATTTTGAAAATCCGCGAAGAGCGCGCACGCCGTGCCGTCCAGCGCGCCGACTCCGGCTTTCTCCGTGACATCCTCAAAGGTGCCGTCGCCCCGGTTACGGTAAAGGCGATTGGGCAGGCCGGCGGGTTGGCAGATGTAAAGGTCGTCGAAGCCGTCATCGTCATAGTCACCGGCAGCGACGCCGTTGTTGCCGTAAACATCTACGCCGACCGCACCATCGAGGACGGCTCGCCAATGATCGGCCCCTCGCAGCAACTGCGCGCCGTAAGATTCAACTCCGGCCATGGCGCGCGCGGTCACGTCGACAAATGCGGGCGCCTTCACCGTGCAGACCGTTTCGTCAATGGCTTCCCAGCGAGTAGCCTTCCACGCTCCTAGCTGATCCTGAGTCCACTCGGTGAGCCACGAACCCACGCGCTCTTCGCGCCGATCGTTGGCGCGGTCGCAAACAAGGTCGTACCGAATGTCAGCCTGGACCCTGAGCGGGCTGTTGCCGGTTTGCCGTATGCCGAAGATCTCGAACTCGGCGGTATCCACCCGCGTTGGTTCCCCGAGCCAGCGCCGCAGACTCTCAACGAACGGTTCGCGGCGAGCAACGAGGTCGGGGGCAAACTGCCTCTTTGTGATGTCGATTCCGAAGCCAGAACGCACCCTGGATTCCTTCGCGGGAATGTGTGAAGACCCGCGGATGGACGGATCGAGACAGGCCGCCAGGCCAGAGCAGTCGCGAGGCGACGCTTTCAGGTCGTGGCCCCATCGCCGGAGGATGCTCTCGATCTCCGAGGCGTACTTCTCGGTCACGTACGTGTCGGAACCCGGCGGCACGAGCCGGAAGACATCGGCCAGCGGCGAAGGCGACGGATAATCCGGGTTCAGCCGGACGTCCGAGAACTGGGGAGAGAATTCGGTCGACCGCGGCGAAGGAAAGGCGACAAGCGGCGCCGCCCTGAGGACCAGCGGAACGAGCGGAGCAAGGGCAATGTCTTTCAGAATTGTCCGCCGGGAAATCGATCGACCTTTTCTTTCGGAACGCGACGTCATGATAGAGAGCGGCCGGCGGGGCGGGCGGGTTGTTGGCAATCATAGCACCCCAACAGGAAGTTGGTGCCAGCGGCTTTGAGGAATGGAGCCCGGATTGGAAGGGAAAGGAAACGCGGACTGCTGCGACAGTGACGTAAAAGGGAAGGAATAGGCGCATGTCACAAAATTCGATATCTGTAGTCCGACAATGCGTTTCAATAGCCGGTGGCACGAGATCAATTTGGTCCACGTCCCATGTGCTCTATTGTGGATGTTTAGAATCAATGATCTGCGGGACAGTCTATTGTGCAAGGTATCCATCCTCGGGTCCCAGAATGTACCCCGAATCGTGCATCTCCACCTTTTGGTTGACAAACATTGCGCGTATGGTCTAGGCTTCGGTCCGACTTGGTAAGCGTTTACAAAAAATCCCCAAACACACATCACAATCAGTCCCCGGAAAGGGCCACCTATCGGACGTTGAAGACATTAGAACGGAGGTTACTCGGATGGGCCGTGCGCGCACACCTCTTCTTCCTCGGTTACGCTTCGTCGTCTCCCTAACCCTCATTTGCCTGGGTCTCCTGTCCATCCAGAATCGCGCCAGTGCGCAGGTGGACGAAGGTGCCATTACCGGGACCGTCCAGGACTCAAGTGGCGCCGTCGTGCCAGACGCGCAGGTGACCCTGGTCAACACCGACCAGGGCATCACTCTCCAGACTAAAACCAACTCAAGCGGCGGGTACACCTTCTCCCCCGTCAGGATCGGCAACTACGAACTCAATGTCACCGCCAAAGGCTTCTCCAAGACCACCCAGAAGAACATCAGAGTCCAGGTCGCCCAGGTGGTCCAGGCAAATATCTCGCTCACGCCCGGTGCCGCGACTGAAACCGTGGAAGTGAACACCGCGCCTCCCGTGCTGCAAACCGAGGAAGCGTCTGTCGGCCAGGTGATTGGCCAGGAACAGGTTAATGCCCTTCCGCTCAACGGCCGCAACTTCACCTTTCTGGCGCAACTCGGCGCCGGCATGCAGACGCCCCAGTCCGATACGCGCGGGAACGCCGCCAATGGCGCCTTCTCCGCTAACGGCCTTCGCCCGTCGCAGAACAACTACCTCATCGATGGCATCGACAACAACTCCAACACCGTCGATTTCCTCAACGGCACGAACTTTGTGATTCTGCCCCCGGTCGACGCTATCCAAGAATTCAAGGTCCAGACCGCGGATTTCAGTGCTGAACTGGGACGCGCCGGCGGCGCGGTGTTGAACGCAACCATCAAATCCGGCACCAATTCCATTCACGGCGCTGTCTGGGAGTTCTTCCGCAACGACGTGCTCGACGCCGCCGACTATTTCGAAAACAACAATGGCATCCCCAAGGGAAAACTGCGCCAGAACCAGTTCGGCGCATCCTTCGGCGGCCCCATCATCAAGAACAAGATTTTCATCTTCGGCGACTATGAAGGTTTCCGCCGCGTGCACGGCACGCCTGAGAACGGCAATGTGCCGACGGCTTTGATGCGCGATCCCACTCAGGCCGGCGGAGCCTACAGCAACCTGACCGACATTCTTGGTTTTAACTCAGGATCTAGAACGGATGCCCTCGGAAGAACCATTCCCAAAGGCACCATCCTCGATCCCGCAACCACGCGCTTTGTTGCAAAGGGTGCGACGGACCCAATCTCCGGCTTCGCGAACACCAGCGGCGCTGACGCCTACGTTCGCGACCCGTTTGGCACGTGCGGAGCCAGCACGGCAAGTTACTCCGCAGCTACCTGCGGCCTGAACCTCCTTCCGGCTAACCGCATCGATCCGCAAGCGGTTGCGATCCTGAACCTGTTCCCCGCGCCCAATTCGGGTGTGCAGACGTTTGCCAACAGCCCCGCGCTCTATGAGCACCGGAATCAGTTCGATGTCCGCGGCGACGTGAATCCCAGCGACAAGGATCAGGTCTTCGGCCGCTACAGCTTCTCCGACGATCCCATCTTTATCCCAGGTATCTTCGGCGGCGTGGCCGATGGCGGCTCCTTCGACCAGGGCCAGCAGACGGCGCGGTCGCACCAAATGGTCGCGGGATATACGCACGTCTTCAGTCCCAATACCATCAACCAGGTCCGGGGCGGGTTCGCCCACCTGCACACCACCCGGTTCGGGCCGGTTGCCAACCAAGCAGGCATTCCAGGCCAGCACGGCATCTCAGGGGGCTCTAACCAGAACGGCGACATCCCGCAGCCCCCAGCGGGCAAGGAGAACGGCGGGTTGCCGGCCTTCGGCATCGGCAACCTGCTGCAGCTCGGCAGCAACGCCTTCCTGCCCTCCGACGAAATAAGCCAGACGCTCCAGGTGACCGACGACTTCACCCGGCTCTACGGCAAGCACGGCTTCAAGATGGGCGTCGAGTACCAGAACGTGAAGTTCAACACCCTTCAGCCGGCCTGGTCGCACGGCCAGTTCAATTACGGCGGCGGCTTTACGGATATTCCTAACTTGAGCTCGACCACCGGCGGTGTCGCACAGTTCGTGTTGCCCCCGCAGGCGGCGACCTACCCCAATGCCGGCGGTTTCAGCTACTCGGGCGGATCCGACGGTGTGTACGCGTCCAACATCAATACCACTCATGACCAGAGGATCTACTTCGCAACCTACTTCCAGGACGACTGGAAGATGACCCCTGCTCTCACGCTGAACCTGGGCGTGCGGTGGGATTACTTCGGTCCCATCAACGAAACCAGCGGCGGTCAGGCCAACTTCGTGCCCACCGCGCTCACAAGCCATAACATCGGTGGACCGACGTTCCTTCTTCCGGCCAGCGGAAACGCCCCCAAGACCTTGTCCACCGGGCATCCGCAGTACACGTCAAGCGATGGCACAACCGTTGTCCCCGCTGCGGCAGGTACCTGTAACGGAATTGGCTGTTACGGGTTTGTTGACTTGCTGCAGAAGGACGGCATCGCGTTATTGCAGACCAACCGCTGGGGTAAAGGATTGGTCCAGACCCAACACGATAATGTTGCGCCGCGCGTCGGCTTTGCTTACCAGGTGAACCCCAAACTCGTGGTGCGCGGCGGTTTCGGCCTGTTCTTCAACTCCTTCGAGAACCAGGGATACTCTCCCAACATCGGCGAGAACTATCCGTTTGTCTACAACCTCTCGTTCTTCAATGGCAAGGTCCGCCCGGGTGATCCCAGCACCTCCTCGCAGGTGTCGCCCATCAGCTATAACTCGCCGTTTTCCGATTGCACCTCCGCCGGAGGGAGTCCGCTAACCCACCAGGGAACGGCGAATTTCCAGTCCGGCTTTTCCTGCATCCCGCTCACGGCTGATAAAGTGAATGCGCTGGGCGTGGGCCTGGAGGGAATGCAATTCGACTTCGACACGCCGCGCACCTACAGCAGCAACCTCACAGTCCAGTACTCCATCACCCGAACCCTGGCGGCACAGGCTGCTTATGTCTTCACCCAGGGCGGCGACCTTCAGACCAACGTAGGCTACAATCTCACCAACCGGCTCCTGCCGTCCGGCATGAGCACCACCAGTTGTGGCCCGTTCGCCAATTACCAATACGGAAGCTGTGTGCCCTTTCCTGATTTCGGGGGCGGGTCCTATGCCGCAACCTTGGGAGACAGCACGTATCACGCGCTGCAGACCAAACTGGAGGATTCATTCTCCAACGGCCTGACTTTCCTTCTCACCTACACGTGGTCGAAGACCATGTCGGATTCCGGCGACCTGTTGAATGGCGGCTCTTCAGGCAACGGCAATAACAGTGGCCCATTCAGAGCTCTCGGTATTCCGGGACTTGGGCCCAGGTTCGACTGGGGGCCCGCAAACTTCGACGTTCGCAACGTGATCCACTTCAGTGGCGGATATCAATTACCTTTCGGCAAAGGCATGAAGTACATGAACCAGGGAGGCATTGCGAATGCCGTTCTCGGCGGATGGGCGGTCAACTGGATTGTGGTGGCCCAGGGCGGACAGCCGCTCGATTTCGGATGTCCGACCGGGACGGTTTCCGGGGCCGGCTGCCGAACTGTATTGGTTCCGGGCCAAAGCCAGCAGCGCGGAATCAAGACGAAGGTTATTGATGGAAAGCCGCGGCCGTTCTGGCTGAATAATCCCCAGGCGTTCAACCAGCCTTGCAAACTTGGGTGGGACGGGGTCAATCCAAACACCCTTGCTCCTATCCCCAATTCTCCCTCGGGTTGCATCCCGCTCAATGGCTCCGCCGCTCTCGGATCCAAGCCGGGAAATACAGTCAGTCCCGGCGTTCACCGCTTCGACTTCTCGGTTTTCAAACAGTTCCCGATTACGGAGCGCATAAGGACGGAGTTCCGGGCCGAGTTCTTCAACATCGTCAACCATCCCAACTTCAACCCGCCCAACTTCGGCGGCAACGGCGTAGTTTCCATCGGCGGTTCGGGCAATTACACCGACCCGCATTTCGGCGAAGTCGGAGGCACGCGCTTCAATCCGTACGACCCACGCCAGATCCAGTTTGCGCTCAAGGTGTACTACTGAGCTGAAAATGAACCAACACCCCGGCGAGGCGCGCCTTGCCGGGGTGTTTTGTCTCTCGGTATCATTTCGTCACTGTCATCGAAGGCCCTGCCCCAAACGGGCGTTTTGAAGCGTAAGGATTAACAGGTTGCTGAAGACTCGAGCGCTGTGGCCGTTTCGAAAGGACACGACTTCGGTCGCGCCGCTAAGGGCAGCAAATGACGCCGGCTTTAGCCGCCGAGGGATGTTTTCTTCATCTGCTGGTTCGCGCCACTGATCCGGAGGTACATGAAAACGGGAGCGAGGAATCGGATCGGGTTGGCCGCCGCGAGCTTACTTCTGTTCTCCACCGTCTCCGCCCAGGATGCCTCCAAACAAAACCTCGACCGCCAATACCAGGCTGCTGTCGCCGACTACGAAGCCGGCCGCTACCCGCAGGCCGCAAGCCAGCTTGAAAAGCTGCTTTCCTACGCACCGCGCAGCTACGAACTTCACGAACTCCTGGGTATGATCTACGCGTCGCAGGCACAGAACGACAAAGCAATCGAACATTTGAAGACCGCCGTCGAGATCAAACCCCAACTCGCGGAAGCGCGCATCAACCTGGGCGCGGCGCTGGCGCGAGCGGGTAAGTTTGAATGGGCTGCCGAACAGTTCCGCAAGGCTGTCGAACTTGACCCGAAGAATTACGACGCTAATCACAATCTCGGAGAGTTCTACATTCAGGCCGGAAAACTGGCCCAGGCCCAGCCCTATCTCGAGCAGGCATACCAACTCCGTCCCGAGGCATACGACAACGGCTACGATCTCGCCATGGCCTACTTTCTATTGGGCAGGCACGATGCGGCGCGCCAGGCCATTAACGCGCTGATCAAGCTCAAGGACACTGGCGAACTCCACAATCTTCTCGGCCAGATTGATGAGAGAGACGGCAAGTATGTGGAAGCAGCCAACGACTACGAGGCCGCAGCCCATCTCGATCCCAGCGAAGACAACATTTTCGACTGGGGAAGCGAGATGCTGCTGCATCGCACCTACGAGCCGGCCATCGCCATCTTTCAGCAAGGCACGCAGCGCTTTCCAAAGTCGCCGCGTATGTTCATCGGCTTGGGCCTCGCTTATTATTCTCGCGGCATCTACGACCAGGCGATCACGGCTCTGACTGCTGCGGCCGATCTCAATCCCGCCGATTCGCGCGCCTATGTTTTCTTATCAAAGGCATACAACAGCTCTCCCTTGCAGGCGGACGAAGTCATCGCGCGATTTCGTCGCTATGCCGAATTGCAGCCCGGGAATGCGCTGGCGCAGTACTATTACGCCGTCAGCTTGTGGAAGGGCAAGCGGGTTTCCGATTCGGACACGGACATGAACACGGTGGAGTCCCTGCTGCAAAAGGCCATCGCACTGGACGACTCATTGGCCGACGCCTACGTGCAGTTGGGAAATCTCTATGCCGACCAGCACAAATACGAGCAGTCGATCCCCAAGTATGTGCGCGCGCTCGAGCTGGACCAGAATCTTTCCGACGCGCATTATCGGCTGGGTACCGACTACGTGCACACCGGACAAAAGGAGAACGCGCAAAAGGAATTCTCCATTTATCAGAAACTTCGCGCCGAGCACCTGGCCGAATTGGAAAAGGAACGCGCCGAAGTGCAGCAATTCGTGTACTCCGAGAAGGCCCCCGCCGCGAGTAAGCAGTAGGGCAGGCGTTCCAACGTGCTTTTTTAAGTGGGTACGAAACGACAACTCCGTGCCCCATCCTTTCGACTTTTTTCTGTCGAAAGGGTGGGAGACCACGAAAGCCGATGGACCGCGTTTCATCCATCGCCTCAGGGCCCACACCGGTGCGGGACTGACTCGCTGCCTCGCGAAATGATTCCCGATGACCCCGCTCGTCTCCAACTCGCGCACTCCCTGGGAAACGGCCCGCGCCCTTAGCGCCACCCGCCGCGACTTCCTGCGCGGCGCCTCGAGCCTGGCGCTCGGTTCCGCGATGACGAGCGCCAGTCCCTTCCTGCGCGGCGAGACAGCCCGCAAGAAGCGCAAGGTCATCGTGATCACCTTCGGCGGGGGAGCGCGCGACCAGGAGACCTTCGCGCCCGAGGGACAGGAAAACATCCCCAACATGCTGCGGGAACTTGCGCCGCAGTCGAGCTTCTTCACCCATGTCACCAACCAGGGAATTCTGGGCCACTATGTCGCTACCGCGAGCCTAGCCACCGGCGTCTATGAGACGCTTAACAATTTCTCCGCCATCGCCCCCGAACATCCAACCGTATTCGAATACTTCCGCAAGGACTTGAACCGCCCCTCCTCCGATGCGTGGGTCGTGGCGCCGAGCAATGGGTTCAACCGCATCGGCGAGAGCGAATGCCGTTCCTATGGCCTCGGGCAGGGCGCGCGCGTCATCCTTCCCAAGCATCTGCTGAGCGCGGCCTCCGCAGGACCGTCTCCCGACATCGAGCACCTGCTCCGCGACAATTACGAGAGCCCGCTCTACACGCCGCAGATTGGCGGAAACGAAGTCGAGTTGCAGCAGATGGAGAACATCCTGCGGCTGTCCGTAGCGGATTTTATGTCGCACGCCAAAACCGTCTCCAGCCCCGACGAGCTGTCCGTCTATATAGCAAAACGCCTCATGCAGCAGGAAGCGCCCAGCCTGCTGTGGATCACCATGCACGACATCGACGTGGCGCACTCGGGCGCCTACTCGCTCTACATCGAGGGCATCCGCCGCACCGATCGCCTCTGCCTGGAAATGTGGAAGGCCGTCGAAAGCCATCCCGAGTACGCGAACAACACCACCATGTTCGTCCTGCCCGATTTCGGGCGCGACTCCGATTATGACGCCGGCGGTAACGGCTTCCAGCACCATCGCACCGGCGATGCTGCCAGTCGGACGACGTGGATGATGGCGCTCGGCGCTGGCGTGCGCCAGGGCGTGGTCTACGAGGATCCGCTGCAATCCATTGACCTGGTGCCCAGCCTCGGCGCGCTCATGGGATTTTCGGCTGCGCAATCGGCGGGCAAGCCGATCCGGGAGTTGCTCTAATGCTGCCGCGCGACCTCAAGCCGGATCAATTCACCGGGTATCCGCCCGAGGCACGCAAGCTCATACTCGCGCACCTGGACCTGCTGCGAAGATTGCCGTTGAGCTTCGTGCCCAGCCTGCTTCGCGAAGCCATCGATTACGACTACCGGTTTCCCGCCGAACGCTCTGCCCTCGATCGTGAACTAGCCAGCCTCAATGCACTCCAACCTGCACAACTCAATGACCGCTTCGCGGCATTCGAACGCGTCTCCCTTTCGTCCGCACTCGAGCAGTTCGACTGGGTTAATCTCCCCGCCCAGTTTGTGGAACAGCAATCAGCCTACTTGTGGAGCACGCATCAACTCGATGCCTTTCGCAAGGCAGCCACCGACTACGGCGAGCAACTTCAGGCCGCCGCGCCAAGCAAAGAATTACCTGTCCGGCGGCTGGGCATCGCGGTCATCGGCCAGGGCGTGTCTTCCTACGACGGCAAGTTGTTCCGTAATCTGCGCCAGCACGGCACATACTTCAGCAGCATCAAGCCAGACAAAGGCTTCGATCTGTTGTTTGCGGCCGTCGAGACTAGAGCCACGGAGCACGCGGTTCCATACGGCCACTGGTACGTGGATGGTGGCGGGCCCATCCCGCACAGTGCATCGATTATCGGGGTCTCCTACAACGGGCTCGACACTCTGCGCGCTGTGCTGCTCAAGCGCATGCAATCGGAAATCGCCAGCCCCGGCATGGGCCCCGAAGAACTGCGCACCCGCATGGCCCGGCTGGTTCCCGCCGATCTTGGCATGGATAAGAACGGCGACCAGGTACTCGATCGCTTCAAGGTGAAACTCCTCACCGAGGGCTCCGGAACGCAAATCTATAGCACGACCTTCGCGCAATGGGCCACGCGCGAAGTGCTACGGCGCGCCCAGGCCCTCACGCTCCTCGTGCGCTTTGCCCCGCGCCAGCGCCAGCGCCCGCTGAACGAACTGCTCGCAAATACGAAAGGCAATGCGGAACTCGATCCCCTCGGTTCCCTGATTGACGCCGACATGGCCGCTTGGTACCAATGGATCAATCAGCAGCGCTTGCCCGGCTCCGAGCATTCCGCATTCATCGCCTGGTTCGAGGGCCACAGCGAGGCCGTCGCCGTTGGTCCATCGTTCCCGGAAGGCGCCGAATCCACTTCTGAAATCGACCTGCGGGAACTGTTCAAGCTGGCCACCACGTGAACCGCGGTGCGCGCTGACGGTCGCGGACCGGAGCAGCGATCGCGGCGCCGCAGTCTATTCTTGACGTGAAGCGCAACTCTGATTTGCCGAAAATCAACGGAGACAACGGATGATTCGACGCGACTTTATCAAGACTGCCGGTGCGGTTCTTGCTTCCACCGCCCTCTCGCCCTCTGCTGTGCACGCGCAGGAACAGGCGCAGAGCCGCACGATTCTGCCCATCAACCGCAACTGGCGGTACCTTCCGGCCAAGGTTGATGGCACGGAGGCGCCCGGTTTCGACGACTCGAAGTTCGCCCGCGTGGTCATTCCGCACACCAACGTCGAGTTGCCCTGGCACAACTTCGACGACAAGGACTACGAATTCGTTTCCACCTATCGCCGTCGTTTCAAGTATCCAAAGGAAGCCGAGGGCAAGCGCGTCTTCGTTGATTTCGAAGGCGTGATGACCGCCTCCACTGTCTGGATCAACGGCATCGAGCTCGGCGACTACCGCGGAGGGTTCACGCCCTTTTCCTTCGAACTTACGAAGCACCTTCGCAAAGACGGTGAAAACGTTCTCGTCGTGCAGGTCGACTCCACTGAGCGCAATGACATCCCCCCGTTCGGGTACGAGATCGACTACATGACCTTCGGCGGACTCTATCGCGAAGTCAGCCTGCGCATCGTTCCGGCTACTTATATTGACAACATCTTCGCGCAACCCAACGACGTGCTCAGTGGAAACCCAACGGTTGACGTGAACTGTTTCATCGCCGGCGAACAGGTCGGCAAAGGCGCGCTCTCGATCGAGGCCGAGCTTCGCGATGAAGATAACGTGATCGCGAAGGCCGCGAAAACGCTCGAGCAGGGCGGCCTCACGCCCGGCGCGTCCGACCCCGGTGCATCGATGGATCCGTACACGGACGCCGCCGTTTACGCCACCACGCAAACGCTGAAGGACCCGGCGAAGCACACGCTCACGCTAACCAAACTGGGCAATCTTCAACTCTGGGATCTCGCAGCTCCCAGGCTCTACACCGTCCATGTGCGCCTGGTTCGCTCCGGGCGCACAATCGACGAAGACACACGCCGGGTCGGGTTCCGCGAAGCCACGTTCACCGACCACGGATTTTCGTTGAACGGCAAAATCATCAAGCTGCGCGGCCTCGATCGTCACCAGACGTTCCCGTTTGTCGGCCAGGCCATGCCCGCGCGCGTGCAGCGCAAGGATGCCGACATCCTCCGCAAGAACCTCCATTGCAACATCGTGCGCACTTCGCACTATCCGCAGTCGCGCCACTTCCTCGATCGCTGCGACGAGATTGGCCTGCTCGTGCTCGAAGAAATCCCCGGCTGGCAGCATATCGGCGACGAAAGCTGGAAGCAGGTGGCCATCGACAACGTAGGCCGCATGATCCGCCGCGACTGGAATCATCCCTCCATCATCCTCTGGGGCGTGCGCATCAACGAGTCGAAGGACGATCACGGCTTCTACACGCGCACCAACGCCCTCGCTCACGCCCTTGACAATTCGCGCCAGACGGGCGGCATCCGTTACTTCCAGGAATCAGAGTTTCTCGAAGACGTGTTCACCATGAACGACTTTGGGTTCCCGCTCAAGCCGCCGAACCATCCACGCTACCTGAACACCGAGTTCGTGGGCCACACCTTCCCCACCAAGACCACCGACGACGATGAGCGGCAGCGCGAGCACACCCTGCGCCACGCGCGCATACACAACCAGCTCGCGTCCAATCCGCAATACGCCGGTGGCATCGGCTGGTGCGCGTTCGACTACAACACCCATTCGAACTTCGGCTCCGGCGATCGCATCTGCTATCACGGTGTCACCGACATCTTCCGCGAGCCCAAGCCCGCGGCCGGCTTTTACAAATCGCAGTGCGAACCCGACGAGGAGATTGTTCTCGAACCGGCGTTTCACTGGGCGCGTGGCGATGAGTCCGTCGGGTTCACCAAGGCCGTGTTCTGTTCCAATTGCGAACGCATCAAGATCAGTTCCCGCGCCGACAGTCTCGAGAGCAATCCCTGGACTCCTGTAACCGAGATCGAGCCCGACCGCGAGCAGTTCCAGCACCTCAAATATCCCCCGTTTGTCTTCGACGTGAATGGGCAGCCTCACGAGCATCGCTGGGGCGATCTGCGCGCCGAGGGCTACATCGGCGGCAAATTGGTCATCACCAAAATTCTGTCCGGCCGCGGCGTGGACGCCAAGTTCACTGTGGTGGCCGACGACAACGAATTAACAGCCGACGGAGCCGACACAACGCGCGTAGTCGTTCGCGTCACCGACGAATTCGGCGCGCCGCGCACCTATGCGAACGACCCGATCGCATTCACGGTAGAGGGCCCCGTGAAACTGATCGGTGACAATCCATTTGCTCTCATCGGCGGAGTTTGCGCTGTTTGGATCCGGGCCGGGGAAATCTCCGGCACCGCGCGCCTGACGGCGAAACACCCGCGCCTGGGAGAGCAAAGCGTGAGCTTCACGTTGGCCGCAGGACCGGAAGAGGTTGTCTAGCTAGCTAGGGTGCCCGGAAACTGAGACTCGCATAAGGTGGAACAAAGAAGAGCGGCCGTGAGGCCGCTCTTCTCGCTCGCATTTCAACTAACTTTGCCTATGGATACTTGATCACGCATCCGCCGGAGCCGCTGTTGAAGGCATTGCTCCACAGCGACTGCACCGGGAATGTGCCGGTTGAGAG
>Ga0318567_10000623_pt1 | contig 14344 bp, 14 predicted proteins | sample GRESIP088b5f20_FD_203691 | JGI IMG/M metagenome (GOLD analysis project Ga0318567, IMG submission 203691) | Tropical soil microbial communities from Luquillo Experimental Forest, Puerto Rico - GRE.SIPMG.088b5f20 | ecosystem: Environmental > Terrestrial > Soil > Tropical forest > Bulk soil...
AGCCTGCCTCGCGCCCGAATGCTCGTGCTGATGGCCGGCTGTATTCTGCTCAGCGCCTGCTCGGAAACCCAGTTGGCGACCTATGGCGTCAAGGAAGCCATCGGCACCGACACCCGCGGCGGCGTTTACAAGGTTGGGAAACCCTATCAGATTCAAGGGGTTTGGTACTATCCTTCAGAGGATTACTCCTATTCCGAGACAGGTATCGCCTCGTGGTATGGGCCTGATTTCCACGGCAAATACACCGCCAATGGTGAAATCTTCGACCAGAACGACGTGACCGCCGCCCACCGCACCCTGCCGATGCCAAGTTTCGTGCGCGTAACGAATTTGGACAATGGCCGGTCGCTGGTGGTGCGCGTCAATGACCGTGGTCCTTTCGCCCATGGCCGCATCATCGATGTCTCGCGCCGCGCCGCCGAACTGCTGGGCATGACCGGCACCGGCACTGCGCGGGTCAAGGTCGAGATCATGGCCGATGAAAGCCGTCAGCTGGCCTTGAATATGAAGAACAAGCAGCAGCTGGACGAGCCGCCGGTCGAGGCCGCGCCGCGTGACGCGGTGGTGGCGGAAACCCTGGCTCCGCCGCCGGGTGTCAAGTCTTCGGCCCTGCCGCCGCCCAGCGCTCCGGCCCAGCGCGCCGCGCCGCCGGCTCCGGTGGTGGTGGGCTCGGGCGCCCAGGCGGCCCCGGCCCAGCTGGCGATGCAGGAAGTCAAGCAGGCGGCGGTCAAGCCGACCCAGATCTTCATCCAGGCCGGGGCTTTCTCGCGCTTTGACAATGCCAACCGCATGAACGCCGCCTTGCAGGCCTATGGCAGCGCCAATATCAGTCAGGTGCAGACCAAGCAGGGCACTCTGTTCAGGGTTCGCATCGGCCCGCTGGCCAATGTCAATGACGCCGACGCCCTGCTGGAAAAGGTGATCGGCGCCGGCTATCCCGACGCCAAGCTGATCGTCGACTGACCGTCATTCATCCAAGCTTTCATCAAGGACACGTAAGCCTATGTCTTGCCATCGTTTCTTCCGTCCGCTGACGGCTGCTGCCGCCGCTTTGGCTCTGGCTGTCGGAATGGGAAGTGCCGCTTCGGCCGAAACCATCGACACCAAGGCCCGGCAAGCCATCATCATCGACTTCAACACCAACACGGTGCTGATGGAGAAGAATGCCGACGACCTGATGACGCCGTCTTCCATGAGCAAGCTGATGACCGTCTATATGGTCTTCAGCCGCCTGAAGGAAGGCAGCCTGAAGCCGTCCGATACCCTGCCGGTGTCCGAGACCGCCTGGAAGAAGCATTACAAGAGCGACGGCTCGATGATGTTCGTGCCGCTGCACAGCAATCCCCGCATCGAGGATCTGCTGCGCGGCGTGATCATCCAGTCGGGCAATGACGCCTGTTCGGTGCTGGCCGAAGGTCTGGCCGGCTCGGAAGAGGCTTTCGCCGAGCAGGAAACCCGCAAGGCCCGCGAGATCGGTCTGAGCAAATCCACCTTCCGCAACGCCAGCGGCCTGCCCGAGCCGGGGCATCAGATGACCGCTCGCGACCTGTCGGTGCTGGCCCGCCATCTGATCCTGGATTTCCCTGACTATTACTCGATCTTCTCGGAAAAGAGCTTCACCTATAACAACATCAAGCAGGACAACCGCAACCCGCTGATCTGGGAAAATGTCCAGGGCGCCGACGGCCTGAAGACTGGCCATACCGAAGATGGCGGCTATGGGCTGGTGGGCTCGGTGCTGCGCAATGGCCGCCGTGTCATTCTGGTGATGAACGGACTGCAACTGCAAAAAGACCGCACCGAGGAATCCCAGCGCCTGATCGAATGGGCCTTCCGCGAGTTCGACGATTACGCTCTGTTCAAGGCCGGTGAGACGGTGACCGATGCCGAGGTGGCTGTGGGCCAGCAATCGACCGTGCCGCTGGTGGCCGGTTCGAACTTGGAAGTCACCCTGCCGCGCATGCTGCGCCCGCAGATGAAGGTGGTGGCCAGCTATAATGGCCCCTTGAAGGCTCCGGTCAAGAAGGGCACCCAGGTCGGCGTGCTGACCATTACCGCGCCGGGATATCCCGACCATGTGCTGCCGCTGCTGGCGGGCGCGGATGTCGAGAAGCTGGGCTTCTTCGGCCGCATCGGCGCTGGGCTGCATGCCCTGGTGGGCGGGAAGTAAGACCGATATGGCCGGCCGTTTCATCACCTTTGAAGGCGGCGAGGGGGCCGGCAAATCCACCCAGTTGAAGCTGCTGGCGGAGTCGCTCCGCCAGTCCGGCCTTGATGTGGTGCTGACCCGCGAGCCGGGCGGCTCCACCGGGGCCGAGGACATCCGCCGCCTGCTGGTGGAGGGTGAGCCGGGCCGCTGGGACGCCATGACCGAGACACTGCTGCATTTCGCCGCCCGTCGCGATCATCTGGTGCGCACCGTCTGGCCGGCTTTGTCGGACGGCAAATGGGTGCTGTGCGACCGCTTCGCCGATTCCACCACCGCTTATCAGGGCTCGGGCCACGGCCTGCCGGCCCATGCCATCGAGCAGATTTACGCCCTGACGGTCGGAGCCTTCCGCCCCGACCTGACGATCATCCTCGACCAGCCGGTGGAAGAAGGCTTGCGCCGCGCCGCCGGGCGAGGCGGGGCCGAGGACCGTTACGAGCGCATGGGGCTGGAGTTCCACCGCCGCCTGCGCCAAGGCTTCCTCGACATCGCCGCCGCCCATCCCGACCGCTGCGCCGTGATCTCGGCGGAGGGTTCGGTCGAGGCGGTGCAGGGATGGATTCGCAATGAGGTCACGGCCCGCCTCGGCGTCTGAAAAAGCGCAATCCCGGTCAAGACCGCCAATCCTGTTTCCCTCCATAGTGCGCCTCGGCCAAGGAGAGGACGGATGCCCAACGGTAAGGAACAGGATTACGCCAAACGCTTCCGGCATGTGCTCGATTATATCGAGCGGCATCTGGACGAGGAGTTGAGCATCGACCGGCTCAGCCGGGTGGCGCATTTTTCCAAATTCCACTTTCACCGCCAGTTCTCGCGCTTCGTCGGGGTCGGGGTCAGCCGCTATGTTCAACTGTTGCGGCTCAAGCTGGCCTCGCAGCAGTTGGTGCGTCAGCGCCAGAAGCGGATCATCGAGATTGCCTTCGATGCCGGGTTCGAAACACCGGAATCCTTCTCCCGCGCCTTCAAGCAACTGTTCGGCCAGACGCCGTCGGCTTTCCGCCGTGCGCCCGATTGGGACGGCTGGGGACGGCATTTCGCCTTCACAATCCCTGAAAGGAGCGACCCTATGGAGGTCCGCATCATCACCACCGCCACCCAATTGGTGGCGGTTCTTGAACATCGCGCTGCGCCGGCCCGGCTGACGGATTCGGTCATGCGCTTCATCGACTGGCGCAAATCCACCGGCCTGTCGCCGATCATGAGCAGCCAGACCTATGGCGTCGCCTATGACGATCCGGAAGCCTGCAAGCCGGAAGAGTTCCGCTTCGATATCTGCGGCACGGTCTCGGACCCGGTTCCCGCCAATTCACATGGAGTGATCACCAAGGAAATTCCTGGCGGGCGCTGCGCCGTGGTGCGCCATCATGGCTCCACCGACCGCATCGCCGAGAGCGTTTACTACCTCTATCGCCACTGGCTGCCCGGCAGCGGCGAGACGCCCAGAGACTTCCCCGTCTATTTTCAATATCTCGATGTCGGCCAAGATATTGCGGAAGCCGAGAAACAAACAGACGTCTTTCTACCGATTATCTGAGTGTTAACAATAGATGTTAACGCAGTAACAAAGCCCTCTCCCTCAGTATAAGTGACAAAGCCTCTGGGGACTTTTATCCTGTCTTCATAAGTAAAGAATGTCTCTTTGGGGGTTTAGGCATTGAGCATTGCGTGGCGCGATCAAATGAGCGTCGGGATCAAGGCGATTGATGACGATCATCAGCAGATGATCTCTTTGATCAATCAGTTTTCCGACATTGTACACGGCTCCTCGGATCTTACCGGCAAGGCCGAGTCGGCGGTGCGCAGCATTCTGGGGCGGCTGCAAAGCTATACGGTCGAGCATTTCCAGCGCGAGGAAAGGCTGCAGGCCGAGGCCGGCTATGGTGGGTTAGCGGAAAACCGCGCCCATCATCTGGCTCTGACCAAGACGCTGAATGGCATGATCGAACGCTTCACCGGCGGCACTCATGCGGCAAAACCCTTGTCAGCCAAGGAGTTGTCGGCTTTTCTCAATAGCTGGCTGGTGGATCACATCATCAAGGTCGATCTGAAGATGAAGGCGCATGACTTCCGGGGCGTTTGGTAAATTGCCAAGCCGGGGTTCGCGCCTTAAACTCCGTCCATGTCGTCTTTGTCCATCGATCCCGAAGAAACCGGCCCGCGTTACGCCACAGACCTGATCGGTCATCAGGCGGCGGAACATGCGTTCCTTGATGCCTGGAATTCCAAGCGTCTGGCTCATGCCTGGCTGATCTGTGGGCCGAGGGGCATCGGCAAGGCGACCTTGGCCTATCGCATCGCCCGCTTCGTACTGTCGGGCGGCGGCGGAGCAGGGGGCGGCGTCAATCTGTTCGGCGAACCTGAACTGCCGACCTCGCTGGAGATCGACCATCATCATCCGGTGATCCGGCGCATCGCATCCGGCGGTCATGCCGATCTGAAGGTGTTGGAGCGCGGCTGGGCCGACGACAAGAAGACCAAGATGAAATCGGAAATCCCAGTGGACGAAGTGCGCGGCGTCGGCGGCTTCATGTCCCTGACGCCGGGCGAGGGCGGCTGGCGGGTGGTGATCGTCGATGCCGCCGACGAGATGAACCGATCCTCGGCGAACGCCATTCTGAAAGTGCTGGAAGAACCGCCGCGTAATGCCTTGATGTTGCTGCTGTCTCACAGCCCTGGCCGATTGCTGCCGACGATTCGCTCGCGCTGCCGGCGCTTGAGCCTCAAGCCGCTGTCGGACGAGCAGGTGACCTTGCTGCTGCGCCGCTCGAACCCCGAGCTGTCGGATGAAGATGCGCAAAGCCTGGCCCGGTTGGCCGAGGGCAGCATCGGCAAGGCCCAGGCCCTGGCCGCCGAAGGCGGGTTGGAGCTTTATCGCCAGATGGTCGGGCTGATCGCCGGCCTGCCGAAACTGGATGTTCCCGCCCTGCATGGTTTCGCCGAGACGGTGGCCAAGGGCGACGACGCCTTTCGCACCGTGACCGAATTGCTGCTTTGGTGGCTGGCTCAGGCGGCCACTCGTGGGGCCGGCAAGCAGGCGGCAGAGGTGGTTGCAGGGGAAGCAGCCCTGCAATCCCGACTTGTTCGTTCCGCCGGTCTTGAACCTTGGGTCCAGCTGTGGGAAAAATCACAGACTTTGTTTGGTCGCGCCGATGCGGTCAATCTGGACCGCAAGCAAGTGCTGCTGAATGTGTTTTCCAGCCTGGAACGGTTGTGCCGGGCTTGAGCCGATTAGGAATTGGAGACTGTCGATGACGGGGCCCCGTCGCTTTTACATCACCACGCCCATCTATTACGTCAATGACAGCCCGCATATCGGCCATGCCTACACCTCGCTTGCCTGCGACGTTCTGGCCCGCTTCAAGCGTCTGGACGGTTTCGACGTCAAGTTCCTGACCGGCACCGACGAACATGGCCAGAAGGTCGAGAAGTCGGCGGAAAAGGCCGGCGTGCATCCCCAGACCTTCACCGACGAGGTGTCGCAGCGTTTCCGCGATCTGGCGGAAATGATGGGTTTCTCGAATGACGACTTCATCCGCACCACCCAGCCGCGCCATATCAAGTCGGTGCAGGCTTTGTGGACCAAGCTGATCGAAAAGGGCGAGATCTATCTCGGCAAATATGCCGGCTGGTATTCCGTGCGCGACGAGGCCTTCTGGGGCGCCGACGAGCTGACCGACGGTCCCGACGGCAGCAAGATCGCCCCCACTGGTGCTCCGGTGGAATGGGTCGAGGAGCCCAGCTACTTCTTCAAGCTGTCGGCCTGGCAGGATCGGCTGCTGAAGTTCTATGACGATAATCCCGACTTCATCGCCCCCAATTCCCGCCGCAACGAGGTGATCAGCTTCGTCAAAGGCGGGCTGCAGGATCTGTCGGTGTCGCGCACCAGCTTCAAATGGGGCGTGCCGGTGCCGGGTGACGAGGCTCATATCATGTATGTCTGGCTGGACGCCCTGGCCAACTACATCACCGCCGCCGGCTATCCCGACATGGATTCGGCCGAGTTTGCCAAGTTCTGGCCCGCCGATCTGCATATGGTCGGCAAGGATATCGTGCGTTTCCACGCCGTCTATTGGCCGGCCTTCCTGATGGCCGCCGAGATCGCCCCGCCGAAGCGCGTCTTCGCCCATGGCTGGTGGACCAACGAAGGCCAGAAGATTTCCAAGTCGCTGGGCAATGTGATCGTTCCCGCCGATCTGGTGAAGAGCTATGGCCTTGATGCCGTTCGCTATTTCATGCTGCGTGAAGTTCCTTTCGGCAATGACGGCGACTTCTCGCATCGGGCCATGGTCAACCGCATGAACAGCGAACTGGCCGGCGGCCTTGGCAATCTGGCGCAGCGTTCGCTCTCGATCATCGCCAAGAATCTGGGAGGCATCCTGCCCACCCCCGGCGCCTTCACCGACGAGGATCAGGAACTGCTGGCCCAGGCGGCGGCGCTGCTGGACAAGGTGCGCTCGGCCTATGACCGTCAGCTGTTCCATGAAGGTCTGGAAGCCATCTTCAACGTGGTGCGCGCCGCCAATGTCTATATCGACCGCCAGGCGCCCTGGGCGCTGAAGAAGACCGACCCCGAACGCATGGGCACGGTGCTTTATGTGCTGGCCGAGACGGTGCGCCGCATCGCCATTCTGCTGCAGCCGGTGGTCCCGGCCTCGGCCGCCAAGCTGCTGGACCAGTTGGCGGTGGGCGAGGGGGCCCGCGGCTTCGAGGATTTGGACAAGCCGCTGGTGGCGGGCATCGCCCTGCCGGCGCCGACAGGCGTGTTCCCGCGCTTCGTCGAAGCGGAAGGAGAGGGGGCTTAAGTGCTGATCGACAGTCACTGCCATCTGGACTATCCAGACTTCGAGCCGGACTTCGCCGACATTATGTCTCGTGCCCGGGATGCCGGCGTCGAGAAGATGCTGACCATCGGCACCCGTCTGTCCACCTTCGACAAGGTGCTGGCGGTGGCCGAGCGGTTCGACAATGTCTATTGCACCGTGGGCATCCATCCGCATGAAGCTGGAACTGAAACCACCGACGTGGCGCGTCTGGTGGAACTGGCCCAGCATCCCAAGGTGGTCGGCATTGGCGAGACCGGCCTGGATTACTTCTATGACAAGAGCCCACGCCGGGCGCAGCGGGCCAATTTCCGCACCCATATCGCCGCCGCCCGTGACAGTGGCCTGCCGCTGATCGTGCATACCCGCGACGCCGATGCCGATACCCATGTGGTGCTGGCCGCCGAAATGGCCACGGGGCCGTTCAACGCGCTGCTGCATTGCTTCAGCTCGGGCCGGCAACTGGCTGAGCGGGCTTTGCAATTCGGCTTTTACATCTCGTTCTCGGGCATCATCACCTTCGCCAAATCGGACGAACTGCGCGAGATTGCCGCCGGCCTGCCGCTGGACCGGCTGCTGGTGGAAACCGATGCGCCTTATCTGGCTCCGGTGCCCCATCGCGGCCATCGCAATGAACCGTCTTTCATCACCCATACCGCTAAGTCCCTGGCAGAGGTGAAAAAAGTCTCGGTGGAAGAGGTGTCCAAGGCCACCAGCGACAACTTCTATCGTCTGTTCACCAAGGTTCCGCGATGAAGGTGACCATCCTCGGCTGTGGTGCTGCGGGCGGCGTGCCCATGATCAGCGCCGGCTGGGGGCAGTGCGACCCGATCGAGCCGAAGAACCGTCGGTTACGGCCTTCGATCCTGTTGCAGGAAGGCGACTTCACGGTTCTGGTGGATACCGGCCCGGATCTGCGTCAGCAGCTTTTATCGGCCAATGTCAGGCATTTGGACGGCGTGCTTTACACCCATGGCCATGCCGACCATACCCATGGCATCGATGATCTGCGCGAGGTCAACCGCATCATGCGGGCGGCGATTCCCGCTTATGGCAGCAAGGATTGTCTGGAGGATATCGCCCAGCGATTTTCTTATGTCTTTGATCCCTTGGATTTGGAGACGGTGCCGGTCTATAAGCCCTGGCTGGTGCCGACGCCCGTCGAGGACCGCTTCGAACTGGGGCCGTGGCGGGTAGAAGCGATCGACCAGGATCACGGCTATGGCCGCACGCTGGGCTTTCGCATCGGCAATTTCGCTTATTGCACCGACGTCTGGGAATTTCCCGAGAACTCGTTGAAGCGGCTGGAAAATCTGGATGTCTGGATCATCGGCTGCCTGATCGATCAGCCGCATCCGACCCATGCCCATGTGGACAAGATCCTGGCCTGGGCCGAGATCATCAAGCCCAAGCACACCATCTTCACCCATATGTCGCCCAGGCTTGACTATAACGCCCTGAAGGCCAGACTGCCGGCGGGAATGGAACCGGCCTATGACGGCATGGTGATCGAGCTTTAAGCTATAAGCGTTTGCTGAGATAGACTTTTCTGTGCCCGACGGGACAGTCTTCCAGCACGCCCATGACGCTAAAGCCGCATTTCTCGTAAAAGCCCTGGGCCTGGAACGAATAGGTATAGAGATAGACGCCAACGCATTGACGGCGCTTGGCTTCAGCCTCGGCCTCGGCCAGCATGCGCGACCCCAAACCGGCGCCGCGCAGATCGTCGCTGATCCAGAAGAAATCCACATAGAGCCAATCCATGCCGGATTGCCCGAACATGCCGGCCACCACAGCGCTATCGTCAGAGCGGGCATAAAGCTCGAAGTTCTGATAAGCATAAGGGCCTATGGCATTGACATTAAACTGCTTCAGGCCGGTTTCAACGATCTTGCGGGCATCCATGTCGGCGCCAATGCTGAGGGTAAAGTCGCTCATGGGGCATCCATCGGTGAATTGTGCCAGAAACCCTGGCAGACCAGCCCTTTGCGGTCAATCATATTTTGCCATAATATACATTATGCGACATTATGATGGATGAAAATCCAAACTCGATAAGGCTGCCTTGATACCCTGTTTTCAAGGATATCAAGGCGCTGCCCTCTTTTCTCAACTGCGGTAAAGCGACTCCATCGCCTTCTGCAACGGCTCGGATGAAATCGGATTGATCCGCGAATACGGGAACTCGTTGGCGATCAGAATGGTGACACAGGCCGCGAACGCCATGCCGAAGATCGACTGGGCGATCAACTGTTCCCTCGGCCGATGCACATGGGCGAAGCCGATCGCCAATTGGGTCAGCAAACCGAACAGATAAAGCGCATACCATTTCGCCGACAAGGTCCGGGCCTCGGCCAGCTGCACGCGGGTCTGGCGGGCTTCGCGGATCGTGGTGAAACTGTCCAGCATGCGGCCTTGGATGGTTGGCCCAGCTGACTTTCCGATATCGCCCGAGACAATCAACGCCGAGATGACCCGCACCTTTCCCAGCAGTTCGGTCGAGCGCTTGCCGTCCAGCATCATCGGCCAGTCTTTCTCGATCACCGTCTTGGCATAGTCTGTCAGAGCCGTGCGCATCTGGTCGTTATAGGCCTGCGGCATGCCTTCGGTATAGCGCGCCAGCGTGCGGATGGCGTCCCCTTCCTGCGCCACCGACTGGATGGCGATCTGATTGCGGTTCCAGATATCGTTGGCCAGAAAGGCGGCGAACAGGCCGAACAGAATCGCCACGGCGCCGATCACCGCCGGCTCGATCTCGCTGGAATGCGCGAAATAGCGCTTCGCTGGCGATTTATAGAAGAAACACCACAGCAGCAGCGGCGGCGCGGCGGCCAGGCTGATGCCGATCAGAACGATCATCCAAATGGGAAAATTAACGAAAGCCGCCATGGTAAAAGCCTCGATTTTTCAACACTCCCAGCACCTCGGCGGCAGATCCGCCCCTGGAAAATCCCCACAAGTTTTATACAGGAATATTTCCTTGGCGCGAGGGACAAATGGCTGGGGTGGCGAATCCTCCTCGCCGGGCCGGGCTGGGCTTGCTAAAGTGAAAAGATCAGCAAACACAGACAGTTCTTCCATGCCCGACGCCCCTGCTCCCATCTCTGCTCCTTCGACGGCGATTGAACGGCTGTTGACGATCATGGACCGTCTGCGCGACCCCAAAGGCGGCTGTCCCTGGGATCTTGAACAGACCTACGGCACCATCGCCCGCCACACCATCGAGGAAGCCTATGAGGTGGTGGAAGCCATCGAGCAGGGCGACCGCGCCGCCCTGAAGGACGAATTAGGCGATCTGCTGTTCCAGGTGGTCTTTTATGCCCGGCTGGGCAAGGAAGAGGGTTGTTTCGATTTCGAAGCGATTGCCGAGGCGATCTCGGAGAAGATGCTGCGCCGCCATCCCCATGTGTTCGGCGATGCCGACATCAAGGATGCCGCCGGCCAGACCATCGCCTGGGAGGCCACCAAGGCGGCGGAACGGGCAAAAAAGCAGGAATCCGGCGTTTTAGATGGGGTTTCGGTCGCCCTGCCCGCCATGACCCGCGCCTTGAAGCTGCAATCCCGCGCCGCCCGCGTCGGCTTCGACTGGCCCGAAGCGGCGCAGGTGCTGGATAAGATCGAGGAAGAAATCGGCGAGGTTCGCGCCGAGATGTCCGAGAACGCTCCCCATGACCGGGTCGAGGACGAGATGGGCGATCTGTTGTTCGCCTGCGTCAATCTGGCCCGCAAGCTGAATGTCGACCCGGAAACCGCTCTGCGCCGGGGCAATGCCAAGTTCGAGCGCCGCTTCCGCGCCATCGAAACCGGATTGGCGTCCCAGGGGCGCAAGCCGGAACAGGCCAGCCTGGACGAGATGGAAGAGCTTTGGGTCAAAGCCAAACTGGCGGAGAGATCATAATGCCCCAATCCGCGCGAAAAGTTCTCGCCACCTTTGCGGCCATGGTGCTGCTGACGGTGCTGGCGGCCTGTTATCTGCCCAATCACTTCAAGTCCGAGATCCGGCTGGGCCGCAATGGCGACTTCGCCCTCAGCTTCTATGGCGAGCTGACCTGGGCGCCGCTGTACCGCGAGATCGTACAAGGCAAGCTGAAGCCCGACGAGGCCGCCAAGAAGATCGAGGAAATCCGCGCCGATCTGGCCCGCGACAGCAATTTCAAGAGCATCGTTCCCTTGGGGCAAGGCCGCTTCAAGGTGGCCTATGAGCGCGAAGGCCATCTGGCCGAGAAGGACATGGTTTCCTTCGTGCGGCGCAACGCCATCATTCTGGCCATCTTCGCCAAGGCTGACGGCACCATCACCGTCAGCGGCAATACTCTGAAGCCCAGCGACGCTCAAATGGCCACCAATTCCGGTATCGATATCCAGGGCGAGTTCAGAATCGTCACCGACGGGCTTGTCAAAGAGCAGAACGCTTCCAAAATCGTGCCCTACAACGGCTATCAGGTTTACATCTGGACCATCGAAAACGCCTTTTCCCCCGCCCCGCATTTCGTCATGCAGCGCGAAGGCGTGTTCCAGCCCAGCACCAGCACAAAGGACAAGAAATGACCTCTTTGCTTTCAGGCGCGACTGTTCTCATAACCGGCGCCAGCTCCGGCTTTGGCGCGGCGGCTGCCCGCATGTTCGCCGCCGATGGCGCGAAACTGGTTCTGGCGGCGCGCCGCACCGAGCGATTGGCGGCCCTGAAAGAGGAATTGGGGGCCAAGGTGCCGGTGCATCTGTTGACCCTGGATGTGCAGAAGCGCGACGAGGTGATGGCCGGCATCGCCTCCCTGCCCGCCGAGTTCGCCGCCATCGATGTGCTGGTCAACAATGCCGGTCTGGCTTTGGGGCTGGAGAACGCGCCCAAGGCCAATCTGGACGACTGGGACACCATGATCGACACCAATATCAAGGGCCTGACCTACTGCACCCGCGCGGTGCTGCCGGGCATGGTGGAGCGTCATCGCGGCCATATCATCAATATCGGCTCGGTGGCCGGCACCTACCCTTATCCGGGCGGCAATGTCTATGGCGGCACCAAGGCCTTCGTCGAGCAGTTCTCGCTGAACCTGCGAGCCGAGCTGCTGGGGGCCAATGTGCGCGTCACCGTCATCGAGCCCGGCATGTGCGAGACCGAGTTCTCGGTGGTGCGTTTCAAGGGCGACGAGGGCAAGGCGGATTCGGTCTATGCCGGCATGAAGCCGCTGTCGGCCGACGACATCGCCGGCACCATCCATTGGGTCGCCAACCTGCCGCAGCATGTGAACATCAATGTTCTCGAAGTGATGCCGGTCGAACAGGCGAATGGTGGCTTTGCCGTTCATCGGGCGAAATAGGCGTTTGCCCTCACCCCGGCCCTCTCCCACAAGGGGAGAGGGAGAAATAATAGGCCCCCTCTCCCCCCGTGGGAGAGGGTTGGGGTGAGGGGGAATTTATTCAGGTAAGCTCTTTCCGCACCCGTTCCACCACCGCCGCCCAATCGCCTTGGGTTTCCTGACGGAACAGCCGCATCGAGGGATACCAGGGCGTGTCGTCCCTGCCCTCCAGCCAGCGCCAGCAGCCGTCGAAGCGCGACAGCATCCAGACCGGCTTGCCCAGGGCCGCCGCCAGATGGGCCACCGCGCTATCGACAGCGATTACCAGATCAAGCGCCATGATCAGGCTGGCGGTATCGGCGAAATCGGCCAATTCCGCCGTAAAGTCATGCAGTTGCAGACCCGGAACGGTCTCGGCCCCCGCCTCGCCCTTCTGCAACGAGATCAAGGAAACGCCCTCCACATCGCCCAGGCTTTCCAGCATTTTCAAGGGGATGGAGCGCCTTTTGTCCAACAGATGGGCGATCTTGCTATAAGGGCGGGGTGCGCCGGCCCAAACCAGCCCGACCTTCTTGCCCGGCAGAGCCGCCAGCCGTTCCGGCCAATCTCCTGCATCGGCGGACAGATAGGGCGGCGTGGCGGGAATGGACTCATGGCCCAGCAGATGCGGCAGGCTCATCAGCGGAGCCTGCGCCGCCAGCCCCCCCGGCACCGGCTCGCCATAGGCGACGATCTTCAGACGATGGCCGAAGTTCTGGTTCATCAAGCGCTTTAACTGTGGCTCCACCACCAGCACCACCGGCACTGATAAATCAAGGGCATAGCGGCAGAATTGCAGGCAATCGCCGAAGCCCTGTTCGGCATGCAGCATCAGCCATTGCCCCTTGGGCAAGGCCTCGCCCTGCCAGTTGGGTAAGCCCAAGGTGCGGTTGGGGATCGGCGACCAGGGCACCAGACGACGGGCCTCGTAGGCCTGCCAGCCTTCCTTGAACTTACCCTGCTTCAGCAAGGCGGAAGACAGGTTCAGACGATAGCGGGCCTCGGCCGGAGCCAGATCGACGGCGCGTTGAAAGGCAACTTCGGCTTCGGCCAATTTATTCTGCGCCATCAAGGCATTGCCGAGCAATGTATAGGCGGCGGCATAATTGGGGTGGGCGGCGATCACCGCCCGCGCCTGAGCCTCGGTTTCCTCGAAGCGATAGAGATCATAGAGCAAAGCGCCCAGATTGCTGCCGGCCTCGGGCGAAGTTCCGGCTTGGCGGAAGGTCGTTTCCGCCTCGGCCACCCGATCGGCCAGCAGATGGGCGTTGCCTAGGCAGTTCCAGGCTTCCGGCTGATGAGGGTCAAGGGCTAAGGCCTTGTTCGCGGCTGACAAAGCCCCTTCCCCGTCGCCACTTTCCAGCAGCAGGGCGGAGAGATTGCACAAAGGCTGCGGGCTGGTGGGGTCAAGGCTGGCGGCGGTGCGATAGGCCTCGATGGCTTCCGGGATTTTTCCCTGCTGCCTCAAGGCATTACCCAGATTATTTGAGGCTTGCGCTTGGGTCGGAGCCAAGGCGATGGCGCGACGCAAGGAAGCCTCCGCCTCCTCCAACCGTCCCAGCGAGGTCAGAACGCAGCCCAGGCTGTTATGGGCCTCGGCCAGAGCGGGCTCCAGCTCCACCGCCTTTTGGAAACAACCCGCTGCCTCTTCCAGCTTGCCCTGCATCTGCAAGGCGATGCCCAGATTGACATGCAGCGCCGCCGCATTGGGACGCAAGCCCAGCAACATGCGGTAAAGCCCTGTGGCGCCAGCCAAATCGCCTTGCTGATGGCGGGCGACGGCCTGGGCGAAGATCTGGTCCAGTCCGTCGGCCATGACGTTAAGCCTCCACCACCAGGGCGGCCAGATCGTAGACCAGCTTCTGCACCCCCTTCAGGCGGGCGGCATTGTCGTCCCAGGCGCGGCCAAACACCAGTTTGTGATCGGGCCGCAGCTTGACGGTGCCCAACTGCTTGCCGATGAACTGCACCAGCCCCGC
>Ga0318567_10000624_pt1 | contig 14337 bp, 12 predicted proteins | sample GRESIP088b5f20_FD_203691 | JGI IMG/M metagenome (GOLD analysis project Ga0318567, IMG submission 203691) | Tropical soil microbial communities from Luquillo Experimental Forest, Puerto Rico - GRE.SIPMG.088b5f20 | ecosystem: Environmental > Terrestrial > Soil > Tropical forest > Bulk soil...
GTGTAGTATCAGTGCCAAACTCTTTTGAGAATGGTCTGCCAGCCACCATCTTAATTTTGTATTGCGGAATGTAGTTCCAGTCAACGAAATACAAATCAAGGTTGGCAATTTGCAAGTCGCCTTTTTTATTTTCAATTTCAGAATATGCTCCAGGGTTTCCACTGCCGGGAACGCTTGATGACAAAGCAGTTGATTTAACATTGGGCAAACTGTTTACCGCATTTTGTAGCGCAAATCTTGAAGGATCGCCTTGTGTGCTAACGACAACCATTTGATCTTTTGAAAAACCAAGATCACGTTTTCGCATGTAATTCATTTGAGAATACACAACAAGTGTTGCAATGATAAGTACGACAGAAATAGAGAACTGCGCTATCACCAAACCCTTGCGTAGTAATATGCCTTTTGTGCCTGTTGCAAATCTTCACTTCAAAACAACTACTGGTTTGAATGATGACAGAACCAATGCAGGATACGCGCCGGCCAGTACGCCAATACCAATCGCTGCGCTAAACAACAACAGTAAATATTGCCAGTTGGTGAAAATGCCATGACTCACCACTTTGCCTGCGAGTTTATTAAACATTGGTAGCAACAATGCAGATAACACCATTGTGAGTAAAAAAGCAATCACGCAAAGTATCACGGACTCTCCAATGAACTGTCTCGCCACTTGCGACTTTGCGGCGCCGACAACTTTCCTGATGCCCACTTCCTTTGCTCTTTCAGATGAACGGGCTGTAGTTAGATTAATGAAATTGATACATGCTATCAGCAAAATGAAAACAGCGATGATGGAAAAAATATAAACGTTGTTCATATTGCCAGACTTGTTGCCGTCTCTTGTAGAGTATAGATAAATGTCTTTTAAAGGTTCAAGGGTAAAGGTGTAAAACATCTGGCTCTCCTTTCTTTCTTTGCCATTGTTGCGCTCGATAAAGTCTGGAAATTTCTTTTCCATAGCACGGGGATCCGCGCCTGGTTTCAGCAACAAAAATGACGTAGCGCCAAAGTTGCCCCATTGCTGGTCCAGGCCTTTGTTCATGTGTTGGGTAAGCGTAGTCATTGAGATTAGCATGTCACCCTTTAGTATCGAATTTTCAGGAATATTCTGAATAATACCTGTTACTGTAGCTGGCGTGCCTTCTCCCGATAAAAGTACTTGTTTCCCGATTGGGTCCTCATTGCCGAAATATTTTTTTGCAGCGTCTTCTGTAAACACAATACTGAACATGTCTTTCAGCGCTTTCTTCGGGTCGCCTTTGATCATTTTTATGTCAAAGACATCGAAGAAAGTGGAGTCGGCAAACAGTGTATTGTCTTCCTGAAATTTTGCATCTCCTTTTCTCACGAGAAAGCTTCCGTTGTTAACACGTGTAAAAGTCTCTACTTCGGGAAACTCGCGTTTGATGTTTGGCGCAAACGGCCATGCACTTATACTCGTATTGATCGTTTCGCTTGGCGTTTTGATATCCGTATTCAGCCGGTAAATATTAGCAGCTTTTGAATTGAATTTATCATAACTCAACTCAAATTTTACATAGAGGAAAATGAGAAAGCACGCGGTCATGCCCACTGTTAATCCCAGTATGTTTATGAAAGAAAAAACGCGATGCCGCCAAAGGTTGCGGAAAGCGATTTTGAGATAGTTTTTTATCATGGAGTGGTGGTTGATTGATTAGTAAAACAGATGCTTTTCAATTAGGAATTAGGAGTTAGGAATTAGGAATTAGGAATTCCTAATTGATCATTCTGTTCTCAAACTTTTCACAGGATTCGCCAGCGCTGCCCTTGCCGATCGATAGCCCACTGTAATGGCAGCAATAACAAATGTTGCGAAGATGGACAACATGAAAATACTTGCTCCAATATTTATCCTGTACACAAAGTCTTCAAGATATTTGTGCATAGCCCACCAGCCAATTGGTGCGGCGATTACAAAGGCGATCAGTAATAATTTTGAAAACTCTTTTCCGAATATCCAGAGTATGTTAGGTATGCTTGCACCCAATACTTTTCTTACTCCAATCTCTTTTGTTTTTCTTACGGCAATAAATGAAACAAGACCATATAAACCAAGGCAGCCAATGAATACAGCGATGCCTGTGAATATTTGAATCAGGTTCAGCATCATTACATCCTTTTCATAGAACTTGTTAATCTTATCATCAACGAATTCGTAACTGTAAACGTTGTCTGGATATTCTTCGTTCCATATTTTTTCAAAAGCAGGTAGAAGCGTTTTAATATTATTGACGTTCATTTTAACGGCACAGGCGATGTAGCGGCCATAGTCAGGTGAAATCACGAGCGGTTCGATCTTGCTGTGAAAAGAGAGGTTGTAAAAATCTTTTACTACGCCAACCACTGGAAACTTGTGGTTCGGACCGTTCACACTCATAATTTTTCCGATAATGTCTTTCGGTTGTAGCCCCAGGTTCCTTACAAATGTTTCGTTTACCACATATTCTTTTGTTGTATCAGAAGGCATGAAGTTTCTTCCGGCAATCAATTTCAAACCGAATGTGTTTATAAATTCTTCGTCTCCTGTTTTTTGATTGGTTGACCAATGTTCAGGCTCAGGATTGTTGTTGAAAAAAGTGCCGGACGAATTATTGCGATCGGCTGCCGGAGGTTGAAAGCAATAACTGATCTTTTCAACGCCCGCCAAAGATGATAACCTGTCGCGCATATTGTTCATCTTAACTTTGGTAGTGTCGGGCACAGGAAGAACTACAATTGCGTCTTTGTTGAATCCCATGTCTGCATTTTGTGAATAGCGCATTTGGCTGGCTATAACAATGGCTCCAATGAGCAGCATTTGTGAAATGGCAAACTGAGTGATCACCAAAACGCGACGCAATGAAAAGCCGCCGATATGTTTTTGCGAAAGTTTACTCTTTAGCGCCAATACTGGTTGAAACCTTGCCAACACAAGGCCGGGATAAGAACCTGAAAGAAAAACAACGATCAATAACAACAACGGCAGAAACAGCAATAGTTGGTAATTGTTGAAGAACGTTAATTCCATCTCCACATGAAGCAGGTTGTTGAGGTAGGGGACAGTTGTTTTGGCGATCCAGTAAGCAAGGCAAAAAGCAAACAAGGTGATAATAAACGTTTCTGCAATGAACTGCCAGAAAAGTTGTGAACGCATGCTGCCCAGCACTTTTCTGATGCCTATTTCCTTTGAACGGTTCAGCGCCTGTGCCGTTGCAAGATTGATGAAGTTCACACAAGCTGTTGTGATCAGGAACACCGCAATGAATGCCAGTGCCCATAAATATTTTTTGTCTGTGTTGGCATCGTATTTTGTGTCGAAGTGAATATCTGCTAAAGGCTGCACTTTGTATTTTCTCGCTTTTGCTTCGCGACCGTTGTAATTGTTTTTAACTATTTGGGCCAGCGCTTCATCTGCAGTTGCTGCAGTCACGCCTTTTTTCAATAGCACAAAGCAATGACATTCGCTGTACGTGCCGTGCCATGCGTTGGCGTCATCAGCCATCCATTCGCTGTAGTCTTTTAGGTTAGCGTAGGAAACATAGATTTCCTGGTGCCTGTCAGTGTTGTTTGGAATGTCCTTTAAAATGCCTGTGATGATAAAGTCAGTTCTGTTTTCAATGCGAATGGTTTTATTCATGGCGGCTTCTTCTGAACCGAAATATTTCTTCGCCAGTTTTTGTGTGATGACAGCAGAGTTAGGATTGTCAAGCATTGTGTTTTGGTTGCCCAACACCAGGGGGAAATTAAGAATGGAAAAGAACGAAGGCTCTGCAAATGCAACACCTGCCGGTTCCTGGAATTTTTTTACATCTTTTTCTTTTGGTAGTGAAATCAACTCATTGTCAAAACTGATCACACGCGCCACTTGTTCAGCAAAGGTAGTTGTGTTGCGAATCGCTTTACCTACAGGCGAAGGCAATCCCTGGTTATATCCTGATTCATCACCGTCATGGTATTCACTTACCACTCGATAAATTCTATCCTTGTTGTTATGAAAATTATCAAAACTTAAATGGTGCATGATCAGTGTGTAGATCAGTATGCAACACGCAATGCCAAGCGTGAGGCCAAGAACGTTAATAATTGTATACGCCCTGTTCCTGATGAGATTGCGCCATGCTATTTTGAAGTAATTTTTTAACACCGTAAAGTCAATTAAGCATTAGGAATTAAGAATTAAGAATGCATCAATGTCGACGTTCGACATTGGTAGGATACAGCATTAAATTAAAAGGGGTGAGTTTTTTTCTTTTTACAAAGAAGTCATGACATTAGTTAATCAGGAATATCGCACATGAACAATTCCTAATTCCTAATTAACTAATGCAGCTAGATCAAAATATTTTCCGTCACCGTCGTTCCATCCAGCATGCGAATGATGCGGTGACTAAAGCGTGCATCGTGCTCGCTGTGGGTAACCATTACAATAGTGGTGCCCTGTTCGTTGAGATCCGTAAGAAGTTCCATCACTTCATTACCATTTGATGAGTCGAGGTTACCTGTAGGTTCATCAGCAAGGATCAATTTAGGATTGTTGACTACGGCTCTTGCAACTGCCACACGTTGTTGCTGACCACCTGAAAGCTGCTGAGGGTAGTGGTTGCGGCGATGCATGATCTGCATTTTGTCTAGGACATCTTCCACACGTTTCTTGCGATCTGCAGGTTTAACGCCGGTATATATTAGCGGGAGTTCTACGTTTTCAAAAACGGTTAGTTCGTCGATAAGGTTAAAGCTTTGAAACACGAAACCGATATTGTGTTTGCGCATATCAGCTCTCTTTCTTTCATTGAAGTGGGCCACTTCAACACCATTGAAAATAAAGCTGCCACCATCCGGATCGTCGAGCAATCCCAATATGTTTAAGAGGGTTGATTTTCCACAGCCGGAAGGTCCCATGATAGCAACGAATTCGCCTTCTTTCACATCAATTGTCAGCTTGTTGAGCGCAATCGTTTCAACTTCTTCGGTCCGGTAAATTTTTTCAAGGTTGGTGATCTTGATCATATTTTGATAGTTATGAGTTATGAGTTGTGAGTTATAAGTTATGAGTTTTGAGTTCTGAGTTATGAATAAACAAAACCATAAAAAATTGAGACGTTTGCCGTGCTCATGAAGTTACAGACGAACAATTCCTAATTCCTAATTTCTAGTTCCTAATTCCTAGTTCCTATTTCTTCTTCAGCACAAGCTCCTGCATCGTTCCATAATTCTCATAGCTGGAAGTAATCACTTTATCGCCAGGATTCAGGCCCTGCAACACTTCATAATAGTCTGTGTTTTGACTGCCCAGTTGAATGTTGTTTACCCTGTAAGCCGTTTTGCCATCATCACTTACTTTAAAAATCCAACTTCCGCCTGTTTGTTGATAGAAGCCACCGCGCGGTACAAGCAGCGCCTGGCGTTCATCACTCAACGCTAACAGTATTTGTAAAGTTTGTCCTCGACGAACGCCTTGAGGCACTTCGCCTACAAACTCCATGTCTACCTGAAAACGTCCGCTGGTTACTTGTGTAAATATCTTTTTGATTTGCAGTGTGTATGATTTGTTGGCAAAAGTAAAAGTACCTCTCAATCCTGTAAAGATCCTTGAAATGTAGTGTTCATCAACATCTACACGAACTTTGTAACCGCTCAATACATCTATTTGTCCAAGTCTTTCACCTTTGTTTTTATTCTGCCCAATTTCAACATCGAGAGAAGTTAGTTGTCCGTCAACCGGAGCACGCACTACAAGATCGCCAACTTTTTTCCTCGTAAGGTCAAGCGCATTTTGTGAACCGTTGTACAATTGTTTCGCTTGTGTAACACCTTGTTTGGTGGAGATGGAATCCTGTTTTAAAATTTCTTCAGAGAGTTTCTTTTTCTGCAGTTGATAGTTATACGTGTTTTCTGCCTGGCGAAATTCCTGTGAGCCAATTGCCTTCTGCTCGTACAAATGTTTATCGAGTTTATAAATACGCTCAGCTTCTTTCAATGAATTGTCAACGTCAGTCATTTGGTTGAGTTTGCTTACCGTGTTTTGTTGAGCTGCGTTCTGCGCAATCTGCATTTGTGTGAGCAAATTATATACTTGCGTTTCCTGGTTTACAAGGCTCAAAGCCAGGTCAGTATTTGAAAGGCGCAGGATCGGTTGTCCTTTTTTCATCACTGTTCCATCCTCTACATATTTTTCTTCGACGCGGCCACCTTCCGCCGCATCAAGATAAATTGTGGTGATGGGAAGTACGACACCGTTAACGGGAATTGATTCCTGGAAAGGCCCTTTCTTTACTTCGCTGATAGTGATGCGTTCCGAATCTACGTTGAGTTTCGAATTGCCTGAGGAATAATAAACGCTGGCGCCAACCAATAGTACAATGCCTGTAATTGCTCCGATCGTCATTATTTTTTTCGAGGACCATTTCTTTTTTTCTATTACTCTATCCACCGGTTTATTCATTTTATAAGTAAAGCAAAATCAATTCGTGAAACTTTCCGATCACTATGTCGTCTTTTTCTGTTTGCTGAACTTGCACCTTTGATATGCTGTCAGCACATTTGTTAGAACAGTTGCCCGTAACCACGAAAACCGTAATGAATGCGATGATCATCGCAGCGATCGTGACTACAGGCAACCTGTTTTTGGTGACAAGGTTCATGGCTGAAAATTTTCTTGTCGGATTTTGTGTATACCAATATTACGGAAAGCTGTGCCAAATCGTAATTCGTTTTCCTTCAATTAATTATAATCACTCCCGAAAAATCACTGTTCGGTAATGATACATTTTCCGTACGCTTTTCGAACAGTGGCACGCGGATGAAGAAGACGCACACTAGTGACACTGATTAGTCTGATTTGCGCTGATCAACTGTCGATTAGAATTCCTGCCGTACAAGTGTGCGACGCAACCGAAGCCAAACAAAAGAACAAATGCTGACCTCCCAAAAAATCCGTGTAAATCAGTCTAATCAGTGTCATCTGTGTTCCATTCTCTCTTCTCATTTGGGAATTGATTTTCAAATCTTACATTTGATGAAACATTACTCTACTACTTTAATCTGCTTTGTTTCCCATGTTACTGAAAAACGCCAACGTATTAGTGATTGATGACGACACTGATGTGCTTACCGCTGTAAGACTTTTGTTGAAGACAGAGGCCAAGAGCATTATTACAGAAAAAAATCCTGAAAACATACGGTCATTGATGACATCAAATTCATTTGATGTTATCCTGCTTGACATGAATTTCAACAGTTCTATCAATACGGGCAATGAAGGGATTTTCTGGTTGAAGAAGATACGTGAGATGAAATTTGCCGGCGCTGTTATTATGATCACAGCATATGGTGATATTGATTTAGCAGTGCGTTGTTTGAAAGAAGGTGCAACAGATTTTGTAGTGAAACCATGGCACAATGAAAGACTGATCAATGCTATTAAAGATGCACTGAAAAAGAGCCTGGGCGCAAACGGCAACAATGGAGATAAAGACAAAGCCGGTTCTGTAATTGGTAAGGAGCTGCTGGGCAAATCTGAATTGATGCAGGACATCTTCTACAAAATAGAAAAGATCGCTCCGACAGACGCCAATATTTTAATTCTTGGTGAAAATGGAACAGGTAAGGATTTGATCGCGAAGGCGGTGCACCAGCGTTCACTTCGCGCAGATAAACCTTTTGTAAAAGTGGATGTCGGCGCATTGACGGAATCTCTTTTTGAGAGTGAATTGTTTGGCCACAAAAAAGGAGCGTTTACTGATGCCCGTGAGGACAGGCAGGGAAGGTTTGAGGCTGCCAATACAGGTTCTCTTTTCCTGGATGAGATTGGAAATATTTCGCTGCAACAGCAGGCGAAACTATTGACTGTTTTGCAAAACAGGCAGGTTACAAAACTTGGGACGAATCAACCGCTGCCGATAGACATCCGTTTGATCTGTGCTACAAATGTGTCAATGCAGGAACTAAGCAATGAGCAGCGTTTCAGGAAGGATCTTATTTATCGCATCAATACTGTGGAAATTACCGTGCCGCCATTGCGCAAAAGAAGGGAAGATATACCAATGCTGGCAGAGCATTTCATGAATATATACGCCAATAAATATCTGAAACCCAAAATGGAGTTTTCGGAAAAGGCGATTGATAAATTGATCAATTATCACTATCCGGGCAATGTGCGTGAATTGCAATACACCATTGAGCGTGCGGTGATCATGGCAGAAGATGCATTGCTGCAGGATAAAGATCTTTTGTTCTCTCCGATAGAAAATGCCAGCGTGCAGCATGATGAGAAGGATGAAAATTTATTGAGCGAAGTTGAAAAGAATACCATTCTTCGTGTGATAGAAAAACACAATGGCAATATTACAAAAGCTTCCAAAGAGCTTGGCCTTACAAGAACCGCATTATACCGCCGATTAAGTAAATATGACATTTAAACGCTACAAGTGGGGGATCCTTTTGCAGGTGCTCCTTCTTTTTATTGTGCTTTGCGCAGAAGCTTACTTTATAAACAAGCAGCAATACTTGTTTGCAGTGGTTTGTGCGCCTGTTATAATATACCTGGTTTGGAGTCTTTATCGTTTTCTTAAAAAAGCGGAAACGGAAGTTTCGCAATTTGTGGAGTCTGTGCGTTATCGCGACTTCTCTAGGTACTTTGATGAAAAGCATGCGCCATCTGAGTTTCAGCTGTTGCGTAAAGGATTCAATGAGATCAATTCAACTTTTAAGATCATTACAAAAGAAAGAGAAACGCAGTATCAATATTTGCAAAAAATATTGGAACTGGTAGATACAGGTATTTTGTCGTACGAATTGAACTCCGGAGAAATCGGCTGGATCAATGAATCATTCAAAAAGATGTTTGGCATTCCTTATTTGAAAACGGTTCACTCTCTTGAGAAGCGTGATGAAAATTTGTACATGCATTTGATCAAGCTGAATACCAATGAACATGAGGTGGTGACGATCAATAAAGAGCAAAACTCATCGAAAATATTGTTGTCTGCAACGCTTTTTCAAACGGATGGAAAGATATTCAAACTGATCGCTTTTCAAAATGTAAGCGAGGCTTTGGATGAAACGGAAAGCAAGGCCTGGCAACGATTGTTGAGTGTAATGACACATGAGATCATGAACTCAATTGCGCCAATTTCTTCTTTGGCAGAAACCTTAAAAAACCGGTTGGAGGTGTATGGAAAAGAGAATGGCAATACGGTGCCGGAAGATTTTACGCTTGGTGTTGACACGATAAAAAAACGCAGTGAAGGTTTGTTGAAATTTGCGGAAGCTTATCGCAACTTCAATAAGATCACCACACCCAATTTGCAGAAGGTTTACATTCGCGATCTGTTTGAAAATCTGCACACATTAATGCAGCCAACACTTTTGCATAAGAATATTGAATTGAATATTGTGTTGAAAGATCCTTCACTAATGGTGGATGTTGATACAAGTTTGATCGAGCAACTGCTCATCAATTTGTTAGTAAATGCCATCGACGCAGTGAAGGAGGTGCCGCATCCATCGATCATTTTATCCGGTTATATTCAACCCAACAACCGGCCTATTTTAAAGATTGCCGACAATGGTGCCGGCATGTCTCCGGAAGTGGCGGACAAGATTTTTATTCCATTCTTCAGCACGAAGAAAACCGGTAGCGGCATAGGTTTGAGCCTGTGCAAACAAATTATGTTGCTGCACAAAGGCAACATTCAAGTGCAGTCGAGAGAAGGAGAGGGGACGGTGTTTACGTTGTATTTTTAGCAACAGAATGTGTTAATTTGAGAATGTGCTAATGTGAAAATTGCTTATGTTCGTCACGCTAACCTTACACAGCTTTGTTGATTGTGTATAAGTGAATGCTGCACGCAAAGAATTTTCAAATTAGCACATTTTAAAATTTTCAAATTGTCAATAGTTTTTCACGTTTGAAATGTCGCAGTCATACTTTATTTCCAGTGTGTCATAGACATAACCAAACATGCCCAGATTGTTGGGGTATCCGAATAATGCTACATATTTTGTTGGCAGACCATAAGCATTGTAGTTTACAATTTTTGCAAAAGAGAATCCCTGGTATCCATAATATCCAACGGGGTTATTGGCACTGTAATCGCCTTCTGTAAATTGCAAAGATGTGTTTGTTCTGTACGGATTTATTTTGTTGTCGTATGAAGTTACCGGATCGGTGACGCGATTTCCGTGGCTGTCGTATTGAGTTAGAATTTGTCCAACAGTTCCGTAGCTTGTGTATGTTACACTGATAACTCTGCCCCAGATGTCCTTCTTTATCTCATAAAAGAATTTGTTGTCTGCCGGGGCATTCACCGGTGGCGTCGGGGAAGAAATGTCGCCGCAGTGTACATAAGCCGTATCAGTAATCTTGTCCTTGAAATACTGATAAGACTGCCATTCGAATGGAACTGGGTTGCCATGATAGGCCAGGATGTAGTCTGTTAGCCGGTTTTGCTTGTCGTACCTATAGTATTTGTCGAAGTTCATGTAAAGGGGAGCACCTTCTTCTGCGACAATACTTAGCATGTTCCCTTTTTTGTCATAACTAACATTGTAGTTAAGCTTTACGTTACTCACGGAAAGCACAAACTGTGCTATCCTGCATGCATCGGAAGTGGCTGTGGGATGCTGTTCCACATAATCATACACTTTTTTACAGCTGCTGATTGCAAATAGAAAATTGGCAAATGCCACAATAATGAGCGTTTTAACTTTCATACAATGAAGGTTTAATGGTTAATGAAAATGTTGTGTACAAGAATTTTAATATTTTATTTTAGACAGATCGCAATCGTACTTTACATCTAAAGTGTCGTAGATAAGTCCCAGCGCGTAAAGGTGTAGAGGCGACCTAACCGATTTAACATACGTAACGGGCAGCCCGTATTCATTGTATTTTGTAATCACAGGAAATACGATGTCCTCGTCGCCGGGCCTTGCTATTGCGTTATTTGCGCTGTAATCCCAAAGTGTAAATTGCAGTGAAGTACTGGTGCGATAAGGATTGATCTTGTTATCGTACACCGCATTTGGCAAAACAAGATTTCCCATTTTGTCATAAGAAAAGTTTGTGGTGTAATTAACCTGTTGATTAACGATTTCGACTACCCTGTCAAAATTATCCAGCGTTATGTTGTTGTAATATTCTCCTGATGGAAATTTGCCATATGGAGGATTGGGGTCAGTGATTAACCCGGCGTAAGTAAGAACTGAGTCAAGAATTTTTTTGTTTGAAAGATATTTATAGTGATGCCAAACCAATACTCCTTTTGCTTCATTGAAAGTGATCATGAAGTCCGTTAGCCTGTCCTTGTTGTCATAGCGGTAGTAACGGTCGTAGTTACCCGCAATGCCAAAGGGCGCTGTAACGCTTATCAGGCGGCCCTTTGCATCGTATGAAAAAGTATGTTTAATTACAAGAACTGTGGGTAAGCCATCGTAAGGATCAGGATCGTAATGAACCGTTGCTTCCGTAATTCTGCAGGCATCACAGGTAGCATGAGGATTCTTGTCAACGTAGTCGTACACTTTTTTACAACCTGTACTGTAAAGAATAATCAGGGTCAACGTAATAGTTGAAATTCGTACTCTCATAAAAAGGTTTTTTAGGTTTTAGTAATAGATAGAAGCGCTGTTGTGAAAACAGTTTTATAGAGTACGTACAGATATCCTTATGTCTGTCTTTTAAAAAGCAGACTTTTTCTCATGCATTATTGAAGAAGAAAATTGGTCCCCAATGTATTGGCTATGGGACCATTGCTGATAATGTTTGACTGTATGTAGTGGCAACAGAAGTGCCGTGCAAACAGAATTGCATTGAATTTCATAAAAACTGGTTTAGGTGCAAAAAAAGGGTTGATAACGTAAACGTTATTGTCGATTTTCAACGGGTGAAAATTGTTTGTGGAAACTAAGAGGTGAGCTTGATGGGAATAGTTGGATTAGGTCGGACGTGGTGTAAATGTAAAAAACAATAGTGAATTTGAAAATTTGAAAATGTGCTAATTTGAAAATTCTTTGTGTGCGACAGTCACGGTTAACATTAACAACAGAACTGTCTTGCATTAGGGAGATGAGTCGAGGACCTATTTTCAAATTGTCAAATTACCACACTTTCAAATTGTCCTCCCATTTTCAAATTTTCAAATCAGCACATTTTCAAATTGTTTGGTGCTAAGCTGTTTTAGTGATCTTCTTTGCCAGCCAGCTGTCTTTTACCGGAATGAGCCATTTGTTTTCAAGCTCTTCTTTGGTAAGTACCATATTGTTGAAATACAAGGTGTCTGGCGTTACAAAACCGTTTTCCAGTGCATGGTTCAAATGGGCGAGTGGCAACATTTGGATTTTATCTTTCACCACAAATGCCAGCATTTGTCTGTCGAACATATTTACCTGGTAGGTTTGTTCGATTTGCTTTATTACACGAACGGAACTGTCTGTGCTACATCCGCTTACGCCGGTAGCGGTTTCGTCAGCCATTAGAATAATAAACTGTCCGAAAAACAGTGTGCCAAAACCTTTCACAGGTGTGCCGTGTGTGTTCCAGCTATTTACAAAGTCTTCCAGTAATCCATCTATTTGCAATGCTTCATTTATGGTAAACAAACGGCTCGCCTGGTATACCCACACTCTTGATGATGGTGCAAAGCCCTCTGGTAGTAGATTTTTGTATTCGAGATTCATAAGTACCAAAGGTACTTAATTTGAAAATTTGAAGATTTGAAAATTTGAAAATGCTTCAGGTTCGTCATGCTTGTTTAATACGGTCTTATTGTAGGTGTTACAAATGAATGTTGCACTCGAAGAATTTTCAAATTTTCAAATTAACGCATTTCAGCAAGCAAGCTATTAATCAGGTCTCCATGTGTATAAACCATAAAATGCCCACCTCCATCGATGTAGTATTGGGCGTTGGAGTTCCAGAAGATTTTGTCTTTTTTTCCGTGGAGTTGTAGAAGGTTTTCGGGCTTTGTATCATTTTTCCAACGAACGATCTGGCTGATGGCCCATTTGAAAAAGCGGCGATCGGTATCCTGTATAATATTTCCAAGCAGCACCTTCGCTTCGTTCGTTAAGGGTCCAAAGAGCCAGAATAAGGTGGCGTTTGCTTTTAGCATGTATGTGTAGGGCAGATATTTGTCAAGATTGTATTTGCCGGCTAACCTGTACACGTAAGGGATTTCTGTATGAGTGGTAACGCTGGAAATGATGATGACTTTTTGCGGACGCGTAATTTTTGCCAGTTCGCAGGCAATAATACCGCCAAAGGAAAGCCCGATCAATATAAAAGGCTCAGAATCATCAATTATGCTGGAAAGTCTTTTCGTGTAAGCCTGAATGTTTTCCTGTTTCACCGGCTCGATCCAGTCAACATGAACTGGCTGATATTTATCATGGACTTTAATATGCTTAAACGCCCTCTTATCTGCGCCTAAGCCGGAGATGAAGTACGCTTTCATGGATACTACAGAATTTGAAAATATGCTAATTTGAAAATTTGAAAATGCGTTTCAGGTTCTGCCATTACTAATTTAGCACAGGATAACTGATTTGCAAAAAGAAGAATGTAGCATCTAAAGAATTTTCAATTTAGCACATTTTTAAATTTTCAAATTACATCGACATTGCCACTAATTCAGCAATATCCAACACCGCAACCTCATTCTCTTTCTCCTGGTTTTTAACGCCGTCAGTGAGCATGGTGTTGCAGAACGGACAAGCGGAAGCAACTACAGAAGCACCGGTTTCAATTGCTTCGTTGGTGCGTTCGATGTTAATGCGGATATCGCCTTTTTCTTCTTCTTTAAACATTTGAGCGCCACCTGCGCCACAACACAAACCTTTGCTGCGGCAGCGTTTCATCTCCACCAGTTCAGCGTCCAATGCTTCCAGTACTTTGCGTGGAGCTTCGTAAATATTGTTGGCGCGGCCAAGATAGCAGCTATCGTGATAAGTGATTAATTTGCCTTTGTAAGCGCCGCCTTCCTGCATTTTTATCTTTCCTTCGTCGATCAGTTGTTGCAGAAAAGTTGCATGGTGAATAACCTCGTAATTTCCACCAAGATCAGGGTATTCGTTTTTAAGCGTATTGAAACAGTGAGGGCAGGCGGTTACAATTTTTTTGATGCCGTAGCCGTTGAGGATCTGTATGTTTTGATATGCCATCATTTGAAACATAAACTCGTTTCCGGCGCGGCGAACAGGATCTCCGGTGCACATTTCCTCTTTTCCCAGAATGGCGTAATTAACTCCTACTTTATTAAGGATGGTAGCAAAAGCTTTGGTTATTTTCTGAGCACGTTGATCAAAACTTCCCGAACATCCAACCCAAAATAGTAC
>Ga0318567_10000630_pt1 | contig 14234 bp, 11 predicted proteins | sample GRESIP088b5f20_FD_203691 | JGI IMG/M metagenome (GOLD analysis project Ga0318567, IMG submission 203691) | Tropical soil microbial communities from Luquillo Experimental Forest, Puerto Rico - GRE.SIPMG.088b5f20 | ecosystem: Environmental > Terrestrial > Soil > Tropical forest > Bulk soil...
TACCTTCCTTGTGGCGTTCAAGAAGCGGAGGCAGAAGTTCAGAAACAAAAGGCTGAGCAAGTACTTCATCGAGCGGCATCGATGTGAGCAACGGGATCAATCGAGGAATGAATGCCGGATCCTGCGTGGACTCGATGATCAGCGTGAGTTTCATGGCAGAAGCAGCCATCTCCACTGCGGCCTCTGGGCTCTCGTAGAGAGCGCCATCAACGATGTCAGCCCACTTGATCAGTTCTGCAACCGGCTCAGTGTCAAATCCGAAACGCGTGCAAGCAATATGCGCCAGGAAGCTTGTGCAGGAGGTGTACTTGGGATCAAAAAACTTGCGGGTGTTGCAGGCCGGGTCACGCTGGCAGGCAAGGAAATGCTCCTGGTCCTGGGGAGTGAGGAATGCAGAGAGATGGTGGTCAAACCACCAGGTGATCCGCGGCGACGTGGAGTATTTGAAGTCGACGATGGCGTTTTCGTCGCCGGTGAATTCGCTTTCGTCAAAGAGAGCGCCGGCCCGATGCACAAGACCGTGGTACTCGTATATGGCATCTGATGCGATGCGCTCGCGGTGAAAACGTGTGAATAGAGAGGCGGAACAGGCCCCGTCGAAACACTTGTCGTGATAAAAGACCTTGACCCGCAACTCCGACCTCTCCCTCTCAAAGTTCCGGTAAAGCCGGAAGAACTAGCATCAAACGCGAGGCCGATTGTGTCAAGGATAGCCGCGATCGGAAATGAGACGATCCGGTTCGGAGCCACCTAACGTCCAGTTCAATCAGGGAACCCGCGCACAGTAGAATTCTCGCTACAGGAAATCAGACAGTTCTTAGGAGCGGAGATGGATCGAGATACACAGCCGACGGGTGGGGAACCTTTGGCGGAGGATCATGCGATTCCAGAGGTTGATCCGGCCAGTCCGCAGCAGCCCGAACTGGAGAAGCCGTATCGAGGGCTGAAGTGGATCTTCGTCGGCGAGCAGGGTCTGCGGGCAGGATGGTCCATGCTGATCTTCCTCGTGCTTTTTCTGGTGGTTTCAAGCGGTCTTGCCGCGGTTTTCGTGAGATTGCACCTGCTCGGCGCCGGCGGAAGCCTTACTCCCAGGTCTGCGCTGCTCGGGGAACTACTTCCCGTACTTGCCATGCTGGCTGCGGCTTCTGTGGTGGCTCTGATCGAGGGGCGAAGCATTCTGGATTACAATCTGCGAGGTTCGCGGCGCAGCGTCCACTTCGTAAGCGGCTTGGCGGTGGGTTTTGCTGCGCTCTCGGCCCTCGTGGGAGGGTTGTACTGGGGCAACTGGCTGCAATTCGGACCAGTAGCACTGAGCGGGGCGCAGATCCTTAAATACGCCTTGATCTGGGGTTGCGCGTTCCTGCTTGTTGGGCTTTTTGAAGAAGGGACGATGCGGTGCTTCGCATTGTTCACTCTGACGCGCGGGCTGAACTTCTGGTGGGCGGCGACGATCATTGGTGGAGTTGGCATCCGACTGCTCACTCATTCCAAAGGAAACGGGGCTTGGGGGGTCTACGCAATCGCGCTGATGGGTGCGATTCCCTGCCTGCTGCTGCATGTGAAACGACATCCCGACTCAGGATTCTGGCAAGCGTCGTGGGTCACCTCGACGGTGTTCGGCGCCGGCCACACCGGTAATGCCGGAGAAGCCTGGATTGGAATCTTTGCCGCGGCGGCGATTGGATTCGTCTTCTGCGTGAGCGTAAAGCTGACCGGATCGGCATGGTGGGCCATTGGATGCCACGCAGCCTGGGACTGGGGCGAGACTTACTTCTATGGGACCGCGGACAGCGGCTTTGTGGCGCCCGGACACTTCCTGACAACATCTCCCAGGGGCAACCCCCTGTGGAGTGGAGGGACAGTGGGGCCGGAGGGTAGCCTGATGGTCGTGGGAATCATCCTGCTGATGCTTCTGTTGTTGGTGGTCGTGTATGGCCGGCGTCGACCCGCTTTGCACCCCGTCTCGGCCAAGGAACAACTGGCGAGTTAGACACTGCGCAGCGGTATCCTGTTGTTGACCGATGTCCAACGCGATCCCAGCTAGCAAAATTGCCAAAGTGATCTCTATTGTCTCGTCACGGAAGCGCAAAAGGCGCTGGCCAAAGATTCTCTTATTGTCATTGAGCGGCCTGCTCCTGATCGCTCTCGTTGCGGTCACCGCAGGCGTGCTGTGGCTGCATTCGGCAGCGAAGGCGGCCTTGCCGGTGTTGGATGGCGACGTACGCCTGGCGGTTTCGAACACGTCTGGTATTTCAGCGCCCGTGACCGTGCGACGCGATCAACACGGGGTGCCGCACATCGACGCGGCATCGCAGGATGATCTATTTCTTGCGCAGGGGTACGTGACCGCACAGGATCGGCTATGGCAGATGGACGCGTTTCGCCGCAACGCGAGCGGCGAGTTGGCGGAGATTCTGGGGGCGTCTATGACGAAGCACGACATGGCGCAGAGGGTCTTTCAGTACCGCGGAACCGCGCAGCGCATCTACGACCATCTGACCGCGGATGAGCGCGCCCGGTATGACGCTTATGCTCGTGGGGTGAACCTCTTCATTGCACAGAATCAGGGGTCTCTCCCTCCAGAATTCCGGTTGCTGCACTACGGCCCAAAGCCCTGGACCGGCGTCGACTCGATCAGCGTTGGGATGCTGATGGTGGACATGCTGGACTCACGCTGGAATGTGAAGCTGGCGCGTGAGCGGATCTCGGCTAAGCTGCACAGTCCCAAACTCGAGTCGGATCTCTATCCCGTCGGGTCGTGGCGTGACCATCCGCCGACAGGCGTGCTGCTCGACTTAAGCCAGCCTCATCCCGTGCCCCCCTCAACAATTGATGAGGACGACGATCGCAGCGAGACCGGCGTTGCGCCGAACGAGGATTTGCGAAGACTGCGCGAACTGCTCGGATGGAGTGCATGCGAAGACTGCAGCGCAGGCTCGAACAACTGGGTAATAGCCGGAAAGCATACAGCGAGTGGGAAACCGCTTCTCTCGAATGACATGCACCTGGGTCTGAACGAGCCGAACATCTGGTACATTGCAGACCTGCGCGCGCCGGGTTTCCATGCGGCTGGTGTGACTCTTCCCGGATTCCCGTTTGTGGTCGCTGGGCACAACGAGCATGTGGCGTGGGGCTTCACGGCGCTGTACGGCGATACGCAGGACCTCTACGTTGAAAAGCTGGATGGCAAGGGTAACTATCAAGATCCCGATGGAAGCTGGATGCCACTAGGGGTAGACCATGAAGTGATTCACGTGCGCGGCAGCAAAGACGTCGCGCTTGACGTGCAGTCGACTTCGCACGGTCCGTTGCTGAATCCGATCTTCAAGACAGAGACGCGGCCCATTGCATTGAAGTGGACGCTTTACGACGCGTCGCTGAACTCGATTCCGCTATACGCGATGAATACGGCATCGAACTGGACGGAGTTCTCGACCGCACTGGGGCAGTGGTGTTGGCCAACGCAGAACATTGTGTACTCCGACGATCAGGGGCACATTGCGTATCACGCCATCGGGAAGATACCATTGCGGCCGGCGGGATTGCAGGGTGTACCAATCCAGAATGGGTCGCACGAGTGGCAGGGATACATTCCGTTCGAATCGCTGCCGAGTTCAGTTGATCCGCCATCAGGATTTCTGGCGACAGCGAATTCTCGAGTCACAACGGATGCAGCGCCATTTCCGCTGACTCTCGATTGGGCTGAACCGTATCGCGCGGAGCGCATTTACAAGCTTCTCCAGGGTCGCGAGCAGCTTCGTCCCGAAGACATGCTTGCCGTTCAGACTGATGTCTACAGTGAGCTCGATCAGGAGATGGGGCATCGCTTTGCATACGCGATCGATCACGCGGCCGGCCAGAATGATGATCGGTTGCGCAACGCTGCGGATCTCATGCGGAGCTGGGACGGGCGGCTGACTGAGGATTCTGCTGCGGCTTCTCTGGTGGCACAGACAAGGCGCGCCATCTGGCCTCTGATCCTGGAGCCGAAGCTCGGCAATGATGCGGCTGACTATACGTGGCCGGAATCGGCCTTTGCCGAGGAAGAGATCGTCATGCACGGGAGTCCCGAGTGGCTCGCGCCCGGCTACAAGGACTGGGACTCGCTGCTGACGGATGCAGTGCGGAGAGCCCTCAAGGACGGAAACGCCCCTGCGGACTTGAGCAAGTGGGGATATGGCAGTTGGCACGTGATCGAAATCGACCACCCGCTTTCGCAGTTTCTTCCAATTGTGGGGCGGCTGGCGAACACCGGGCCCTTAGCGTTGAGCGGAGATACTACGACCGTGAAGCAGGTCAGCCGCTCATTCGCGCCCTCGCAGCGATTCACAATGGACTGGAGCAACATCGACGGATCGACTGAGAACATCGTTCTCGGCGAGAGTGGAAATCCATTCAGCGCGTACTATCGCGACCAGTGGAAGGATTACTACGGCGGTACAACTTTTGCGCTGCCCTTTACTCCGGCGGCCGTGAGCGCGCAGACAGTTCATACACTGCGGCTGCTGCCACAATGACGACAAGCAAGGCTCAGCCGGAGAAGAGACGTTGGCGCCGACGAGCCGGGCCGGCGGTGATTCTGTTTGCCGCCTTTGTGGCAATAACGCCTCAACTGGTTCGACACAATTCTTGCGGTCACGATTTCGACTTCCACCTTGTCTCGTGGCTTGACACACAGGCGAGCTGGAGTCACGGCATTGTCTATCCACACTGGTCGCCGAGCGCCAACTACGGCGCAGGTGAGCCGCGGTTCGTCTTTTATCCTCCCGTGACATGGATGCTGGGTGCCACGTTGAGCCTGGTGATGTCATGGAAAGCCGTTCCAATCGTGATCACATTCCTCTTTTTGGCCGGGACTGGGCTGGCCACACGCATGCTGGCGCGACAGGCGCTCGATGACGTCGCTGCCACGCTCGCAGGCTGTGCCGCGTTGTTTTCCGGCTACGCGCTGTTCACTGCGTATGAACGTGCAGCGTTCGGAGAGTTGTCTGGAGGATTCTGGATCCCGCTCCTTCTGTTGTTTCTGTTGCGCAATCGGAACGCAGGCGCTCCAGTGTGGAGGCGGGCGTTTGATGGATCTACGGTTCCTCTGTCGCTCGTTCTTGCTGGCGCGTGGCTTTCAAATTTACCTCTTGGCGTAATGGCGAGTTATCTGCTGGCGGGCGTTGCACTCGTCTGGGCGGCACTGACGCGATCGTGGTCCGCCTTGGTGCGCGCGACGGCCGCGGGCGCGCTGGGAATCGGACTGGCCGCCTTCTACCTGGTGCCTGCCGCGGTGGAACAACGGTGGGTGGAAATTCGACAGGCGACGGATGATCCGGGATCACAGATCGAAAACAGCTGGATGTTCGGAAAGCACGCAAATCAGGATCTGGAGCTCCACGACATCGAATTGGCGAAGGTGTCGTTCATCGCGCTCACCATGATTGCGGTGGCTCTCGGCGGGGTACTTGTTGCCTGGCGACGCGGGAGGTTGCATGCGAAAAACAAGTGGTGGGTCCCGCTGGCGCTTATTCCGCTAGCCGTGTTGATGCTGCAACTTCCGGCATCACTGCCAGTATGGAATGCATTGCCGAAACTGCGCTTCCTGCAGTTTCCGTGGCGCTGGCTCGTGGTGGTTGAAGCGCCGATGGGCATTTTCTTCGCTTCGGCAGTTTGGATGACGAACCGATGGATGCAAAGGGTTGTTGTTTGGTGCTGTTCGGTGTTCTTTCTCGCCGTTACAGTGGCAACCTCTTTCGTGCTTTTTCAACGCTGCGAATACGAGGACTCTGTAGAGGGTACGCTGGAAGCGTACAGGAATCGGTTGGGATTTGAGGGCACGGATGAATATGCTCCGCGGGGAGCTGACAACTATCTCGTTGCGACCGGCTTGCCGGATGCCTGCCTCACTTCCACTCCGTCACTGCAGCTCGGTCATGCGGAGGAAGGCACAACGCCGCAATATCGCGTGGGCAGTTGCGACGCAACGTATTTCTGGACATTGACCGAAGTCGGGAGTAACCCTGAGCATCTTCGACTCTCAGGGACGACGCCGCGAGCAGGGTACATGGTCCTGAAGCAGCGGGCATATCCCGCGTGGCGGGTCAAGGTGAATGGCAGAGTTACTGAACCGTCGCCCCAACGCGATGACGGACTAATGGTTCTCCCGGTTCCTGAAGGTCCCGTGCAAATCATGGTGGACTGGACTACAACCGAAGATGTGATAGCAGGACGCTGGCTCAGCGCGTTTGTGTTGGTGCTGGTCGTGTGTACCTGGTGGATGGAGCGCAGGTTGGTCAATCACAAATGCGAGGCGAAGCAGGAATGCGCGGCGGGACCTCGGGTATGATGAACATGATGCAAACCGACGTGAAATCTCTCATTCAGGAAGGCGCGGAACTCACTGACCGGGCGCTCGAGGCTCTGATTCCCGGGGTTGATGTCGTTCCGTCTTCAATCCACGGAGCGATGCGGCACTCGACGTTTGCAGGCGGGAAGCGGCTGCGTCCGGTGCTCGCGATGCAGGCGGCGATAACAATAGCTGGAACACTGCCGAAGGGCATTGAACGTCTGGGTGCGGCGCTGGAAATGCTGCACACCTATTCCCTGATCCACGATGACCTGCCGGCGCTGGATAACGATGACCTGCGTCGCGGCAAGCCGACGTGCCATGTCGCATTTGGGGAGGCAATCGCAATTCTGGCGGGCGATGCGCTGCAAACCCGCGCTTACGAAGTGCTTGCGGGGCTAGATGCACCGCCTGCGGCGGTCGTGCAGATTATCGGACAGATTGCGAATGCCACCGGAACGGTGGAAGGCATGATCGGCGGTCAGGTGCTCGATATCGAAAGTGAACGCCTGAAGCCGACGCCCGAACTGGTCGAAGCAATTCATCGCGCCAAGACCGGCGCGCTGATCCGCGTGAGCGTGGTGACTGGCGGCTTGTTCGCGGGAGCGAACGCTGACGATGTGGCCAGACTGGACACCTTCGGTCGCAAGGCGGGCCTGGCGTTCCAGATCGTGGACGACGTGCTCGACATGACCGTGGACTCGGCACACCTGGGAAAGACCGCCGGGAAAGATCTGGCGACTGAGAAGGCAACGTGGCCGGCCGTGTACGGTATCGAGCAAAGCCAGCGCGACGCAGCCGCTCTGATCGAAGAGGCATTTGATGCCCTGAAGCCTTACGGGAGCCGCGCGGATGGATTGAAGTCTGTCGCCCGCTACCTTGTTGAACGAAAGAACTAGATTAACCGGCCATGCTTTCTGAAAGCGAAATCCTGACAGCTCTGCGGGACTGCTTCGATCCAGAAGTGAAGCTGAACCTTGTGGATCTGGGATTGATCTACTGCATTGAAACGGGGCCGGACCCGGATTCGACTCCAGCATGGCCTCGCCAGTGGGTCAAGGTGAAGATGACGCTGACAACCCAACATTGTCCGGCGTCGGGGTTGATCCTGGAGCAGGTACACAACCGGCTTGCGGGCGTTTCCGATATCAGCAAGGTTGAGGTGGATCTGGTCTGGGAACCAAAGTGGACGCCCCACCGCATCAGCGAGGCAGGGCGCCGTCAACTGGGAATCTGACTTCCCTTCAGCGCCCGAGTGCGCGGCGTACTGACTGGCTTCTGTCTGCAATCTTATCGACCGTCTGCTGGACCTGGTCCATCACCGAGCGCGCGCGGTCAACATAGTGAGGAAGAGTATCCCACAATTCGCGAAGCGATTCTTCATGCTCGATCATTGCAAGGATGGTGCCTGAAGCGGCTGCGATCAATCCCGCGCGCTTCTTGCCGGTCAGGAGCAGGATTCCGCCGCTGATGAGAGTGCCGCAGGCTGCGATTGTAATCCAGTCGGCTGATTCGGTTTCAGGACCAATGATTTCGGGGCCCTTAATGCGATCTTTCCTGAAAGCAGTGACGACCATCCTTCCCTCCTTGTGAATCAGATGCGGGTTGAAGGCTGTGGGATCGTGCAGTCCCATTTGAGGACAGATCGAATTCCTCAACGCACCACCCTGTCCGCGCTGTGTTTTAGTCGAGGTCAAAGTCCCGCAGCGGCTTGCCTTCAGGCGCGTCCTTGGCCTTGCGCAGGGCCTCGGCGAACTTCTTCTCAAACAGATCTTCCTTGTTCTTTTCCGCATCGACGGACTGACGAAAGATCGACTCCTTGCGCTCGTCGTGTTCGCGCATGGCCTTCGCGGCGGTCTCAAGGTCTTCAAACATGCGCTTGCGCGGAGCCGATGTGTGGCTCACTACGATTCCGGTGGTGGCATCGATCAAGAGCATCGCTCCGCAGTCAGGGCACGCAACTTCGAAAGTTTCCTTTTTCGGCTTCGCCATAACAGTAAGAATTGTAGGCGCTCCGGAAGTTTGAGGAAAGCTTGACATCAGCCCAAGGCGTCCCAGGGGAACTGCAAACTTCAGTCCTGATTTCCGCAGTCCTGCTTATTGATTTGCGCGAGGTGCTCCACGCACGTGCAGAATCACCCGGCGATACGATGTGAGGCGCGGCGACCCTTCATCCGTTACTGCAAGAATTACGTGGGCGACGCCGTCTCCCTTACATGGGATCATCGGCAGCCACATCGGCTGACAGGCTGCATCAGCCTTGATCTCGAGGTGGGATGTGTCTGCCCACGTAAGCGTCAGCGAGGCCAGGTTGCTGTCTGCGCTGCCTGCCTCACGATAGTGGAACCAATGGAAGTGGAGTGGCTGCCCGTCGGGATCGGAGCTCTGGCTCGCGTCGAGCGTAACGGACTGGCCGACCTGGAGATCCATCTCGATTGGCGCAGTTCCCTGCTTTCCATTCACTACGGCGACCGGGTTGTGGTTGGCATGTGCGAAGTCGGCGATGGTCCATGTCATGCGCGCGGCAAAGTCGTTCTGAAATGCCTCGCGCCAACGCCAGATGGTGGCCTGATCGGATACATGCGTTGCGCCGTCGACGCCGGCAACCGCGTCCTGCGAAGTAACACGTCTGAATTCGTCGCCACCCTGCGTCCAGATGGAATGGGTCTCGCCGTAGGGCTGGCGGTACACATAGCGACCGCCCCATCCGCCCCAGTCTGGGCGGCGGTACGCATTGAGGCCGTTGTCGATGAGACCGAGGAAGGATGGCGTATCGCCTTCCATGATGAACATGAACTTCGGATACACCTTGCCGAGGGGGCCCTTGCTGCGGATGTTGTCGTCGAGCCACTCATTCGTGACCGTGGTCGTGTCCGCGCCTTCACCGTTGCGGTAGTATTTGTCCCCGCTGATGCCGGTCCAGGTTGCGAAGAGGTATTCGCCGCTCGTGGGCGTTGAGGGCGAGACGATGTAGAAGAGACCCGGGAACTCTCGTCGAATCCAGGGGCCTGCGTCGTCCTGGTCAGAGATGGAGTAGACGCGGAGTTTCAAGATGAGCTTTTCGACCTGATCAGCCGGGCGCGAGGCTCGGACTTCCTTGAGCGCCTGCGCAAGGGTGTTGGCGCCGCCCCAGACGCAGATCCAAAGAGGGCGCGGATCATCGCGGTCTGCGGCGCGAATGATCGCCTTCGCTCCGTCTGAGGATTTGTCATCTCCGGTTGCAGCTAGTCCGTAGGCACTCTGTCCCGTGAAGACTCGGGCGTTGAGGTCTGCAGCTTCGGGCCATCCTTTGGCGTGGAGCAGCAGGTTCGGCCGGACCTGCGCGTAGGCGTCGATGAGTTGGTGCATCGTCTCAGCGTGTGTCTTCGCCTTCTGCCAGGTGGATGTAGTGGCGATCATTGCTTCGAGGTCGAATTCGTTGGAATAAAGCAGAAGACGCACGAAAGACATCTGGTCGTCCGGCTCATTGCCAATGTCGCTAATGACGATGACGCGCGGCTTGCCGGTGAAATCGTCAACATGCGTGGGCGGCAGACCCTGCCCGAGCGTCAGGGTTGCGGCGGCGAATGCGAATCCACCAAGGACAGCGAGGTTCCGAGCGACACACATCCCTTTAGGCATCGTTGGCAGGCCCTTCCGAATCGGCTTTCAGGAGCAAAGAAACATTCTCAGCTACGGTGCTGGCTCGGCGCCAGTGTCGTGTTGTCGGGCGAGGGCTGAACTGGGGCAACCGGCCGCTCTTCGGCCAGTTTGATCGTCGTGCCAGGACGGGTACCCCCACCCATACTCTGCACGGAAGTTCCTTATTTTCAATAGATTAGAGCCCGATGATCGCGCCAAAGTCCTCTTATTATTAGACTTACGCGCAGAGTCCTCTCAGCAAAGGGCTTACGGGCCAAGTTCAGCGTCCCGAAGCGAACCTCGTATGACCGTATAGCGTTGCCAAGCTCGTGGTATTTACCCAGCGACGCCAATTCCATTGTGTCAGCAGTACTGGTAATTCTCTGCAAACGCAAACCGCAGACCGCGGATTTCAGATTGGGCCCGCAATCTGATGATCATTCGTTCTATTTCGAAACAACTGCGCTGTGATTTGCCGCACGTTCAGCAATTCGCTTCCGTGGGATCATCCAGAGAAGTAAAGATGGCGAATTTCTCTTCGTTCCGGGTGGATCAGATCAGCACGATTCCACTGGGGGGGCGAAGGAATACCGAGATGGACAAGACCTGGTCGAAACAAGCTGTCCCAATCAACGGCCCCGAAGATCTGCGCGAGACCACTCGGGGCTCGGACGTTGAGGTTGTGCAGCTAAGGCCGGGAAAACTGCAAGGCGCAATCACGCACATCGGGATCGGGAATCTCGGGGTTAGTCTGGGACGGTTCAACTCTGAAGTTCGAGCGCGGGGGCCCCTGCATCAAGAACGAGTCGTACTCGGAACGATGCTTGCCACGGCAGGACGAGCTCTGCATTGGTGGAAGGACGTCCGACCGGGTGACGTAGCTGTATTTCCGCCCTGCGTGGAAGCAGACGCGATTTATGGGGGCGGCGGGGTGTATGTATTAGTCTCTGTCACCTTGCCGGAGCTTTCGTGGATGCTGGTTGGCGAGGATCGTCTGGCCGATCCTGCGTTCTGGAGTGCGAAACGCCTGTGCCAAATCAATCCTCACATGGGGGACGAGATACGGCGGCGGTTCAAGGGGATCATGTCAGATCTTGAACGGAGAGCGAATGCCCCCTCTGCTCAGGCGGCTGATTTTCTGCGACGCTCGATCATCGAAGGCTTCGTGGTGAGCCTGGCGAGCACCCTGCCGCCGGACAGAGGACAATCTTGCTACACAGGCGCCCGCCTCGTAAGGGAAGCAGAGGATTATGCAGATGCGGCGGGCGAACGGCCAATCCACGTCTCTGAGCTTTGCAACTCCCTCAAGGTATCGCGGCGAAGTCTTCATCGGGCCTTTGCCGACACACTGGGTATGGGTCCAGTCGCCTATCTGCGTTGCAGACGTCTCTCAACAATCCAATCGATTCTGAGGCGAAGTGAGCCGGCATCGATCTGCATCGGGGACCTGGCCTTTGAGCATGGATTTCCTGAGTCAGGCCGATTCGCCGCGTACTATCATGCCCAGTTCGGAGAAATGCCCTCAGAGACCTGTCGCTCAAAGTCAGCGGGTATACGCATCGTTGGATGATGTTGCATTGGGCGATTTGGCACAAACTGCATCTCACGCTTTCAACGAACCCCGATTAACTACTAGAGGCGGGGACCACCTGCTCAAGAAGAGGACATTTCAACGGAACAAGGCGCACCAGTGGATCGTGAAGGCGCCGACTCTCTTTCTCGAAAACATCGACGTGGGGCGCGGTCACTCCCCCACTTCCCGTTCTACGCGCCCCGTCGAGCCCACGCCCGCTTGGCTCCTCAGACTGAGCGGGCGTGGGCCCCAGAGTAAAAAGGCCCTGCTCAGTTGAGCAGGGCCTTCAAGGTTGATCGTGACCGCATTGCGGTCTCAATGCTTCTCCTTTGCGGCAGCCAGCTTGGCTTCTGCCTCCGAGATTCGATGGAGAGCCGCAGCGTATTTTGCCGCGCTGTCGCCAGCCTCGAGCCAGTCCTTCTGGCCGCGCTCGAGCTGTTCCTGGGCGCGGTGTACATCGATCTCTTCCGGCTTGAGGGCGTCATTGGCAAGAATTGTGACGCGGTCCGGGAGAACCTCGACGAATCCCCAGCTAACGTTGTAGACCTGACCGGATGCATTCTGGCCACCGTGCAGACGCACATCGCCGGCGCCTAGTTCGGCGAGCAGCGGAGCGTGTCCGTAGAGTACCTCCATGTAGCCGTTCTTCGCAGGCAGTTCGACTGCATCAGCCGTCGTCTCAAAGAGAATGCGCTCGGGCGAGACCAGCCGGACGCGGAGTTGATTAGTGGTTGCTTCAGCCATTGGCGGCTCCTTTCAGTCGCCGGGGGAGCAGTAAAGGGTGTAGAGAGTAAGAGCCAAAACTCCAAAACACAAATTGTTTGTTACTCTCTATTCCCAGTCCCCTATTCCCTGCTTTTATGCTGTTGCCTTCAGCTTCTCAGCGGTTTCGAGCACTTCTTCGATTGCACCCTTCATGTAGAAGGCCTGCTCGGGGATGTCGTCGTACTTGCCTTCGATGATGCCCTTGAAGCTCCGCACTGTGTCGGCGATCTTCACATAGGTTCCCGGGATACCGGTAAACTGCTCGGCCACGTGGAACGGCTGCGAGAGGAACTTCTGCACCTTGCGGGCGCGGGCCACCGTGAGCTTGTCTTCTTCAGAGAGCTCGTCGATGCCCAGAATTGCGATGATGTCCTGCAGATCCTTGTAGCGCTGCAGGATGCGCTTGACGCCCTGCGCGACGTCATAGTGCTCTTCGCCTACGACGCGCGCTGAAAGAATGCGCGAGGTGGAGGCCAGCGGATCGACCGCCGGGTAGATGCCGAGTTCAGACAGCGGGCGGCTCAGCACTGTGGTTGCGTCGAGGTGCGCAAAGGTCGTAGCCGGGGCGGGATCGGTGAGGTCGTCGGCGGGTACGTAGACTGCCTGCACCGAAGTGACAGAGCCCTTGCTGGTGGAAGTAATGCGCTCCTGCAGTTCGCCCATTTCGGTGGCGAGGTTGGGCTGATAACCCACAGCGGACGGCATGCGGCCAAGCAGCGTGGAGACCTCGGAACCCGCCTGGGTGAAGCGGAAGATGTTGTCGATGAAGAGAAGCGTGTCGGCGCCTTCCTGGTCGCGGAAGTATTCGGCAACGGTGAGGCCAGTCAGTGCCACGCGCAGACGCGCTCCGGGCGGCTCTGTCATCTGGCCGTAGACGAGTGCGCATTTCGATTCCTGCCATTTGCCTGGCTTGATTACGCCAGATTCGGTCATTTCGAGCCAGAGGTCGTTGCCCTCGCGGGTGCGCTCGCCGACGCCGGCAAACACCGAGTATCCGCCGTGCTTCTGCGCCACGTTGTTGATGAGTTCCTGAATGACGACGGTCTTGCCAACGCCGGCGCCTCCGAAGAGGCCAATCTTGCCGCCCTTCAAGAAGGGCTGAATCATGTCGATGACCTTGATGCCGGTCTCGAACATCTCTTCGCGCGTGGACTGCTCGTCGAAGGCCGGCGCGGGGCGATGGATTGGATTGCGGATCTTCGCGTCGACGGGACCAAGTTCATCCACCGGTTCGCCGATCACGTTGATTACGCGACCGAGCGTCTCTTTGCCCACGGGCACGCGGATGGGACCGCCGAGGTCGATGGCCTTCATTCCGCGAACCATGCCGTCCGTGGCCTGCATGGCAACGGTACGGACGCGACCCTCGCCGAGGTGCTGCTGCACCTCAAGCATGATGCTGATGGGTGTGGGCACGTTAAAGCCATCGCTGGTGACGCGCAGCGCCTGGTAAATGGGCGGCATCGTCGCTTCTTCAAACTGCACGTCCACGGCCGGACCCGAGATCTGAATCACCTTGCCAAAATTCTCTGCCATAAACTCTGCCTTCCAAAGTGCTAGACAGCGGCGGCGCCGCTGACGATTTCGATAATTTCCTTGGTGATGGCGGCCTGCCGCACGCGATTCATCAGGAGCGTGTAGGAGTCGATCATTTCTGTGGCGTTGTTCGTCGCCGAATCCATGGCTGTCATGCGGGCCGCGTGCTCAGCGGCAACCGACTCTGTCATGGCGTGATAAAGCATCGCCGAGACGTACTGCGACAACAAATTGTTGAACAGCTCTTCGATTGGCTGCTCGTAGATGTAGTCCACCTCAGCGGTGCCGAACTTCTTTGCTTCTTCGTCTGCCGCGGTGGTATCTGGGGGCTCAAGGGAGATGCCTGCACTGCGAGCAGCTTCCCCGGCTCGCTCGCGCTCTTCGGTGGTTGGCTCGGCGGCTCCTGTG
>Ga0318567_10000636_pt1 | contig 14182 bp, 10 predicted proteins | sample GRESIP088b5f20_FD_203691 | JGI IMG/M metagenome (GOLD analysis project Ga0318567, IMG submission 203691) | Tropical soil microbial communities from Luquillo Experimental Forest, Puerto Rico - GRE.SIPMG.088b5f20 | ecosystem: Environmental > Terrestrial > Soil > Tropical forest > Bulk soil...
GGGCAGCACCATATTGAACACCATTTCTACCAGCAATCCAATTGCGGTTGACTTCAATATAGACGAAAAACAAGTGCCGTTTTTCGTGGAGTTACTCGGCAAAACTCTTGCTGATTCAACTTTCACAATTGCAAATGCTAATGGCATGCGTTACAAATATCCCGGTAAGATTAGTGTGATGGACAGAGCTGTGAATCCTCAGACCGCAACCTTGAAAATAAGATTGGAGTTTGAAAATCCACAGGACATTCTTAAGGTAGGTATGAGCTGTATCGTTCGTGTTAAAAACGGCAGTGCGGGTCAGCGCATTGTTATTCCTTACAAATCAGTTGTTGAGCAAATGGGTGAATACTTTGTGTATGTAGTGGGAGATAGCAGCAAAGTGGAGCAGCGCAAAGTATCGCTTGGTAAAAACATAGGCGATAAAGTGATAGTAAACAAAGGTCTTGAGTTGAATGACAAGATCGTAGTGGAAGGTGTGCAGAAATTGAGACCAGGTGCAGTTGTTAAGCCAGCGGAGGAGAAGAAGTAGGAATTAGGAATTCTTTTAGTGAGACATGTGTTGCCAAAAATGAATTTCAAGAAAGTCAAAAAAATTGCAACATGTCCCACCTAATTCATTGCCGGTGACTTCAGTTAATGGAGAGAAAGACAACAAATAGGAAATAGAAATTAAGAATTGGGTTGTGCAGTTCGAGTAACAAACTCAAAACTCATAACTCAAACCTCACAACTTTAAAAGATGATTGCAGATACTTTTATAAAAAGACCGGTAACGGCAATTGTTATTTCCATCGTAATCGTGTTGGTGGGAATAATTGCGTTAATCACTCTGCCGATCGGTCAGTATCCGAACATTACGCCGCCGACGGTGCAGGTTACAGGTAGTTATACCGGTGCCGATGCACAAACGGTAGAGCAAACAACAACGACGCCGGTAGAGGTACAGATCAACGGTACGCCGGGTATGTCATACCTGCAAAGTAACAGTACCAGTGATGGTCGGACAACGATCAACGTAAACTTTGAGCTCGGTACAAATATTGACATCGCGGCTTTGGATGTACAGAACCGTGTGGGTATTGCTACGCCGCAATTGCCAGATGATGTGAAACGTTTGGGTTTAACCGTTAGAAAGCGTAACCCAAGTATTTTGATGTTGGTTGCGATGTACTCACCAAAAGGAACCCACAACGTCTCGTTTGTCGATAACTACACTAACATCTTCATTAAAGATGCCTTGCTGCGTTCGAAAGGGGTGGGTGATATCTTTACCCGTGCGGATGACTTCAGTATGCGTGTTTGGTTGGCGCCGGATAAAATGGCGAATCTTGGCTTAACTGCAAACGATGTGATTGCTGCATTGCAGGAACAAAACCTGCAAGTGGCTGCAGGTTCAATCGGCGGCCCTCCACAACATTCGGTGCAGGCGTTTGAATACACCGTGTTCAGTAACAGCCGCATTAGCAAAACTTCTGAGTTTGAAAACATCATCATACGTACCAATCCGTCTAACGGATCCATTGTTTACCTGAAAGATGTTGCACGTGTTGAGTTGGGTAAATTCAGCTATACGAGCAACTCTTTTGTTGATGGTAAAAGAGCTTCTTATTTGCTCGTTTACCAGGCTCCGGGAAGTAACGCCCTCGAAACAGCTGATGGCGTTATGAAAACAATGGACAACCTCAAGAAATCTTTTCCGGCAGATGTTGATTACGTGGTTCCTTTTGAATCCGTAACTGTTGTGAAAGTGTCAATCGATGAAGTAATAGAAACGCTGTTGATTGCGCTCGGACTAGTTATTTTGGTGGTGTATCTGTTCTTGCAGAACTGGAGAGCAACGCTTATTCCGGTGCTTGCAATTCCAGTGGCGATCATTGGTACGTTTATATTCTTCATACCATTGGGTTTTACTATCAATACCTTGACGCTCTTCGGTTTCGTGTTGGCGATCGGTATTGTGGTGGATGACGCTATTGTGGTAGTGGAAGCTGTGCAGCACTATATTGACGAACAAGGTCTCGATGCAAAAGAAGCAACCCATCGAGCGATGAAAGATATTTCCGGTCCTGTAATCGCCATCGCATTGATCCTTGCGGCGGTGTTCGTTCCGGTAGGATTTATTCCCGGAATCGTAGGTCGTTTGTATCAGCAATTTGCAATCACAATTGCGATCTCCGTTGTTATCTCTGCATTTGTGGCACTTACGCTTACGCCTGCATTGTGTTCGATCATGCTGAAACCACAGCACCTTGACAAGAATTCCAAAGGCTTGAACAAGTTCTTCTTCAAATTCAATGAATGGTTCAGAAGAACAAGTTTGAACTATACATTGGGTGTAAGAAAAGCAATCAAAGGATCGAGATATGTAGTAGTGATATTGTTATTGATTTTTGCAGGAACATTTTTGTTGTTCAAAAATAAATCGACAGGATTTATTCCATTGGAAGATGAGGGACGTTTATACATAACTTATGAGTTGGCAGAATCTGCTTCCACGTCGCGAAGCCTGGCGACGATTGATAGTATAATGCGTATTTTGGATGGTGTACCTGAAGTAAAACACTATGCGGCGTTGGGTGGTTTGAACGCGATTACATTTGCCTCCAAATCCAATAGCGGCACCGTATTTACACAGTTGAAAGATTGGGATCAGCGGAAGGATAAATCGCAGCAAATAGCAGCATTGGTTGCAAAACTTCAGAAAAAATTTGCATCGATACAGGGTGCAAACATTATCGTGATACCTCCGCCTGCTATACCTGGTTTGGGTAACACAGGCGGTTTTAGTTTCATTTTGCAGCAGCGCGAAAGCAACGATGATATCAAGCAATTTGAAAAAGTATTGCAGAATTTTTTGGCAGAAGCCAACAAGCGCCCCGAAATTGGAAGAGCTTTTTCTTTCTTCACTGCACGCACACCCGGCTACCAGGTTGATGTGGACAGAGAGAAAGCAAAACGTATGGGTGTTTCAATTAGTGATGTGTACTCAACGATGCAAACATTCCTTGGAAGCCGTTATGTAAACGACTTTACAGCTTATGGTCGTAGCTTCCGTGTGTTGGCACAAGCCGATACTATATACCGCGGCGATATTCAAAACCTGCAACAATATTATGTTCGCAACCAGGTGGGCGCAATGGTGCCGTTAAGCGCCGTGACCACTTACAGAATTGTAGAAAGTGCGCCAATGATCAGCCACTATAACCTCTTCCGTTCTGCAGAAATCAATGGTGATTCAAAAGCAGGTTACAGTAGTGGTGATGCCATCCAGGCGTTGCGTGAAGTAGCCGCGAAAGTTTTGCCAAATGGTTATGGCTACGAGTTCTCCGGTTTGAGTCGTGAGGAAATCAATGCAGGTTCAAGCACCATAATCATCTTCTCGATGTCGGTGATCTTCGTGTTCCTTTTCCTTGCTGCATTGTATGAAAGTTGGTCAGTGCCGTTCTCCGTATTGTTGGCAGTGCCATTGGGAGCATTTGGTGCGATCCTCACTTTGACATTTAAAGACTCGTTAAGCAACAACGTATACGCGCAAATTGGTTTGATCACGCTGATTGGTCTCGCTGCAAAAAACGCGATCCTTATCGTAGAGTTCGCGAAGGAAAGGGTAGATGCTGGTATACCGATTGTTTCGGCGACACTGGATGCTGTGCGTATTCGTCTGCGCCCCATTTTGATGACATCGTTGGCGTTCATTCTTGGTGTGTTGCCGCTTGCATTCTCAAATGGTGCAGGGGCAGTAGCGAGACAAACGATCGGCTTCACTGTGTTGGGCGGTATGTTGGCTGCAACATTATTTGCCATCTTCACAGTACCTGTATTGTTCGTTTTGATCAGTCGTATTGCTTATCCTGAGAAACGTTTGCAAGACATTAAAAGCGGAAAGGAGAAGAGACAGAGCAATGATGGATATACGCAGGAAATGTAGGCAATTTGAAAATGTGCTAATTTGAAAATGTGAGAGAGCGAACGCCGATTTTCATTATTGTCACGATTTTTGAAGATTATTTAAATTGATAATGATAATGAAGCCTTCGAAGATTTTCTTCGGAGGCTTTTAGTTTTACAGGGTTTTAAAAAAGTAAAAGATCATTTAAATCATGGCAAACATGACAATCAGCGTTCTCCTTCATTTTCAAATTAGCATATTTTCAAATTTTCAAATTAATTTGCGTCTATGCTAGCAACCGCTGTTCAGACTTATCGTGATGCTTATAAGGGCCTTTCCAGATCTACATGGTGTCTTTCGCTGGTGATGTTGATAAACAGGAGTGGAACAATGGTTGTTCCGTTCATGACAATTTACGCTACGCAAAAATTGCATTTCACATTAACGCAGGCTGGAATCATAATGGGGTTGTTTGGTTTGGGCGCGATTGTGGGGGCGTTTATTGGCGGCAAGCTTACTGACAAGTTGGGTTTTTATCCGGTGCAGATAACAGCACTGTTGAGTGGCGGTTTATTATTTATGGTAATTGGTTTCCTTACAACATTTGCCTCGCTTTGCATGGGTGTTTTCGTTCTTAGTTTCTGCAACGAATCTTTTCGACCGGCGAATTCCACGGCCATTGCTTTTTATAGTTCACCAGAAAACAGGACGCGTTCTTATTCATTGAATCGCTTTGCAATTAATCTCGGATGGTCAGTTGGTGGTGCATTGGGAGGATTTCTTGCGGGACACAATTATCATTTATTGTTTTGGGTAGATGGTTGCACAAACATTTTCGCGGCTTTGTTGATGCTGAAGATTTTGCCGAGGATAGATTACAAAAAACATGAAACATCCCAGGCGCAACAGTCTGTTGCATCGACTCCTTATCGCGATAAGATTTACATTACATTCATCATTCTTACAATAGTTTTTGCCACGTGCTTTTTGCAGTTGTTCGGTATGCAGCCAGTTTATTTGAAATCAGAGTGGAAAATAACGGAACAGCAGATCGGTTTATTAATGGCTGAAAACGGATTGATCATTGCGTTTATTGAAATGATATTGGTACACAAAATAGAGGGCAGGCGACACAATCTTTTCTACATCACCAACGGTATTCTTTGCATTGGCCTTGCGTATGTGTTGTTGAATGTGTTGCCATCGCTTTTTATAGTTGCTGTTTTTACGACGGCGTTGATAACGCTGGGCGAGATACAATGCCTTCCGTTTATGAACAGTTATTGGATAGGAAGAACACAACCTCACAATCGAGGCAGTTACGCTGCATTGTATACGATAGCATGGTCGAGTGCGCAGATAGCCGCGCCGGCGTTGGGTTCGCAGGTGGCGCAGTATGCCGGGTTCCACACGCTTTGGTGGGTGATTAGTATCATTTGTGGGACAGTTGCGTTGGGAATGTTTTTGTTGAAGAAGTTTGAGGGGAAAATGGTTTAATCTTCTTTTGCAATGACACCTGCTTGCAGAGCATAGTTGAAGATGTATAAGAGGCCTTAAAACCTGTTAATTTTTGGGAAACAGCCCGCAATTATTTACGACCTTCGTAGCATCTCAAGAATGAATATGAAAACTGCTATAATACAACCATCCACCTTAGAATTTTTACAGCAACTTTCAAAACACAACAACCGTGAATGGTTTGCGAACAACAAAACACTCTATACCGCGGCATACGATAACATGATCTTGTTTGCAGATGCATTACTCATAAAAATGAACTCCCATGATAACATAGAAACATTGTCGGGCAAGAAAAGTCTGTTTCGTATTTATAAAGATGTTCGTTTTTCAAAAGAAAAAGTGCCATATAACACGCGATGGACTGGCAGTTTTAAAAGAGCCACCAAACTACTTCGCGGCGGGTATTACTATAACATTGAACCCGGCAATAGCTTTCTCGCAGGTGGTTTCTGGGGGCCGGTACCAAGAGATATGAAACGCATCCGCGATGATATTGCATATAACACAGAAGTCTGGGACGAATTATTGGCTGATAAAACATTTAAAAAAACATTCAGTAAAATACAGGGGGAACAGTTGGCTACGGCTCCTCGTGGTTACGATAAAAATCATCCTGCAATAGAATTGCTGCGTTATAAACAGTTTTTGCTCAAGCATCCTTTTACTGATCCGGAAGTTACCAGCAAAGACTTTGTACAAAAGGCAAACGATGTTTTCAAAAAGATGCGTCCGTTCTTGAATTTGATGAGTGAAATTTTGACAACAGATGCAAATGGCGAAGTGAATGTTTAAGTCTGGTACATATGCCGGTTGCATTAAGGTAATCACTATTTACTCATTTTTCAAGCCTGCACCTCAAATACAATCGGCTCGTTCACTAACTCATACCTTTCATTAACAAGGCTTGCATTGATGAATTGCGTTTCGCCTTTATAAAAGCTGCCATAAGCTTCGTGAATGTGTCCGCAGATGTGAACCCGCGGCTTAACGTCCTGCACACGTTGAAACAATTCTTTGCATCCTGCACGAATACCCATCTGGGTTTTGTCGAGCGTTCTGAAAATCGGCCCATGCGTTATCAGGATATCAGTATCTAACGGAATTAGATCCCAGTGCTTTTTAATTGCATCTCTATGCCTGTTAAAGGCCCAATTATGAAACCATGGCGTTATTGGAGAACCCCAGATATTAATTCCTTTTAAAGAAAAACCGCTGTCGTTTAGATAGATAATTTCTTTAGGAATTATTTTGTTGATCTCTTCAGAAGATTCTCTCTCGAAGTAAAAATCGTGGTTGCCAGCTATCAAGACTTTGTGTTCGAAGTCCTGTTTTATGAACCAGTCAAAAAAGTTGGTGATTTCGACTTCATTACCTCTTGTCGAAATATCACCGGCATGAATTAACACATCGCCCGAAGGCAGGACTACTTGTTCATGTTGACCATGAGTATCGGAGATTGCGACAAATTTCAAAATGATAGGTTTGATTCAAATATAAGAAGAACATCTTGGTTGCGCCCAATCTTATTCAACCGCTCCAGTGTGCGCAACGATGTTTAATAGAATTCCTTCTGTTGAATACATAAAAAAAGACCTGACACACTTTTGAAGTCTGTCAGGTCGTTCGAAAATAGCAGTATACTAATTCCTAATTTCTAAATCCTAATTCCTAGCTTTCCACCGCCCAATGATCCCTGTCATCTGGCGAGAACTTCCATGGAGCAAAGTTGTTTTCAACGTTGCTAAACATGCCGTTCCATTCCTGCGGAGCGTTGCTTTCCTCCATGATCAAAGAGCGGCGCAGCTCCATGATGATTTCGAGCGGGCTGATGCTTACAGGGCATTCTTCTACGCAAGCGTTGCAAGTGGTGCAGGCACGAAGCTCTTCCACACTTATATAATCGTGCAGCAATGTTTTACCGTCTTCTTTAAACTTGCCATTCGCATCAATGTTTTTACCAACTTCTTCAATGCGGTCGCGAGTATCCATCATGATCTTGCGCGGAGAAAGGAGTTTGCCTGTTTGGTTAGCAGGACAAGCTGCCGTACAACGTCCGCACTCTGTGCATGAATAGGCATCGAGCAGGTTGCGCCAGCTAAGATCTGTTACATCTTTCGCGCCGAATTTTGCAGGAGGCGCTGCATCAGCAGGAGCCAATTCCGGCTGCATTGCGTACAGCACTTCATTTTGCACCTCAGGCATATTTTTGATGTAGCCTTCTGGTTTTAGACGAGCATAATAGGCGTTCGGAAACGCCAGCAGAATATGTAAATGTTTTGAAAAAGGCAGGTAATTTAAGAAAGCCAAAATACCTACAATGTGCAACCACCAACAAATTCGCTCAAACGCCATTAAGGTGTTGTCGCTAAAACCACTCAACAAAGGATGCAGGTATTGGGAGAAAAGGAAATTTCCCGTTGGGTGTTCAACGAAATGCGCAACGCCGCGGATTTGAAGCTCTGTGTCGCAAGCGTTCATTTTTAAGAACAAGATCATCAAAACGATTTCTGTGATCAGGATGTAATTGGCATCGCTGCGTGGCCAGCCATCCAGATCGCGACTGATAAAGCGTCTTAACTTAATGATGTTTCTGCGTATCAAAAAAGTCGCACAGGCAATAATTGTAAGGACAGCAAGTATTTCAAAGCCATCGATCAACACACCATAAAAACTGCCGAGAAATCCGGCGAAAAGGCGGTGCGTTCCGAAAATGCCGTCCAGTAAAATTTCAAGCACCTCTGTATTGATAATGATGAAACCCGCATATACAAAGAAGTGAAGAACTGCTACAAGCGGGTTACGGAACATCTTTTTCTGCCCGAAAGCCAGCAGCAACACATTTTTCCAGCGGTCAGGAACGTTGTCTTTATAGGATTCATCTTTGCCCAACAAAATGTTTCTTCGAATGGCAGATATCCTTTTGCTGAACATCCAGATGGCAACAGCTAAAACGACTACAAAAGCAATTTGTTGAAAAATGTGCATAGCGAGTTTTTGATTACGTGCCCGAAATTAGTTTAGATAATTGAAAATTGAAAATGGAAAATGGAGGAAGGGAGGCAGATTGTCATGATTTTGATGATCTGTTATGATTTTTTGATTTTAGAATCCTGAACACATTCACGACTCACGATTCACCATTTTCTCCTTAACTTTCAACTTTCAATTTTCCATTTTCAATTCAAGAACGATGAGCGAACAAAAGAATTATATTCTCAATAAACAGATAGCGACGAAAAAGCTGGAAAGAATGGCCTATGAGATTGCTGAGCAAAATGTGGGGGAGAAGCGCTTAATCCTTGCCGGTATTAAGGATAACGGTGTTGCGATGGCGCATTACCTTAGGAAACTGTTGCAGTCTATTTTCTCTGGCGTCATAGATGTAATTGAATTGAACCTCGACAAGAGAAATCCTGGCGAAATTGAGATCAGCAGTACTGAGAATTTTGACGACGCGGTTATTATTGTTGTAGACGATGTCGCAAATAGCGGTAAAACCATGCTTTACGCGCTGAAGCCCTTCCTGCAATATCATCCTAAAAAGATCCAAACCCTTGCACTGGTTGAAAGAACGCATAAGGTTTATCCTGTAAACACTGACTACGTCGGCGTTTCACTGGCCACCACTTTGCAGGAGCATATTTTTGTGGAAGTGGAAAATGGAGAGGTTACGGGAGCGTATTTAGTGTAGTTGAGAGTGGAGAATGGAGAGTTGAGGGTGATGGGCTTAATTTCAAGTCTTTCTAAATAAAAAAAACGGGTTGAACAGAATATCTGCTCAACCCGTTTTTTTTTATTTAGAGATGAAGAATTAACTCTCAACTCTCCATTCTCAACTCTAAACTAAACATTGAAGCGGAAGTGCATCACATCTCCGTCCTTCACAATGTATTCCTTGCCTTCAATTCTTAACTTACCCGCTTCGCGGCAGGCTGCTTCTGAACCAAGTGTTACAAAGTCGTTGTAGGCGATAACCTCAGCTTTAATAAAACCTTTTTCGAAATCTGTGTGGATCACACTTGCAGCTTGTGGAGCTTTCCAACCTTCGTGGATTGTCCATGCGCGAACTTCTTGTACACCGGCAGTGAAGTAAGTTTGCAATTGTAACAGGCTGTAAGTAGAGCGGATCAGTTTGTTTAAGGCTGGCTCTTCCATGTGGTACTCACTCATGAACAATTCGCGATCATCAACATCTTCCATTTCTGCGATCTGCGCTTCGATGGAGTTATTCATGATAATAACTTTTGCGTCTTCGTCAGTAACGGCCGCCTGTAATGCCTGGGAAAATTTGTTTCCTGTGTGCATCGAAGGCTCATCAACGTTGGCAACATACAAAACAGGCTTCTCTGTCAAAAGGAACAGATCTGCGATGGCAGCTTTATCTTCTTTGCTAAGGTCGAGCGAACGAATGCTTTTGCCTTGCTCGAGATGCGTCTTGCAGCGTTTCAAAACTTCGAATTCTGCTTTTATTTTCGCATCGCCGGTTTTAGCCAGTTTTTCAGAACGCTGGTATTTTTTATCAACGCTTTCAAGATCCTTCAACTGCAATTCTGTATCGATGATTTCTTTATCGCCAACAGGATTGATCGCTCCCTCATCACGAAGAACGTTTTCATCTTCGAAACAACGGATCACGTGCACGATCGCATCTACTTCACGAATGTTTGCAAGGAATTTGTTTCCCAAGCCTTCGCCTTTGCTCGCGCCGCGAACAAGACCCGCGATGTCTACGATTTCAATTTGTGTAGGCACAGTGCGGTTTGGTTTTACCAGTTCCGCCAGTTTGGTCATTCTTGCGTCCGGAACATCTACCAAACCAACGTTTGGCTCGATGGTACAGAAACGGTAGTTGCTGGCCTGAGCTTTTGCACTGTTACTAACTGCGTTAAACAAGGTAGATTTTCCAACATTTGGTAATCCTACAATCCCTGCTTTCAATCCCATGATTATATATATTTATTAATTTAAATGTATTGACCCCGTTATCCGGGGCGCAAAGATAACTGGTAATTTGAAAATTTGAGAATTTGAAAATATGAAAATGAAACAGCCAATTACTGAGTGAATTGGATTTTCTTAAAGGCAATAAAATTAAAATAACTCGTTTTATATCAGATAATTCAGTCGTATATTGGCATCTTACACAGAAAGCATTTTCAAATTACCACATTTTCAAATTTTCAAATTAGCAAATGGCATTAAGCAGGATATGGTCGGCATTTATAATAGTTGCGGTTCTGGTTGGGGCGTTCAAGTACTTTGCGCTGCAGGATAAGGATATTTTCAGCCGCATGGTGGTGGGGAAATCCAGCGATGCATATGAGACCGTTTACTATGCTACTGTGGGTGAACCAGCAATGACCGAAGCTGCTTCGCGAAAAAAGTTTACAGAAAATATAGCCAACTACGGATATGTCGCCAGTGATTCTGCTCATTCGCCAAATTTGATTATTTCAAATCAGCTGCAGTCTGACTCTATAAGCAAACTGCAAACATTATATCCTGAAGCAAAGCTGATCACTTATAAAGAAGTTGGGAAAAAGCTTGCTCGCAAAACCGATGGTATTATTCAAACCTGCCTCAATTCTGTGAATATCTGTTTGAACCTAATTGGTATCATGGCGCTGTTCATGGGCTTTCTGGCAATTGCTGAAAAAGCAGGCGGAATAAGGTTTTTATCGAAATTGATTGGTCCGTTTTTTTCGAAATTATTTCCTGAATTGCCAAAGGGTCATCCGGCAATGGGCCATATGATCATGAATTTTTCAGCCAACTTATTAAATCTCGACAATGCCGCGACGCCTTTTGGCATTAAGGCAATGGAAAGTTTGCAGGAACTGAATCCCAATAAAGAAAGGGCCTCCAATGCGCAAATTATGTTCCTTTGTTTGCATGCATCGGGTTTAACATTGATTCCCGTAAGCATCATTGCTGCACGATCGGCCTTGAAGGCAGCCAACCCAACCGACATATTTGTGCCTTGCATGATCGCCACTTTTGCGGCTACCTTGGCGGCGATGATCATTGTTTCCATTAAGCAAAAAATAAATCTACTACAGCCGGTAATATTGGCGTGGGTTGGCGGACTGTCTGCATTGATCGCAGTGCTTGTAATTTATTTGCGTACACTGGATTTTAAAGGTGTTCAATCCTTTTCGAGTGTGATCAGCAATGGTCTTATTCTTACGATTTTCCTTCTAATTGTTATCGGAGGCATTTATAAAAAGATCAACGTTTTTGATGCATTTATTGACGGAGCAAAGGGTGGTTTTGAAACGGCCATCCGCATCATTCCATACTTGGTGGGCATGTTGGTGGCAATTAGTTTGCTTACGTCCAGCGGCACTTTCGACGCCATCATCAACGCGATGAAAAGCCTGTTTACTGCCATGCACGTTGACACAAGATTTGTGGATGGTTTGCCAACAGCTTTAATAAAACCATTAAGCGGAAGCGGAGCTCGCGGTATGATGATAGCCACGATGACCAATCACGGTCCGGATTCCTTTGCGGGTCGTTTGTCTTCCGTGTTGCAAGGTTCTTCTGATACTACGTTTTATGTAATAGCTGTTTATTTTGGAGCCGTTGCAGTGAAAGATACACGCTACTCCATCTCTGCCATGTTGCTGGCAGACCTTGTAGGAATTATTACGTCGATAGTGTTGGCATATGTGTTTTTTAACTGAGAGAGGGAACGCAGATTTTCATGATTGTGATGATCCGTTATGATTTTAGAATGATTTGCACTTACAATAAAATCACCTTTAATCATGACGATCATGAAAATCTGCGTTCCTTCTCTGGGCTCTCTCCTCAGAATTAATTAGTTTTGTTAGCAAACAGGTTAAAATAGAATAAAGCATTATGTCTGATAAAATTGTAGAAATAACCAACGCGAATATTTACCAGGGCGACAACCTGGTTCTTGAAGATGTGAATGTAACAGTAAGCAAAGGTGAATTTGTGTACCTGGTTGGTAAAACCGGTACAGGCAAATCCAGTTTACTTAAAACTATGTATGGTGATTTGCAATTGAAACAGGGAAACGGAACCGTTGTTGGTTTTAACCTGAAAGAAATGGACTGGAAAAAAGTGCCATTCCTTCGTCGTAATCTTGGTGTTGTGTTCCAGGATTTTCAATTGCTGACAGACAGAAATGTGAACGATAACCTGAAATTTGTGTTGCGTGCAACCGGTTGGAAAGATGAAAAATTAATGGATGAAAAAATCGCCGACGTATTGGATAAAGTAGGTTTGAAAGCGAAAGGCTTCAAAATGCCTTTCGAAATGAGCGGTGGCGAGCAGCAAAGGGTAGACATTGCACGTGCATTGCTAAACTCACCAAAGTTGATCCTGGCGGACGAGCCCACAGGTAATCTGGACCCGGAAACATCTGACGAGATCATGCAGTTGTTGTTTCACATCTGCCGCGATTATGGTACAGCCATCATCATGGCAACACACGATTATATCGTTATTTCAAAATATCCTGCACGTACTTTAAAAACAGAAAGAGGAAGGGTAGAAGACAATGCTACCATATCAATCTAACAAGCTCTTCCGCATTTTTTTTGTTGTTGAAGGCTCCCAATAATTTCTTTCGCAGTTGTATTTCAGCTTCAGAAAATGGTTTGTAATACAGCTGCGAAATTATTTTACGGAAGCTGTTCTCATCTGTAGCTATATGACATGTTTCTTCAAAGCCTGTATCTTCTACCGCCGGAATATTCGTTACACAATGTCTCCCGTTAAATAGCGCATTCAATATTTTCAATTTGAAGCCGGTACCGTTAAAAGACGGTAATATGTTGATCTGAGCTTTTGCAATCAGGTCCTGCATTTCAGCTTCATCGGGATTTTCCACCAGGTGCACATGGGGATTCACTTGTGCGAGCCTTCTTAATCTTGCAGTAGGATTTTTTCCGGCTATGATAAAAGGCTTTTCAATTTTGTTGAAAACATTTTTTATCAGCCATCTTGCTGCTTTATCATTTTCTGCACGGCTCAGGTTGCCATGGTAAAGACAGAATGTGCCGAGCCCTTCTTCACTTTTGATATCTGTAAAAGGAATGAATGGCGGCACATAATTAATATTTTTTGCGTGGAAATCTTCTTTGTATGTCGCCGCGTCTTTCATTGCCAGCGCAATGATGGGAACCTGCTGAGCTACTTTCTTTTCATAATTTCTCAGCAGCTTGCTTTCTAAATAGTAATATAATTTCCTGGGAAGAAATCTTTCGTGCTTGTATAAATGATAATAATAATCAGATTCAACATTGTGGAGGCGCAGCAATATTTTTCTATTCTGCATCATGTTGTTGAATATATGATGAGTGCATTGAACACCCTCCAGCAAAATAGGATAGTCATCCTTGAGCAGGTTGGCAAGCAATTTTTCGCATCGCCTTGATGCAACGATGTATGGAATCTCAACGGAAAAGCCTTTGTGGCCGTTCGCTCTTTTGTAATACAGAACTTCTTCGCAATATTTATTTAGCTCAGGTTGTTCACCTCGCCCGTATTCAAAGCAATGCAGATGAACCTTAATCCCAATATTATGAAGGGCCTTAATCTTGCAGAACAGGTCGAACATTCCGCCGTTGTCCATAGGGTAGGGGACATCAAGGCAAACCATATGTAAGTGTTTCTCCACGAAGTGCCGGTAATGTTTAGTAAAAGGAAATTATTTTCTCTTCACTTCCATTCGTAGTTGACTGAGCCGTTCCAGTTAGTACTAATAAAGCCTCATATATTAACAGAGTCAAAAAC
>Ga0318567_10000639_pt1 | contig 14131 bp, 11 predicted proteins | sample GRESIP088b5f20_FD_203691 | JGI IMG/M metagenome (GOLD analysis project Ga0318567, IMG submission 203691) | Tropical soil microbial communities from Luquillo Experimental Forest, Puerto Rico - GRE.SIPMG.088b5f20 | ecosystem: Environmental > Terrestrial > Soil > Tropical forest > Bulk soil...
GTCCAGGGTCTTTCCGGGGCGGATCGGCTCTGGTTGGTCAATTCGGTCAGAGGGTGGAAAAGGGCACGTTTATCCGATTAGGAGAAATGGACATTTTCGGTCTTACCTGATTTCGTTTCAGGAAATAAAAATCGATTGCTCCTTCAACGTTTATTAACAAATCCCAAGAATCTCTAGGGGAAATTCCGGATTTTCGTTGACGCCAGCGGTCGATTCGGGTAAGGTCGTAGTCATATGAAGGTCGCCATCATTCACTACTGGCTGGTTGGGATGCGCGGGGGGGAGCGGGTCCTCGAAGCCTTCTGTAAGATGTTTCCCGAAGCTGACATCTTTACCCACGTGGTGATTCCCGAAGAGCTCAGCCCGACCCTGAAACGGCACCGGATCCGGACTACCTTCATCAACAAACTTCCCCGGGCCAAGCATTGGTACAATCACTACTTGCCCCTGATGCCCCTGGCCCTGGAGCAGATCGACCTTCGGGGGTACGATCTGGTGATTTCGAGCGAGTCGGGCCCCGCCAAGGGCGTGATCACCGAGCCCGATGCCCTCCACCTGTGCTATTGCCACAGCCCCATGCGCTACCTTTGGGACCAATACTTTCGCTACATGGAGGGCCGTGGCCTCTTCACGAAGTTGGTGATGCAGTTGAGTTTCCACTACCTGCGGTTGTGGGATGTGGCCAGTAGCGCCCGGGTCGAAAGCTTTGCCGCCAACTCGGCCTACGTGGCCCAGCGGATCCAGCAGTATTGGAACCGCGACTCGGAAGTGATCCATCCCCCCGTCGACATCGGCCGGTTCCAAGTAACGCCGGAGCATGACGGCTATTACCTATGGGTGGGAAAGGTTGTCCGGTACAAGGCCCCGGATTTGCTGGTGAAGGCCTTCAACGAGAACGGTAAACCGCTGATCGTGGTGGGCGACGGCGAAGTGGTCCATGAACTCAAGAAGCTTGCCCAGCCCAATATCCAGTTTGTGGGGGCCTGCGACGATGAGGCCACGACTCGGTACCTGGAACGTTGCCGGGCCCTCGTGTTCCCTGGCGCCGAAGACTTTGGCATTGTCCCTGTCGAGGCCATGGCCTGTGGGAAGCCCGTGATCGCCTACGGTCGTGGGGGGGCCACCGAGACAGTTCTCGACGGGGTCACCGGCCTGTTCTTCAACCGGCCGACGGTGGCTGCCCTCAACGAGGCCATCGAAGATTTCGAGGCTGGTGAGGACATGTTTGACCCGAAGACCATTCGCCGCCACGCCGAAAATTTCAGTGAGGCGGTGTTCCAGTTCAAGATGCACGAGTTCATCCACCGGGCGATGAACCTGAAATTCAACCGGGACCGTGATAGAGATAGCTCGTGGGTTCCCAACCGCAAGCGAGCTCGGTTCAGCAAGACCGCGAGCTTCTGACCTTGGACCTCAGTGTTATTCCTCAGCTTGTTTCGGCAGCGGGGAAGTGTTTTTGTTCTTTGGGCCCTATGGGAAGTCCACCGATTTCCCGACTCCCAAGATGACGGCATACATTCTGCAAGTTTTAACGATGCCGCTTTTAACGCGTCGTTGTGCTTACAGGATCTGAAAGACGAGTTGGAGAATTGCAAAAACTTGGCCGAATTAGGCGAGTGCATGGTTGAGTTAACCTTGCCACGGGTCTTAATGAGCTTACGAGGAGTCTTAATGCTGAGCGAAATAAGGGAGTCCTGGCGCTACAGAAGCGTCGCAGAGAACTACGTGTGGACCTCACTGGGTGTTCGGTACCGACGGTCCGTTCTTGGCTATCTTTGGACAGTTCTGTCCCCACTTGCCAAGTACGCTATAATGGGCGTCGTATTCGAAATCATTGGTCGCTTCCAAATGACGAACTACTATGGTTTCTTCTTTGTGGGTTCAGTGTTTTTTGGCTATTTTTCGACGGTCGTAGTGCAATCAACAACCACGTTCATCAATAATGAGCACTATATCAAGAAGATCTATGTACCCAAACTAATCTTTGTCTTGAACATCGTTCTCTACGAGACGGTGAACTTTCTCCTCGTGTTGGTAGGAATTCTCGCTCTTCTGATTCTTGTTGGGCAGGCAACCTTTGGCGTTGCATGGATTGTACTTCCATTTGTGGTCTTGCTGACGATATTGGCTCTAGTAGGAATTTCCTGTATTCTCGCTGTAGCCACCATTTATTTCCGGGATTTGCAGCATATCTCAGATATTCTCTTCCAAATTCTCTTCTTTGCGACTCCAATATTCTATCCCGTTGAAACTCTTTCCAAGAACCCTCTGCTGGCAGCAATTTCTTCGGCCAACCCAGTTTTCTATTTTCTGACCGCATTTCGCGAACCCATAGTGAGCAATCACTTCCCGACTCCTCAGGTCGGATTTATCTGCATTATTAGCTCGGTTGCGTTTTTTTTTGTCGGACTTCTTGTTCTTGATAGATACAATAATAGGATTATATTCAAGCTATGAAACAAGACTGCAGGATTTCATTTCAGGGCGTCGATCTTGTCTACGATCTTCACTACGACCGAACAAATACAATTAAGGAGCTTCTGATAAACCTTGTTACCAGAAGGTCCTATGTCGGGCAGAGGTTAGGAAAGCTGTTTGCACTACGTGAGGTCAATCTAGAAATAGGGCATGGAGAGCGGGTTGGTATTGTCGGTCTGAACGGGGCGGGAAAGAGTACTTTGCTAAAGGTGCTTGCGCGCCTTCTTAAGCCTACAGGCGGTCGAATCGATGTTGATGGGACGGTGCAGCCACTCATTGAACTTGGTGCTGGGTTTAATGCCGAGTTTACCGGTCGCGAGAATATCTACTTAAATGGGGCAATGCTCGGGTTCTCAAAGCGAGAGATGAAAGCCAAGGAAGCCGAAATAGTTGAGTTTGCTGAGCTGAAAGAGTTCATCGACGTACCCGTAAAGTATTATTCATCTGGAATGATCGTTCGACTTGCATTCACGATAGCAACTTCCGTCAAGCCGGAAATACTGGTCCTGGACGAAATGTTGTCTGCGGGAGATCATCTTTTCATTGAAAAGGCGCGAGTGAGAATTCGCAGATTGCTTGATGATTCCAAGATTCTGGTACTTGTTAGCCATGATTTATCCCTCCTGCGACAGTTGGTGGAGCGGGTGGTGGTTCTTGACTGCGGACGAGTCATTTTTGACGGACCAACAGAAGAAGCTCTGGGTATTTACGAATCCAAGAAGAGCAGGAGTGCTGAATGAGCGTGTCGGTAGACGAACTGATGAAAAAGGTAAGGGCTGCGGCTCAGTTCGGAGGGCCAAGGAAACTCGACGGTATGCGTTCCGAGCCCGCGGGCGAAACCTCGGGAAGATCATTTGTGGTCCGTCCTCCACTCACTGCGCCGTCTCAACCGCCGGCTGGCCTGCGTCTCACCATAGACAATCTCAGTGTGGATTCACTGTTGGAACTTGAGGTTGAGGATTTCGTCTTCAACGCTTACCGTTGGATTCTCCTTCGGGAACCCGACGTTTCTGGTCTAGAGCATTACTCTTCGGCCTTGCGAACCGGCGAGTTGTCTCGCTTGGGGATGTTGTATTTACTCGTCCGATCGCAAGAGGCAAGGGGGCGGAAGAAGTGGCCGAAAGGCCTGCTTAGAAGAGTGGAAATGGACCACCTGAAGTGGAAAATTAGGCGCGTGGCGCCAGGTTTGGTGGTTGTCTTGCGATGGCTGGTCGGAATTGGCAAGCTGGGTTCAGTGGGGGAAAGGATTGGTAAAAGCGAACAGATCGCATCTGGAATGCTCTCCAAATATCGAAGGGAACATACTGAGTACTTGGTCCAGCATAATCGCGAGCTTGAAGAAATCTTCTCACGCAATGACCTGGAAGTTGCGGGTCTTCGGAAAATAGTTGAGGACCTTCAGAAGAAAATTGATATGCTGGTGAGTGGTAGCGGCGTGGTTGAGTCTCGACTTGGCAGGCTCGAAACAAAAACCGTGGAACTTGAAGGTGAGGTGTGGACCGTTACGAAGAATGGCGATGCCGAAATAGGGAAGCTGGGAGCGATTCTGGAATCAGTTGCTGAGTCGGGGGCCACGGAGAGGTCGGTACTTCAGGGGCTTGAGTCAAGAGTCGCGTCCCTGGAGGTGAATCACGAGAACACAAGCCTGTTGTTGAACGAAGTTTCAGCGCAGGCAGAGTCCTTCGACCTTCGCCTTGTGCAGCACGAAGATCGTATGGATGATTTGGCGTTTGAGCGCGAAGGGGTGTTTGAGTCGCTAAAGCGAGTGTCGATCAAATTCGATACGCTTTCTACTGGTTTCGAGCAAACCAGGGACGAGCTCGAGCTACTGAGTGATCTGTCGGTAGCTGTGGGAAAGCTAACCGCTGATTTGGAACGTGTTTCCGCGAAGGTGGCGGACTTTCAGGTCGCGGCCGATGCTTTTGATAAATCAAGGGAGCAAATGGAGAGTTCCCGAAGTCGATTTGAGGCCACTGCTACCAGTGCGATTTCAGCGCTGCTAGACCAGGAAAAGGAGGCGCTTTCGCGCCAACTGGACAGCGTATGGGGCAACCTTGGTAGTCTCAAAGTTGAAGTCGACGAAGGATTTTCAGTATGCAGTAACCGACTTGCTAAGCTGGAAGAATCTGTAGATTCGAGATACATGGAACACCTGGGGCTGAATCATGTTGTGGTAGTGGAACACCGCAACGAGATAGTTAGGCTGACTGACAGACTCAATGACTATCGTAGGAGTCTTTTGGATCAAGAGCGTCGACTCGGAAAGATTCTTCGCGACTTGGGTGGCAGACAAAAGCTAGACCAGGTTGCGGTCAAATCGAATACCTTTGAGCAAGCGGCCAAGCATCTGAGGGACTCAATGTATGTTGCTTTTGAGGACTTGTTCCGTGGAACACGTCACGAGATCCAGCAACGCGCAAGGGTCTACCTCCCGAGAATTCGAGAGTTCGGGCTCGGTACACCGGACAAGCCTATTGTGGACCTCGGCTGTGGCAGGGGCGAGTGGCTGGAACTGGTAAAGGGTGAAGGCTTCACGGCACTTGGTGTTGACAGCAATTCGTCTATGATCGCGGAGTGTTTTGACCAAGGTCTAGACGTGGTTGAGCAAGATGCCCTGGAATTTCTCCAGTCCAGAGACAGTCATTCTGTCGGCGTATTGAGTGGATTTCATATTATCGAGCATTTACCAAATGATGTATTGGTCGCTGTGCTTGATGAGGCCCTTCGAGTACTTGTTCCGGGCGGTTTTGTCATGTTTGAGACTCCGAACCCGGAGAATTTGGTGGTGGGAGCGTGCAACTTCCACTATGACCCAACTCACTTGAAGCCGCTGCCGCCGCAGATGATGCGTTTTATAGTCGAGAATCGGGGATTTGTTGATTCTGAGATAGTTTATCTGTCTGAAGGTCGAGGCGTTGATGGTGTGATCGCTCCTGTTGCATCTTCGATTGAAGGGAGTGAGACAATAAACGCGATTGTGAACGTTGTTAGGTCCAATTTCTTTATAGCTCCTGACTACGCGGTTATTGCCTTCAAGGCCTGAGTTGGTTGGATATCAATGTGGATAGGGTATCGAAAAACATGAAACCTACGGTCTACTTCGTGACGCCATGGTTTGGCACTTTTGCAGGTGGTTTTGAGTCTGCCTTTCGTCTTCTCGAACGGCGAGTCGCTTCTTGCGGCTATACAACAGTTGTTCTGACTACGAACAGCGAGAGCCCATATCTCGACTGGTGGACGCGTACGGTTCCAACAGGGGAGTCTGAGTTTGAGGGCGCCAAAGTGCTGCGGTTTCAGGTAGACACAGAGAATAGAGATCTCTATCACAGAACTGTGGCCAGAAAAATCGCAGGTAGCGAGATCACTCTAGAGGACCAACGGAACTTCTTCAGGTATGGAATCAATTCGCAACAGCTAATTAGCTATTGTTCTGGATTGCCTGCGGATGCGATCATTCTTGCCGGGCCATATTACCAATCCCTGACTGTCACTCTGACATTGGCGCTACCTAGTCGTGTGGTTGTTATGCCTGCGTTTCATGATGAGGATGAGATGCATTGGGAGCCAATTCAGAACTTGGTACGGTCTGCGAAAAGTCTGGTGTTCTTTTCTGAAGAGGAGAAGTTACTAGCGATTCGCGAATTTGGTACCAAAGTAGGAAGAAGCCTTGTTGAATCAGTAGTGTCAGGGCTCGGGGTGGAGCTCACGCCCAGCGTGGAGCGATGTTTGGCCAATGCCGAAGAGGTTCAGGCCACCAAGAGTAAGCATGGAATCAAGGGCAGATATTTTGTATATGTTGGCCGCGTTGACAAGGGGAAAGGGCTTCAGTTTCTTATCGAAGATTTCCTTTCTTGGAAAGACCTTGAAGAACCTGGTTCAAGTGATGTGTGTCTCCTGATTGTGGGCACCGGTGACATGAGCTTCATACCAACAAGTCCTTCGATTTTAGCAACCGGCTTTGTGTCTGCGGAAGAGAAGTTCTCGCTTCTTTCCGGCGCTGTTGCATTGATCAATCCTTCTCAAAATGAAAGCTTCTCGTTTGTGATCATGGAGGCTTGGCTTCTAGGAGTTCCAGTATTGGTTCATGAATGGTGTGCTGTCACCAAGGGCCACGTTGATCGGTCGCAAGGGGGGCTTTACTTCTCGAATTCTAAGGAATTGGCTGTAGAACTTAGCATGCTCCTAGAGGAGACAACAGCCAAGGCGCTGGGTGAACAAGGGAGAGCCTACGTCAATCGGAATTTTCGCTGGTCGGTTGTTGTGGACAAGCTAATAGGGGCAATGAACTAAATGAGAATCCTTGTTGACGGTCAGACCTTCTCCACTCCCGAGATTGAACGTGGGATTGGAAAAGCTTTCACTCAAGCGCTCGAAGCTATGTTGGAATATGATTGTAGCCATAGTTGGTTCCTCATTATACGCAGAAGCACTTGCCTGGATGGTATCTCGGAGACAATTAGGGATCGCATACAGGTTATTGAACTTCCTGACCTTGTTGCATCCGGAGGTCAAGTTAACTGGTGTCGGGCATACGGAAAACAAGTGGGGAAAGTTGTTCGCGACCTGAACGTTGATGTTTATTGGAATCCAAACCCGCTGATGCTGAATGTTCACTACCCGCTAGGCCTCCGCGGAGTTCGTATATTCGTGACACTGCACGACCTAATTCCGCTAGTGTATGAATCCATGTATTTGCAAACCTGGCCACAGCACCTTCAGGATGACTACCGTTCTCGCCTAGACGAAATCTCGGCATCTGGCGCCGGAATTATCGCAGTATCCAGGAGTGGTCTTGACGACTGGAACCGATTTGTGGGAAGTTCGTCAGCGTTCCGAGGTGTTGTTCATTGGGGCGTGGATCATCGGAAGTTCTATCCTTCCCAATCTGCCTATGCTTTGGCTGATCGGTCAAGTGTTCTGTATGTTGGGGGTTTTGATCCAAGGAAGAATATGGAATGGGCCGTAATGGAGTATGCCGCATTCTATCACTCACTGCCGTCCAGTGAAGAGAGGCCGTTCTTTCGAATAGTCTGCGCCACTGGAAACGAGGAGTCGAGTAAGCTTGTTGCCTTGGCTACATCACTGGGCATTAGGGATGAAGTCGAACTTACAGGTTATGTTTCTGATGAGAAGCTGCAACAGTATATTCAGGCAAGTGGCATTCTTTTTTTCCCATCACTGTATGAAGGTTTTGGTATTCCGGTACTAGATGCTCTTGCCTGTGGGGTCCCTGTTGCTGTGAGCAAAACTTCTTCGCTACCTGAGATTTGTGGTAATTTCGCTGTTTACTTTGATCCAACAAAAGATGGGGATGGGGCAAGCGCCTTGGCGAAGCTCTGGCAGGATCGGGACGTGCGGCGTGAACCTTGGAGAGAAGTTTCTGATCATGCGGCATCTTTTACGTGGGAACGCGTTGCTTCGGAGTATTTATCGGTTTTTGCTTTCGGCGGCGATTTGATTTCAAGCGAAGAATCGATTGCGATGGTATGTCCTTGGCCACCTACACGAAGCGGCGTGGCGGACTACTGCTATAAACTGGTTAAGGCTTTGGCCAAATCGGTGAGGACTGTCGTCTACACTCCCTCACTCGAGCCGGTAGCGCTTGAGGGCGTAAAGGTGTTACCTCTTGAACGCCTGGCACGGGATTTCGACAAATTCAGAAACGTGTTCTATCACATCGGCAACGGCATGGATCATGTGGAAATTTTCAAAGTTGCTTGGGAACGACCAGGCATTTCGGTGTTCCATGACTACAATATTCATCCATTCACCCAGTTTGCTTTTCAAAAACAGGAACCGAGCAGGTACGAGAATTTACTACGCTATTACGGAGAACTCGGGGTGCGGCTGTTAGAGGAGGTTAATCGCTTTGGGTTCGTTCCCTGGCAGGCTGTTGCCATGTCTGAGCCACTGGCCGCCAGAAGTAGGGGGGTTTTGGTTCATTCTGGATGGGTTCGAAAAAAGTTGGAACTTCATAATGCCAATATTGCCGCAAGCTACCTTGGGGTGGATCTAGTTGCGCCTGAGGTAGAAGTCCGAGAAGTCGAAAGCTCAGGTTTGAGTTCGAGAGTGCACACTGTGGGTGTATTTGGATTTGTCAATAAACACAAACGAATCGATGCAGTGTTTTCAGCAATTTCGAAGGTACAAGCCTCTGGAATTCCTGTACAACTTTGGATAGTCGGTGAAGTTAACGATCCTGATATTTCATTGGCAACGATCGCCAAACAAGCGGAGGTATCCGATGAGACCTGGACGCATCAGGGATACGTGCCTCCAGAAAGGTTTGATCTCCTGATGAGGGAATGTGATGTGGTAGTGAACTTGCGATATCCAACTATGGGAGAATCCTCCGCATCCCTGATGCACGCACTGAGTCTTGGAAAGCCTTCGATTGTGAGTGACGTCGGTCAATTCGCAGAGCTGCCGACCGGGGTTGTCCTTAAGTGTAGTGTCGGAGAAGACGAGGTGGATCACCTTGCCACTCAGCTTTGTGACCTTTTCATGAACCCGGCACTGCGAATGGAATACTCTCGACGTGCGTTGGACTTTGTGAGGTTCTTTGCCTCTTTTGATCGAATATCGGAACATTACTCCCATAGTTGGTAGCTTGTCGAAGATCCTGCGACAAATTGTTGAACGGTGGGCAAGGAAAGGACAGAATGCAAATGACAAAAGTGAAGCACCTTAACATTTGGTGGATTGTCTCGTGTGTTCAGTTGCTTTTTTTTGTAGTTACCAAGTTTGGTGTTTTGGGACTAGGGGCCGGGCATTACACTTCCGGAGGGTGGGATGCGGATTGGTATAGCGGTCTGTCCGAACAAGGGTATAGCTTTAACGGCGACTTTTCTCAGCAGCAGAACGTGGCGTTTTTTCCGGTGTTCCCAATCCTGGTTTCAGCGCTTAGGATGCTGGGACTGGAGACTCCGCACGCAAGCATGCTTCTGTGCATAGTCGCCGCGATCATTTCGCTTGTGGTACTTGAAAAGTTGTTGTTACGCTTCTTTGAAAGAAGTGTAACAGACTACACTGTTGCCCTTTTTGCTTCTTCGCCCTTTTTTCTATTTCTTGTCGTTGGGTATGCAGAATCGTTGTTCATTCTGTTCACATTTCTGGCCCTCTTCTTTTGGACGGCAAAACGGAGGAATGTATTCGGTACTGGTTTGGCGATATGTTTGGCCGGAGCGACAAAAAGCCACGGGTTATTTTTGCTCGCAATGCCAGTACTCGAGACTTTACTAGAAATGGTGGATGCTTTTAGGCAAAAAAACCAAGGTTACAATTACGGAGAAAGAGCTGGGCAGTTGTTGCTCCTGATTGGCCTATCATCGGCTGGACTGATGGGGTTCCAGTTGTTTCTATTCTTGCGTTTTGGGGATCCACTTCTATACTCGCATATTCAAGTTGCTTGGGGGAACAAGATTGCAGCTGACTGGGTCCATATGTTTCAGTTTTCAGCCCCTCTAGACGGATTAAGTCGGTTGTTCCAAATCTCAGTTCGCGATCCAATTGGAGTAGGAACCTTGTTTCTCTTTGCCTTGCCAGTTCTAACTGTACTCGCACACCGAAAAATTCCAAGAAGTCTTGGTTTGTACTCGGCCACGATGTTTCTTTTGATATACCCTTTCACCTTTGCCCATGCAGATTTCACTAAGAATTCCGGGCGTTATTCTCTGATGTTCTTTACTGGTTTTCTGAGTCTCGTAGTCTTGGCGGCCGGCTCATCGCTAAGCAACTCCGCGACTGGTGTTCGGAATGAAGCATCTGGAAACCATGTTTATCCTAGGCTCAGGCTATTTGTCTTCCTTATTTTGCTGAACCTCGCCTTTAGCTTTCGCTACTTCGATCTCTTCTACCAGAAAAATTGGGTCTCGTGAGATGGTTATGGAAGGTGCGTTTCTTCTCCAACCTAGAAGGCATTAGTTCTTAACGTTGTTGGTTTGTCAAATCGACAGTGGCGCAAGACAGTGTGTTTTGATTTAGAGGAACGGTTCACATGAGCAACCGAAAGTTAAGCGTGATTCAGGCATTTTCGCGTTTGGAATATGGCAGACTTCTGAGAAAGAATGTGAGGTCAATCTTAGCACCTGACGTTCCTGGTGTTCGGAATGGAGTCAGAAATATTAGTTGGTTGGCGGACAGGAAAGATGAGAAGTTCCCAGGGCTTGGCTTGGAGACTGGTTACTAGCTGTGACTGGAGGTTTGTTTCTCCTACTTCTGTTGTTGACGTGGTGTTCGACCGAATGTTGCAGAAGTGCGGAAAGTAGTTGTAGCTATATCTGGATAAGTGGGGCCTTCCGGTGTCGAGAGCTGTTTCTGCTTGTCATTATTTTCCTTTGCTTTTGTGTGAGATTGTAGCTACGGAATTCCGAAAAGGTATTTATGGAGCGTCGTTGATGAGTAGTCGAGGTCTTCGTTCTGTTTTGCGCTTTTCCTTTGGCGTGGTGTTGTGTTCGCTTTCTTTGGTTTGGTGTGTGTTTGTTTTTCTGCAACAAGGTCATAGTGAGACTGGGCATCTGAGAGCATTGGCGGTACCGGCGGAGGGAGCGAGGTTTTCGTTTGGAGAGAAAAAACTTGACGAATTTCTGCATGGTTTTTCGGGTTCTGAAGAGGATGGTCCGGATCACTGGCGATGGTCGGATGGGCTCAAGTCGAGTATCGTCGTTTCACTGCCGCCGGGGAAGGCGTTTCGTATCGTATTGAAGGTTACTCCGGCTATCAGTCAGGACCGAGAACAGAAGTTGGAGCTACGGGTTGATGGCAACATTCTCGATGCTGCATCACTTGGAGTACGCCCAATTCAACGCGAGGTCGAGTTCGCAATTCCCGCAGGTGGTTCTGAAATACGGGAACTCGAGTTCAGATATGCGTATACGGTCAACCTCAAGAGACTAGGCCTTTCAAATGATGAACGTGAATTGGCGGTTCAATTTCGCGACCTTGCGTTCATTCCGTGAGTTCCGATGCGTAGAAACAGACTTTTCATTCAACTGAGGATGTCCGCTAAAGGTGCTTTCAGTACCTTGGTTGTCGCACTCAACCCATAGGAGATTAACGATGCCTGCCTTATCTATTGTTGTTCCGTGCCTCAACGAGGAGGATTCGATCCCGCTCTTTTACAGGCGCGTCAGCGAGGTTTTGGTTGACATGCCGGGAGTGTCCTACGAGTTTGTTTTCGTTGATGATGGGTCTCGGGATTCCACGGTCGCTGTAGTTGAGGGACTAAGGGCAATGGATGGGCGTGTGCGGTTTGTATCCTTTACGAGGAATTTCGGAAAAGAAGCCGCGATTTATGCGGGCCTTTCGGCTGCTACAGGCGATTTTGTTGCCCTAATGGATGCGGATCTTCAAGACCCACCGGAGCTACTCCCTGAAATGTATCAGTCGGTCAAGGACGGTGAATGGGAAAATGCAGCAACACGCCGCGTGTCGCGTATTGGCGAACCGCCGATCCGATCTTTCTTCGCTCGACGCTTCTATCGACTGATTAATCGGCTATCGAATATTGAGTTTGTTGACGGCGCAAGAGACTTCAGGCTGATGAAGCGATCAATGGTAGATTCGATACTGAGACTGAGGGAGTATAATAGATTCTCAAAAGGTATTTTCAGCTGGGTTGGGTACTCGACTCGCTGGTTTGAGTTTGAGAATGTGGAGAGGGTAGCTGGTGAGTCAAAGTGGTCATTCTGGAAGTTGTTTCGCTATTCACTAGAGGGAATAGTAGCATTTTCAACTGCGCCGCTCTCAATTGCTTCCTGGGCTGGTGTGCTTCTTTTCGTAATCTCCATGTGTTTCGCAATTGCCACTATTGTGCGGACCATGTTGTTTGGCGATCCCGTGGCGGGTTGGCCGTCCTTGGTTTGCCTTGTCACGCTCATCGGTGGAATGCAGCTTCTGACTACCGGAATTATCGGGCAGTATTTGGCAAAGACATATCTCGAAACCAAAGCGAGGCCCTTGTACTTGGTGCGGAAATCGTCAGAAGGATGAAGACCGGACCTAGATATCCCACTGTTTTTGTTCAGTTGACCAAGGCGGGACTTGGTGGTGGCCTTTCAACACTCCTTCACTATTTTGTTCTCTTCATCCTGAGTAGTTACTTCAACATCTCGAGTGTTTTCGGTTCAGGTTTAGGATATGTCAGTGGTGCGGTGCTTGGATATTTCTTGAATCGAAAAATGGTGTTTGCCTTTAAAGGGAGTAACGGTAGAAGCGCTTTGAGATACGGCTTCGTGGTAGTTTTTGGGTTTGCGCTTAATTTAACCACGGTGGCAATCTGCACTGGGCTACTTGGTTTAGGACTCTGGTTGGGCCAGGTTGTCGCAACCGGATTGGTTTTTTTTTCCAGCTTCCTTCTGAATAAAAGTTGGAGTTTCAGGTAGCTGGCTTTCGCGAATAGATGAGACCCGACGTCCTTTTGTCGGAGAGTTTGCTTTGGGAGTTGAAGAGTGAAGAAAGCACAGTACCAATTGTTTCTCGACCATATTCCAAAGACTGCAGGTACAAGTATCCGTAGTTTCTTCGTTGAGCATTTCGGAGCCGACCAAGTCAGTCCCAATCTGAAAGGCGTTTCTCCGGAAGTTGCATGGAAGCAATATTCGAAGCAGAAAGTCGTGATAGGGCATTTTGATTTTTACCCAGGACAGGATCTCCCTATGGGATACCTAAACGGTGTTTTGTTGAGGAATCCCCTTGAAAGGGCTCTCTCGCACTATTACTACTATTTGGAAAACACCCCCGCCGTCGTGTTGAGAAAGAATGAGCGATTGTTTCACGAAATGAGTTTGATGGAACTTCTTGAGAGGCCTGCTTCGACTACTGGCATGATATTTTCAAATTATCAAGCACGCCATCTCGCGTCGCGCCTGAACTACGATCAGGCTGAACTAGAACCTCAGGCATTGTTGGAGTTAGCAAAAAAGTCGTTGCTTGAATATGATCTGGTTGGGACGACTGAGAAGATGGGTGATTTCCTCGATTGGGTTTGCTCGGTTCTTGAGATTGATCGAAGCATCAGGCCTAAGACAGCAAATGTCACGTCTCGCAAAGTTCCCTTTGCAGAGCAGCCGCCAGAGATTCAAGTTAGGCTGCAGGAGCTCAACGCCGTTGATTTGGAGCTTTGGGAATTTGCGCAGCAGCTCGGTAAGGACCGTCGATCAATTGTGTTCGAACCGCGCGCCACGACGTCTATCAGGCGAAGATCGCGTTCCAGGGATCTGGTGGTGAATCGCAAGAACTCTCCCGCTAAAGTTGAATCAGGGTTCGTGGAATTTGTTTCTGCTTCAATTCGCAATCCGAGAGACCGGAGTTCCGATTTTCTGAGCGGCGAGCTAGTTTCGGTTGTTGTTGTCTTTCGGGCCCTAGCGACGTTTGACGACCTGATTTTTGGACTTAGGATTGAAAGCTCGGAAGGTATGAAAGTGTTCGGCACAAATACCTCGCAAATGGGAGTGAAGCTGGATCGGGTCAGTGGTAATTGTGAGGTTGTTTTCGAGTTTCCTGGAAACCTAGGTTTGGGAACTTATACTGTGACCGTGGGGTGTCAAGAAAGGAGTGAGAGTGTGTCTCGCCAGTATTTCTGGGAGCCCCGGGCGGCGTCGTTCACCATTGTTGGGTTTCTCGATCGTGAGTTCGAGGGCCCGGCAGGGTTGGC
>Ga0318567_10000642_pt1 | contig 14096 bp, 10 predicted proteins | sample GRESIP088b5f20_FD_203691 | JGI IMG/M metagenome (GOLD analysis project Ga0318567, IMG submission 203691) | Tropical soil microbial communities from Luquillo Experimental Forest, Puerto Rico - GRE.SIPMG.088b5f20 | ecosystem: Environmental > Terrestrial > Soil > Tropical forest > Bulk soil...
TACCAGTCGCCGACGCAGCGCTGCACCGGCCTGTGTGAACCGCCTAGCTCAGGCGCTCGACGATGGTCGCGTGACCATCCCCTGTTCAATTGCATTTACTGGCCGCTGGTCACCTTGGTGGCCAGTCCCGACATGGCTCACTTTTGGGGTGTCGGCGCGCCGGTAGCTCGTTGAGCTGGGATTATGGTCGGCGTTTGGGCGGAATTTGAACACTAGGATTGGGCCGTAGGCTGCCCGGGTGGCCTACGTGCGCACGGTGAAGACCTCCTCGGGGGCGACCGCGGTCCAGGTCGTGTGGTCCTGGCGTAAGGGGTCTCGGTCGATCGAGCACCTCGGCTCGGCCCATGATGAGGTCGAGTTGGCAGCGCTGAAGGCCGCTGCGGCCGAGCGGTTGGCCGCTGGGCAGACTGAGCTGGACCTGGGGATCGCCGGTCAGATGGAGCCGGGCACATTACCGATCCTGTCCTCGCAGATGACGCCTTTGTGGGACGCCTTATGTGCCGCGTATCGGATCCTGGGATTCGAGTCAGCCACCAAGGGCGACAATGTGTTTCGAGATCTGGTATTGGCGCGGATTATCGAACCGACCAGCAAGATCGACGCTGAACGTGTACTCAACGAAGTGGGGGCCGCCCCGGCGTCATATGCCACCGTCAAGCGTCGTCTACGCGGCTACGCCCAACCACGCTGGCGGCAGGCGCTGGCCGCGGCCAGCGCCGCACACGCGGGGCTGGGACCCGCGTCGCTGGTGTTGTTCGACGTGTCCACGCTGTACTTCGAGACCGACGCCGGTGACGGGTTCCGCGAGCCGGGATTCTCCAAGGAACGCCGGCTTGAACCGCAGATCACCCTCGGGCTGCTCACCGACGCTGCCGGATTCCCGCTGACGGTCCAAGCGTTCGAGGGCAATAAGGCCGAAACCGCCACCATGCTGCCGGTCATCAACGCCTTCAAGGCCGCCCACCAGCTCTCCGATGTCACCGTCGTCGCTGATGCCGGAATGATCTCCGAGGCCAACCAAGTCGCGCTGCAGGCCGCCGGACTGTCCTTCGTCCTGGGCACCCGCCTCCCGTATCTGCCCGATGTGGTGCGTGAATGGCGCGACACACACCCCGGCGAGGCGATCCCTGATGGGCTGGTGCTGACCCAGCCCTGGCCCTCGACGTCGGCGGAGAAGGCTCGCGGGATCCCCGACCGGGTGATCCACTACCAGTTCCGACACGATCGGGCCCGGCGCACCCTGCGCGGCATCGACGATCAAATCGCCAAGGCCCAGCGTGCCGTCGACGGGCACGCCCCGGTCAAACGCAACCGCTACATCCAACTCTCTGGTGCAACCAAGAGTGTCAACCGCACGTTGGAGGCCAAGACCCGCGCCCTGGCCGGCTGGAAGGGCTACACCACCAACCTCACCACCGAATCGGCGCAGTTCGTCGTCGACGCCTATCACCAGCTCTGGCACATCGAGAAGGCCTTCCGGATGTCCAAGCACGACCTACAGGCCCGCCCGATATACCACCACTTGCGCGAGTCCATCGAAGCGCACCTAAGCGTCGTGGTCGCCGCGATGGCCGTCAGCCACTACATCGAGCACCAAACCGGGTGGAGCATCAAGAAATTCGTTCGCACTACCCGTCGCTACCGCACCGTCAAGATCCGCGCCGGCCGACAAATCCTCACTGCCGCCGATCCCCTATCCGACGACCTGCACGAAGCGATCGCCAAAATCAGCGGACAACTTGAACACTAGGATGAGCCAACTCGGGTCGGGCTTCTTCAGTGTCTTTAACCTCGTCCGCCAATAACCGATCACCTCACGGGTTCGACCGTCTCCGCTTTAGAGGAGAAATGGTCGTACAGAATGCCGGCGGCGACGGCGGTGGTCATCATGCCGTTCTGGGGCTTGCGCGACGCGTTCGGGCACCGGCTGTTTGCACTACGAATGCCAGCCCGCCCGTTTATGTTTCGCGATGAGCAAGCTTGACCGGCCGGCTCCAAGCCGCGGCTTTGATTCGGGCTGTCAGAGTTAGCCAACGGATTTAGAATGAGATCCCTGTGATGCTGCCGTGCAGCCCGGTCGGGATGAGGTTCGTCATGAATAAGCGCGGGCGCGGTCGACGTGTGCAGGCGGCGATCGCCTTTGTGGGCGCGGCACTTGTGGTTGCGGGGTGCAGCACTTTCGTCGACGGGCGCGCTCTGTCGATGCTCAACGACCCGTTCCGGGTGGGTGGCCTGCCGGCGACCAACGGTCCCAGCGGGCCGCGTCCCGACGCACCCAGTCCGACCGGCACAGTGGTCAACACCGACAACGGGCCGATCGACAAGTTGTCGTTGCTGTCGATCAACGACATCCAGGACTACTGGAAGTCGGTGTACAGCGAATCGCTGAAGGGCACTTTCGTTCCGGTCGGCAAGCTGGTGTCCTACGACTCCGATAACCCCAACGGCCCAGTCATTTGCCACCAAGAAAGCTACAAGCTCGTCAACGCCTTTTTCACCTCGCGCTGCAATCTGATCGCCTGGGACCGTGGGGTGTTCATGCCTGTCGCGCAGCGCTATTTCGGCGACATGTCCGTCACCGGCGTGTTGGCACACGAATTCGGGCACGCCCTGCAGCAGATGGCGAAACTGGTGACCAGAACCGACCCGACGATCGTTCGCGAGCAGCAGGCCGATTGCTTCGCGGGCGTCTATCTCTTTTGGGTGGCCGACGGTAAGTCTCCGCGCTTCACGCTGAGCACCGCCGACGGGCTCGACCATGTGCTGGCCGGAATCATCATCACCCGCGACCCGGTTTTGGATGCCGATACCGTAAACGACGACGAACACGGGTCGGCCCTGGATCGGATCAGCGCCTTCCAGATGGGCTTCCTCAGCGGAGCCTCGGCATGCGCGGGGATCAACAAGCAGGAGATCGCGCAGCGCCGAGGCGACCTGCCAACAACCTTGCAGGCCGATCCCAACCGCGACCCAGAGACCGGCGGGGTCACGATCAACGAAGACACATTGTCGACGCTGATGGAGCTCTTGGGAAAGATCTTCTCCCCCAAGAATCCACCGACGTTGTCCTACAAGCCGGCCGATTGCCCGAATGCCAAGCCCAGCCCTCCGGCGTCCTACTGCCCGGCGACCAACACCATCGTGGTCGACCTGCCCGCACTGGCGGCGATGGGCAAGGCCAAAGACGAGAGCGAACGCACCCTGCCGCAAGGTGATGACACCGCGCTCTCGGTCGTGATGTCGCGGTACGCGTTGGCGGTGCAGAATGAACGGGGCCTGGCGATGCAAAGCCCGTGGACCGCGCTGCGGACGGCGTGCCTGACCGGTGTCGTGCACCGCAAGATGGCCGAACCCATCGAGCTGCCGGACCAGAAGGACCTTGTGCTGAGCGCCGGTGACCTCGACGAAGCGGTTTCCGGACTGCTCACCAATCACCTCGTCGCCAGCGACGCCGACGGAACGAGCGTGCCGGCCGGTTTCACCCGGATCGCCGCTTTCCGTGGCGGTCTGGCCGGCAACATGGACGCGTGCTACTCGCGTTATCCCGGCTAAGCGCAGGCGATTTCGGCGAGCCTGGGAACCAGTATTACCCCAGGAGCCGCAGCGCGGCATCGACCGCGAGCACAGGCACGTCGAGGGTCTTCGAGCGCAGATCGTGTCGCGCGCCGGTGATTTCGACGACTTCGGTGGGCGCGGAGATCATGGCCGCGGCATCGCGAACCTCGCGCGGCGTGCCGAATGGGTCCGACGTCCCGTGGGTGAACACGGTAGGCACCCTGATGTCGGGCAAGTGCTCGGTGCGGGGGCGCTCCGGCTTGCCCGGCGGGTGGACCGGATAGGAGAACAGCGTCAGCAGGTCGACTTTGATTGGGGAAGCCTCGCCGGAGGCCACCACCATCGATGTCTGGCGACCGCCGTAGGAATGTCCGCCTGCGATCAGCGGGCCGTCGGCCAGGCCGCGGCACACCGCGATCGCCTCGACGATCCCGGCGCGGTCGGTGGCGGCCGAGCTAGACGGGGGGCCGGTGGGCCGGCGCCGACGGTAGGGCAGGTTGTAGCGCACCGCGATCCACCCGCGGCGCGCCCACTCGTCGCAAACCTGTTGCAGCAGGGCAGATTCCCGGTTGCCGCCGGCACCGTGGGTAAGCACAACCACTCCAGACGCCGGCCCTTCGGGCCGGTGCGCGATGCCCGCGATCCGCTCGAGATTCATGTCAGCCGAAACAGCGGGGAGACGGGGCCGTGGCCATGACCCAGCGGGTAGGCGGCGCGCAAGCAGTCGGTGACCCATCGCTTCCCGAACCCGACCGCATCGGGCACGCTGAACCCATGCGCCAGCGCGCAAGCGACCGCGGCCGCGAGCGTGTCACCGCCGCCATGGTCGTTGCCGGTATGCACGCGCTCCGAGTCGAACTCATAGAACTCGGCACCGTCATAAAGCAAGTCGCAACTGCGATCCGATGACCGGAGGTGTCCGCCCTTGACCAGCGCCCAGCGCGGGCCCAGCGCATGCAGGGCCTCGGCCGCGGCGCGCTGCGAGGCGGCGTCGATGACCTCAATGTCGACCAGTAGCCGAATCTCGTCGAGGTTCGGTGTCACCAGCGTGGCAAGCGGAAACAGTTGATCGCGAAGCGAATTCAGGGCCGACGGCGCCAGCAGGGGATCCCCGTGCATGGACGCGCACACCGGATCGACGACGAGCGGAACCGCCAACCCCAGCCGGCGCCACGTGGCGGCCACCGCGTCGATGATGATGGCCGACGCCAGCATCCCGGTCTTGGCGGCGTCGATGCCGATATCGGCGACCACAGCCTCGATCTGACCGGCGACCACGTCGCCGGGCACCTCGTGAAAGCTCTTGACGCCCAACGTGTTCTGCACGGTGACCGCGGTGACCGCGACACACGTATGCACACCCAGCAGCGCCATGGTGCGCATATCGGCCTGGATGCCCGCGCCGCCACCGGAGTCCGATCCGGCGATGGTCAGCACGCGCAGCGGCGTGGTGCCCGGCGGCGGCACAGGCAGGGTCGAAGGCAGGTAACTCACTGCGTGATCGGCAGATACACCCGGTTGCCGTGCTCGGCGAACTCGCGTGACTTTTCGGCCATACCTTCGGCCAGGGCCGCTTCGATCGCTTCCTCGCTGTCGAGCCCGTGCGCAGCCGCGTAGTCGCGGACATCCTGGGTGATCCGCATCGAGCAGAACTTCGGTCCACACATCGAGCAGAAGTGCGCGGTCTTGGCCGGCTCGGCCGGCAGCGTCTCGTCGTGGAATTCCCGTGCGGTGTCGGGGTCCAGTGACAGTGCGAACTGGTCGTTCCAGCGGAACTCGAAGCGCGCCGTGCTCAACGCGTCGTCGCGCTCCTGCGCGCGGGGATGACCCTTGGCCAGGTCCGCCGAGTGCGCGGCGATCTTGTAGGCGATCACCCCGTCCTTGACATCCTTGCGGTCCGGCAGGCCGAGGTGTTCCTTCGGGGTCACGTAGCACAACATCGCGGTGCCGGCCTGGGCGATGATGGCCGCGCCGATCGCCGACGTGATGTGGTCGTAGGCCGGCGCGATGTCGGTGGCCAGCGGGCCCAGCGTGTAGAACGGGGCCTCCTCGCACAGTTCCTCTTCCAGCCGCACGTTCTCGACGATCTTGTGCATCGGGATGTGCCCCGGCCCCTCGATCATCACCTGTGCGCCATGGGCTTTCGCGATCTTGGTCAGCTCGCCCAGCGTGCGCAGCTCGGCGAACTGCGCGGCATCGTTGGCGTCGGCGATCGAGCCCGGCCGCAGCCCGTCGCCGAGCGAGAACGTGACGTCGTAGCGCGCGAAGATGTCGCAGAGCTCCTCGAAGTTGGTGTAGAGGAACGACTCCCGGTGATGCGCCAGGCACCAGGCCGCCATGATGGACCCGCCGCGGCTGACGATGCCGGTGACGCGCTTGGCGGTCAGCGGCACGTACCGCAGCAGCACGCCGGCGTGCACGGTCATGTAGTCCACGCCCTGCTCACACTGCTCGATCACGGTGTCGCGGTAGATCTCCCACGTCAGCAGCGTCGGATCGCCCTTGACCTTCTCCAGCGCCTGGTAGATCGGCACCGTGCCCACGGGCACCGGCGAATTGCGCAGGATCCACTCGCGGGTTTCGTGGATGTTCTTGCCGGTGGACAGGTCCATGATGGTGTCGGCGCCCCAGCGGGTGGCCCACACCATCTTGTCGACCTCCTCGGCGATCGACGACGTCACCGCCGAGTTGCCGATATTCGCGTTGACCTTGACCGCGAACGCCTTGCCGATGATCATCGGCTCGCTCTCGGGATGGTTGTGGTTGGCCGGGATGATCGCACGGCCGAGCGCCACCTCGTCGCGCACCAGCTCGGCGGGCATGCCCTCGCGGGCCGCGATGTACGCCATCTCGTCGGTGATCTCGCCCGCGCGCGCACGCTGCAGCTGGGTGCCGCGGTCGCGGACCACCCCGGGCCGCGGCGGCAGCCCGGACGTCAAATCGATCACCGCGTCCGGATCGGTGTAGGGCCCGGAGGTGTCGTAGAGGTCGAAGTGGTCCCCGGTCGACAGATTCACCCGCCGGAATGGAACGCGGAGACGGGCCCCGCCCGGGCCTTCCAGTTCGCGATAAACCTTGCCACTTCCGGCGATGGGCCCGGTGGTCACGGACGGTTCGACGGTAACGGTCATTTCGTCATCTCCCTACGCCGGCATTACCCGATCAGGTTCTTACGGTCGACGGCCCCGAGCCGTCCTCTCAGCGCACTTGGCGTGTGCTCCCGCGTTATCCAATTGGTTTGATCCCGCACGCGACGTTACCCCTTTCTGATAGAGCGTTAGCCCGGGGGTTCCCGCGGAATGGGAGGATCTATACGTGCAGCAGCCGATGGCCCCAACCGAGGCCGGCACCGACTACCTGAACGTCGGCAGCTTCCGCTTCTGGTTCGTCGATCAACGCTGGGAATGGTCCGACGAGGTGGCGAGAATGCACGGCTATGACCCGGGGTCCGTGGCGCCTACGACGGAACTGCTGCTGTCGCACAAGCATCCCGAGGACCGGGCGCACGTCCAGGATCTGCTTGACTACGCCTTGCAGTCGGAGGAGTCGTTTTCGAGTCGGCACCGGTTTATCGACACCGGCGGCAAAGTCCACGACGCGATTGTGGTGGCCGACCGCATGCTGGACGGGGCCGGCACCGTGGTGGGCACCTCCGGCTATTACATCGACCTCACCGACACCTTCGACGAGACTCGGCAGGAAGTGCTCGACGAGGCCCTGCCGGACCTTTTCGAGAACCGCGCGGCGATCGAGCAGGCCAAGGGCGTGCTGATGTATGTCTACCGGGTCAGCGCCGAGCAGGCCTTTCGTGTCCTGCAGTGGCGGTCGCAGGAGTCCAATGTGAAGCTGCGCGCACTGGCGAAGCAATTGCTCACCGACGTTTCGACCATGACGCCCCCGACGGCCGCCGTCCAAAGCCAGTTCGACCACATGCTGCTGACGGTGCACGAACGCATCCGGCCCGAATCCGCCGCGAGCGACTAGACCTCTTCGATCGCCTCACCGAGTTCCTCGAGGATCCTGTTGTGGTGGTTGCTCGCCAGTAGGTGCCCGGCGGCGATGACCAGCGCGACGGGCCAGTCGATGAGCTCGAGCGCGGCCAGGGCGGCCAGGCCGCCGTAGTAGGCCAGTTGCTCGGGCCGCGGAATCTCCAGCTGCCCCAGCACCGGGGCGTTGACCACGAAGGTCTCGCCCTCGCGGATTTTCTGCACGGCTTCGCGCTGGGAGGTCCCCCTGCGCGACTTCTTTTCCGCCATCATTTGCCTTTCAGTAACGAAGGGTTTGCCGCCTCGCCGGGTCGTGAGGTCAACGTCAGACTTATGTCGACGACCGACTCCGTGGCCGATCCTCTGGTTTCGTCCATCGCTTTGGTGCTGCGGGTCCCGTTAGTGGAACTCTATGCGCTGCTTTGGCGGGTCGGGGTTGTGGAGATTCGGCATTCCGAAGGGACCGCTTACCGTTCGTCTCGGGCGCGTCAGGCCCCGGCGGCAGCGTGTGCCCCTTGTCTTGGGTGCCCCAACCTTCCGAAACCCGGTTCAGAACGGCTATCACGACGGTCGCCCCAGCGGCGGCCCCAAGAGCCTGCCCCCAACCGACCGGACCCAGCGGTGTGCAGCCAAGTAGCTGGCTGACCACGGGAATGCTGATCAGCGTTCCCATCACCCCAAGGGAGCCCACCGCGGTGACCACCACCAATGGGGCGTGGGAATCGAGCAGGGTCTGACCCAATTCGGCGCCCACCAGGGCGACCAATGCCACGGTGGATGCCCGTTGCGGGCGCCCGGTGACGCTGGCCATCGCCCACGCTGCCGTCGTCGCGGCCGCGGTGGTGACGCCCCGAATGGCGACGGCACGCCATAACGCGGGGCGATCCGGGCCGCGTAGGTCCGGGTCGATGGGTGCGCTGGGATCGCTGACCGCGAGGGCGGCGGCCGGCAGCGCATCGGTCAACATGTTCACCAGCAGTAGCTGTCGGGTGTTCAGCGGCGACGTCCCGGCGATCGCACTGCCGATGATCGCAAACAGCACCTCCCCGGCGTTGCCGCCGAGCAGTACGGACACCGCCGCCTGCACGCGCTGCCAGAGTTGGCGTCCTTCCTCGATCGCGTGGACGAGCGCCTCGATGCGGGCGTCCACCAGCACCACGTCGGCCGCCATCTGGGCCGGGTCGCTGCCCCCCGCGACCACGCCGATTCCGACGCTGGCGGCGCGGATGGCCGCGGCGTCGTTGGAGCCGTCGCCGACCATTGCGCACAGCACCCCGGCGCCCTCCAGCGTCTGCACGACCTGGACCTTGTTCTCCGGTGTCATCCTGGCGAAAATCACCCGCTCGGCCACCGCGCGCCGTTGTTTCTTTCGCGACAACGAGTCCCATTCGGAGCCGCTGATCACCTCCTCGGCGGTCACCGACAGGCCCAGCTCCCTGGCGATGGCCAGGGCGGTGATCGGGTGATCGCCGGTGATCAGCTTCACGCCAACCCCCTGTTGCCGCAGGTTCGCGAGCAGCCCGACGGCCTCGGGCCGCGGGGTGTCGGACAAACCGAGGAAGCCCGTCAGCGTCAACCCGTCCCGGCAGAATTCCGCGATGTCGTCGGGTTCTTCCACGATCGCCTGAGCCTGTTGCGAAGTCAGCCGGCGCTGCGCGACCGCGATCACCCGCAATCCGTTGGCGGCGAGTTCGGCGACCGCTTTGCCCATTTTCGGGGCGACGTCCTCGCAGGCGGCCAACACCACTTCGGGCGCGCCCTTGACGGTCAGGTAGCTGCCGGTGACCGAGGCGGAGAACGACCTGCCGGAGCGGAAGGGAAGGTGCGCTGTGGGTTCGGTGGGGTCGGTGCTCGGCGCGGAGCCGGCGGCCGCCTCGACAATCGCGACATCGGTGGCGTGCGCCTGCGCGCCGCCGTTCGACGCCGGCGCGGCGTGTGCGGCGCAGCGCAGCACCTGCTTGCGGGAGTAGCCCGCCGCCGGGTGCACCTGGGCCACTCGCAAGCGGTTCTCGCTGAGCGTTCCGGTCTTGTCGAAGCACACCACGTCGATGCGGCCGAGCGCCTCCACCGAACGGGGGACGCGAACCAGCGCACCGAATTTCGTCAGTCGTCGTGCCGACGCCGATTGCGCGAGCGTCGCCACCAGCGGCATCCCTTCGGGGACCGCGGCGACGGCGATGGCGATGCCGCTGGCCACCGCCTGGCGCAAAGCCGTGCCACGCAACAGCCCCAGCGCGCCGACCAGTGCGCCGCCGCCCATGCTGACGGGGTAGGCCCGATTGGTGAGCTGGCTGAGCTGGTACTGCAGCCCGACGTCCGACGACAGTTCGCCGGACACCAGCTCGGCGGCGCGACGTTGCTGGGTGTCGGCCCCGACCGCGGTCACCACGGCGACCGCGGTACCCGCCACCACGGTTGTCCCGGCGAACAGCATGCAGCGACGCTCGGCGAGGTCGGCACCCGGCGTCGGCTCGACCTGTTTCTCGACCGACAGGGATTCACCGGTAAGCGTCGACTCGTCGACCTCGACGTCGACCTCCTCGATCACCCTGGCGTCGGCCGGCACCACTTCGTGGGTTCGAATCTCGATCACATCGCCGGGCCGCAGCTGCGCCGCGACGACATCGCTGTACGCCCGCTCCCCGTCGGGACCGGTTTCCACCTTCCTGGCCGGTGGAATCTGCTGCGCGAGTAGCCGATTCAAGCGGTTTTCGGCGCGCAGTCGCTGGCTGGCCGCGAGTATGGAGTTGGCGGTCAACACCGAAAAGACCAAGATCGCGTCGACCGGCGAGCCGAGCACGGCACTGGCCGCCGACCCGAGCGCCAGCACCGGTGTCAGTGGGTCGGTCAGCTCGGCACGGACGGCCTTGATCAGCTGCCAGACCGCGGGCGGCGGCGTCTCGGCCGGTTGGGCACCGCGCCGGGCCGCCTCCCCGGCGGTCTGGGAATCGCTCGGTGGCAACGCTTTTCGGACCTGCTCGACCGACATCGCATGCCATTCGTGGACGGACGCCGGGCGCGGCGGGTCGGCGCTCATGATTCCGCGTGCCAGCAGATACCCCGAGAGCAGTCCGGCCGCCGCCCCGGTGACGACCGGCCCGGGTCCCAGGCCGCGGATGCCCGGGATCATCAGGAGCGACCCCATTGCGGTTGCGCCGGCGGATATCCCGACGCCGCGCTGGGTGGCTGTCCTGGCCGCCGGAAGCGCGTGTAGCACCCGCCAGGCGGCCGCCAGATCCGGCAGCAGGAGATCGGCGCACCAGGGCGGCGGGCCGGCACCCGGCTGCGGCAGCACGCCCAGCGCCACGTCGGCGGACGAAATCGCTTGTGCGGCAGCCGACGACAGCACGGCCACCGTGTGGCCGGCGTCTTGCAGATCCGTCACGGCGCGGGCGAGGGCGGCGTCGACGGACCCGTCTTCCAAGGGCCTCAAGTCGTCGAACGCCGGTCGCAATTCGCCGAGTGAATCGACGTCGACCGAGACCAGGTCGGCTCCCGTCCGATGGGCCTCGGCAACCACGGCCGATGCCAATGGATCGTAGGGGGCGCGGAAGAGCGCCTCGATCCCGGAATCCGGCCCACTGGCCGACATCCCGGGCACCGGGTGCCAGCCCGCCCGGTGGCCGTTCTTCTCCAGCACGAGCTGGGCGCGGTTCCACGCCGCGGACACGTCACCCTCGTCGGCGCCGCGAATGCGCGCCACCCGCAAGCTGTCGGTGCACAGCACCCGGGGGTCGATGACGATCGCGTCGACCCGGTCCAAGCGGCGCAGCGCGTCCGGCCGCAACGCGAGGACCGCGTGCTGATCGGCCAACCCGCGTCCGAGGTTTGCGGCGAACGCCTCCGGTGCGGTGTGGGTGGCCTTGGGGGCGGTCACCAGTACGGCGGTTGCGGCCATGTTCAGGTTGCGGGTGGTGGCACCGACCAGCCCGGCGCTGAGCGCCTGCACGAGGGCGAAACGACCCGCGTTGCGTTCCATCGGTCTGGCGCGCGGCGGCCGCGGCGACGACGCGTCGGAGTGCGGTTGGTCGGCGTGCCGGGCCAGCTCGGGTTCGTGCTGACGCCAGCCTTGCGCCGCGGCACGGCATTCGGCGGCTTTCAGCGACTGCATCGCCAAACCTACCGACAACGACGCCGGAGCCAGCGTGACCGTTTCCACGGCCGCCGTGGCCAGCGCCAGCACGGTGTCCGCCGCGGGCACGCCGATACTGTTTTCGATCACGCGGCGCAGCCAGGGTTGGTAGTCCACCGCGATGACGCCCGCCTGGAGACCGATGGGCAATCGCGGCCAATGCAGCGCGCGGCCCGCCACCGCCACGCCCAGCCCGGCCGCGGTGGCGGCCACGGTCACTACCCGGGTCGCGGCCACCACGCCGTCACCCGGCAGGCTCGTCGGCCGTGTAGTGGTGACTTTGCTTGCGCGGCAGCGCTTTTCGGCGGCAGCGACGATCCGGCACAGGTCGCGCAGCGACGAGTCCTGACCGCTGATGCCGACGACCACCCGCGACAAGGAGTAGTTCAGGCTGGCCGAGGTGACGCCGGGGTGGGCCCGGACCGCGTCGAGCACGGCACGTCCGAGTTCATCACCGCGCGCGCCGTCCAGGCCGCGAACCTCGATCCAGGCGCGGCGGTCGCCCCGCCAACAGCGGCGGCTGAGTGTTTCGTGCGGAAGGTCGCCGGTGAGCGCCCTGGCGCCTTCTCGGAGCGGGATCGCCGCGATGTCCGCGATGTTGAAGAGAGCCCGGAACGGCATCGACCGTGGGAGCGACGTGACGATGCTCAAGGGCTGCTCGAAGGGTTCTGTTTAGTTGGTGCTGCGCAACTTGGTGGCACCCGGCCGACGTCCGGCTGCCTTCTTGGCCGCCGGCTTGCTGGGGGCTTTCGCCGTCACCGCTTTGTTCTCCGCCGACTCCGACGGCACCGGCTTGAGGTTCGCCTTCGCCTTTGCGGCCGTGTCGGGCTTGCGTGACAGCCTGTGCAACAACAACGCGCCGCCACCGACGGTCAGCAGCACCGGCCACTCGACCAGGCCGGCGACGCCAAGCGCGCCCATCGCCAACGCGGCCGCCGGCGTCGAGTGACTGCCGCTGCTAACTCCGCGCTTGATACCTTCGGCGGCTCCCGTTACGCCGCCGACGATTCCATTGACCGCCGCGCCACCCACGGCGCCCGCCGCCGCCGTGGTCGCGTCCGCCGCACGACCCAGCGTTTTGCCCACGTTGCGTACTGTCCCGCCGACGACACCCATGACAACTCCTTGGTATCTGATCGCTCTCACTGGGAACCGCGTCGGCAACGTGTATACCCGTTGAACGTCCAGTTAACAGCAACAACGAAAATTCTTCTCACCGTCTATCAGCGAAAGCCTGCCACGTTACCAACGCGCGTACAACGAGTAAATCTGTTTTGACTCACACCGGACTCACATCGATGAGCACCGGCGCGTGATCGCTGGGCGCCTTCCCCTTGCGTTCCTCGCGGACGATCTGCGCGCCGGTCACGCGGCGGGTTAACGCTGGTGAGGCGAGAATGAAGTCGATGCGCATGCCCTGTCCCTTCGGGAACCGCAGCTGGGTGTAGTCCCAGTAGGTGTAGACGCCGGGACCCGGCGCGAACGGCCGCACCACGTCCGTGAATTTCGCGTCGACGATCGCGTCGAACGCGCGGCGTTCCGGCTCGGAGACATGCGTGGCGCCGGCAAAGAATTCGGTGCTCCAGACGTCTTCGTCCGTCGGAGCGATATTCCAGTCGCCGACCAGTGCGATCGGTGCGGTGGGGTCGTCGCGCAGCCAGCCGGCGGCCGTATCACGCAGCGCGGCAAGCCAATCCAGTTTGTACGTGTAGTGCGGGTCGCCCACCGCGCGGCCGTTGGGCACGTAGAGGCTCCACACCCGGACGCCGCCGCAGGCGGCGCCCAGAGCGCGGGCTTCCGCCGTGGCGGCCACGTCCGGCTTGCTACTCCAGCTGGGCTGGCCGTCGAAGCCGATCTGGACGTCGTCGAGGCCGACTCGAGAGGCAATGGCCACGCCGTTCCACTGATTGAATCCGACGTGTGCCACCTCGTAGCCGAGCTCGAACAACGGCAGGGTGGGGAACTGGCTGTCGGAACACTTGGTCTCCTGCATGGCCAGCACGTCGACGTCGGCGCGGGCCAGCCAGTCGACCACGCGGTCCAGGCGGGTGCGAATCGAGTTCACATTCCAGGTGGCGATTCGCAGCGCGCCGTCGGGCATGGCTAGACGCTATCCATCGTCCGGACGTAGCGGCGACGATGGTGTAGCCGGAAGCCCAGCGAATCGGCGAGGTCGGTGGCGTCGGTGTCGTCGGCAATCAGGTAGCCGCGGGTTGCGCCGCGATCCGCGCCCCACGACAAGAGCGCTTCGCAGAGGCCCGCCGCGGCTTGGTCGTCGGCCGCGCGGATGGCCGACAGGCCCACCCAGCGCGTGCCGTCGGGCGCGCCGGTCACAGCCGCACGCGCGCCCTCGTTGACGGCGGTGAGGGGGCCGGCGGACAGGGTGACGGAGGGGTCGGGCTCAGCACTGGACGAGACTTCGC
>Ga0318567_10000643_pt1 | contig 14068 bp, 12 predicted proteins | sample GRESIP088b5f20_FD_203691 | JGI IMG/M metagenome (GOLD analysis project Ga0318567, IMG submission 203691) | Tropical soil microbial communities from Luquillo Experimental Forest, Puerto Rico - GRE.SIPMG.088b5f20 | ecosystem: Environmental > Terrestrial > Soil > Tropical forest > Bulk soil...
GTATACAAATAGTTGCTCTGAAAATATCGAATTTTGTATTGTTGAAATCAGGCAATCAGAAAGACTAAAAAAATGAATTTATGGAAAAAGTAAAATTGAATAATGGGTTGGAGATGCCCATTTTAGGCTACGGTGTATTTGAAGTTTCTCCTGAAGAATGTGAACGTTGTGTGCTCGATGCTATAAGTGTTGGCTATCGCTCAATAGATACTGCACAAGCATATCGTAATGAGGAAGGTGTGGGAAATGCAATTATCAAATGCGGTGTTCCTCGTGATGAACTGTTTATCACAACCAAAATTTGGATATCTAATGCCGGTTACGAAAAAGCTAAAAGTTCTATCAATGAGTCTCTGAAAAAATTGAAGAATGATTACATTGATTTACTGTTAATACACCAACCTTATGGTGACTATTATGGCACCTACCGTGCCATGGAAGAAGCTTACAAAGAAGGTAAAGTGAGGGCAATCGGTGTATCGAACTTTCACCCTGATCGATTTGTGGATTTGGCTTTGCATGTAAATGTTCCACCGGCTATGAATCAGGTTGAAACTAACGTATTTAGCCAGCAAACAAAACTTCGCGAAGAGATGGATGTATTTGGCACAAAGACTACTGCCTGGGGGCCACTAGCCCGTGGCTTGGGTGACTTATTCATGAATGAAACACTGCTTGGCATCGGCACTGAATATGGAAAAAGCGCATCTCAGGTTGCATTGCGATTCCTTATTGAACAAGGTATTGTTGTCATTCCAAAGTCTGTTCATGTAGAAAGAATGAAACAAAATATGGATGTGTTTGATTTTTCACTGTCAACAACAGAAATAGAGAAGATTACAAATCTCAATATTGCAGACGAAGGTACTGCTCAACTACGTGATCCAAAATTTATTAAATGGATCATTAATAATTACAAATTATAGTACAAACAATTTAAAAATCAAAAAAAATGGATTACGTTAAATTAGGAAACACAGGTGTAGATGTATCTAAGATATGTCTTGGTATGATGAGTTTTGGTAAACCGGGAAATGAAAATGGTCTTTTCCCATGGGCAAAGGATTTTGAAGATGCTAAACCAATCTTCAAAAAAGCAATCGAATTGGGTATCAATTTTTTCGACACTGCTAATGTATATCAATTAGGTACAAGTGAAGAAGTTACCGGTAAGCTGATAAAAGAATTTGGTTTGGATAGAGATGATATTGTGGTCGCCACAAAGGTAAGAATGGATATGCGTCCGGGTAAACCCAATGGCGGTGGTCTATCACGTAAAGAGATCATCAGCGAGATTGATAAAAGTTTGAAACGCCTGCAAATGGATTACGTTGACTTGTACCAGATTCATCGTTTAGATCCACTTACTCCGAAAGAAGAAATCATGGAAGCGCTTCACGATGTAGTTAAAAGTGGTAAGGTAAGATACATTGGAGCTTCTACAATGTATGCATGGGAATTTGAACAAATGCAAAACATTGCTGAAAAACATGGTTGGACTAAGTTTGTGTCAATGCAAAATCAATACAATCTGATGTACCGTGAAGAGGAACGCGAAATGATTCCGCTTCTACAAGACCGTAAAGTAGCAATGATTCCATGGAGCCCATTGGCTGGTGGACGTTGTGCGCACCCATGGGGTACAAAAACTGCCCGTGTAGAAATTGATGAAGTTTCAAAATGGGTATGGGATGGCACCAACGATCTGGATAAGGTAGTCGTTGATAACCTTGAGAAAGTGGCTAAAGCACATGGTGCTTCTATGGCACAAGTAGCACTTGCTTGGATGTTGAGTAAATCTTATGTAACTTCTCCTATCGTCGGTACAACTTCCGTTAAACACGTGGAAGAAGCTGTTGCAGCTTTGGATATTAAACTATCTGCAGAAGAAATTGAATCACTTGAAAAACCTTATGTTGTTCACCCGGTACTGGGAATGATGTAATATTTTTTCAAATTGTACACTTTAATTTCAGAATATATAAGGCCGTTGTCATCAACGGCCTTATTCTTTCCTGATATGACTCAAAGTTGCTCATCAGTGAAATTGGTATGATTATCAGTAATACATATAACTGAATCGACCAGGATACTTCCGACCTTTGCAGAGTTATCTAACAAATGATTAAAAGAATGATAGTTACATATAATTAATTCAAAATTAATGATGCAAAATACAAAAAGAGAGATCAAATACACAGAGAGGAACAAGCTGTTCAGCATCCTGCTATGTAGTTTTATCGTAACCAGCAGCTTCGTTAATTACAGTATTGGTCAAACCTTGACCATAAAAGATGCCATCAATTATGGCATAAATAATTATGGAGTGGTGAAGGCAAAAGCTGCTTATGCACAAGCATACAAAGAAAAAATAACGCAAATCAAAAGAGAATTTCTTCCTAATCTCAACTTATCAGCCCAGCAAAGTTATGGCACTGTGAACGGACAATCGGGACCGCTTTACGGATTAGGAGGTTTAGGAGTTGCTTCTTCTGGTCCAATTTTGCCAAATCAAAATTGGACGGCTACATTTGGTGCTTTGTATCTTGCCAATGTAAACTGGGAATTTTTCAACTTTGGTCGCACAAAGCAAAATATCAACATTGCAAAAGCCCAGGCTGCTATTTCCCAGAAAGATTACGAACAGGAACTTTTTCAACACGAAATAAAAATAGCAGCAACTTATCTCAATTTATTAGTTAGCCAACGAGTTTTGATCTCACAGGAAAAGAACCTGGAGCGAGCTCAAACTTTCCAATGTAATGTGGCAGCAAGGGTGAGAAACGGTTTGTCGCCGAGCGTAGACTCACTACAATCATCGGCCGAAGTTTCCCGGGCTAAAATAACTCTCAATCAGATAAAAGAGCAGGTTATGGTTCAAAACAATGAATTAGCTCAACTAATGGGTATTGAACCTCGCTATTTTGAAACTGACACAGTACTTATAAACAAAGCACCCAACGTGCTTGCTGAAACTGGAATGGAAAAAGATTCCCTGAATCATCCGGTAAGACAATTTTATAAGAGTCGAATGCTGCAAAGCAAGGAGCAGGAAAAGCTTATAAAGACGGAGTACTATCCCTCTTTTTCTTTATTCGGGGTTTACCAAACCCGGGCATCCGGTTTTAAGTCCAACTATGCAACCGATCAAGCCTCTTATACTCAAAACTATCTTTACGGAATTTCTCCCTCAAGGCAAAATTATCTTTTTGGTATAGGTGCAGTATGGAATCTTACCTCCATTTCACGTTCGTCGAAAAAGTTGGACTATCAAAAATTAATATCCAAAGGGCTGGAAGATGAATACAAAGCTGCCGATTTAGAATTGAGAGCAAAAGAAGATGCTGCCAATGCTAGGCTTCGTTATGCATTTCAGAACTTCAACGAAGCACCTATACAGGTGAAGGCGGCTCATCAAGCCTATATCCAACGGTTTGCATTATACAACAATGGACTTACAACCTTAACAGATGTAACCACGTCGCTGCTCACACTCAACAGAGCCGAAACAGATAGGGATATTGCTTTTACAAATCTTTGGCAGGCGTTGCTTATGAAAGCCGCCGCTGAGGGAAACTTCAATTTATTTATCAATGAACTCTAAACCAATCTGAAAATGAACTTAATAAAATTTGCCCTGCGCAAACCTATAAGTATTCTTGTAATTGTAGCCGGTTTATTCTTTTTCGGGATAGGTGCTGTACGGGATATCAAAGTGGATATTCTTCCCAAAATGAATTTACCCGTTATTTACGTTGCCCACCCTTTTGGTGGATATACTCCGGATCAGATGGAAGCCTATTTTGCAAAAAATTATGTAGGCGCTATGTTGTTTGCCAACGGTGTAAAATCGGTTGAAACTAAAAACGTTCAGGGCCTAACCCTTATGAAGGTAACTTATTACGAAGGTACCAACATGGCGCAGGCCGCCGCCGAGCTATCAGCACTTACCAACAGGATTCAGGCCATATTTCCTCCCGGTTCTCAACCACCATTTGTGATTCGGTTTGATGCCTCTTCACTTCCTGTAGGGCAGTTGGTACTTAGTAGCAAAATACGTTCAAATAATGAACTTCAGGATTTAGCCAACGTATATGTACGATCATCCTTTACTTCCATACCGGGTTTATTGGCTCCTCCTCCATTCGGTGGTAGTCCGCGTACCATAGAAATCAATGTGAATCCGGACCGTCTCCGGAGTTATAATCTTACACCCGATCAGATTGTGGAAGCACTTAGGCTGAATAGTCAGACTGCTCCATCCGGTAACGTGAAAATTGGTGATATCAATTATATAACTCCAACTAATAACACCATCAAAAACATCAAAGATTTTGAAAAAATCCCGATTTTCAAAGGAGGAGTAAGTAATATTACCTTGGGCGATGTAGCCAAAGTGAAAGATGGTGCTGATGTAACACAAGGTTACGCTTTGATCAACGGTAAGCGTTCGGTCTATCTGAATATTGCTAAAGCGGCAGATGCATCCACGTGGGAAGTCGTGAAACAGCTGAAGAAAAATCTGCCCAAAATACAAAAAACACTACCTGAAGATGTAAGTATTTCTTACGAATTTGATCAATCAGTATCCGTGATCAACTCTTTGAATAGCCTGATTACTGAGGGTATTATAGGTGCCGTGCTTACAGCACTCATGGTTATTTTGTTTCTGGGCGATCGCAGGTCTGCACTTATAGTCATCATGACCATCCCTATTTCCATTATTTCAAGTGTTTTATTTCTGAAAACATTTGGTTTTACTATCAACTTAATGTCGTTAAGTGGTCTGGCACTCGCCATTGGAATCTTAGTAGATGAAAATACAGTAACTATAGAAAACATACACCAACATCTGGATAGAGGTAAGCCTAAGGCCAGAGCTATTTTTGATGCCTGTCAGGAAATTGCATTGCCAAAACTACTGATACTGTTGTGTATATTAGCCATTTTTGCACCGGCTTTTTCAATGGCAGGGATACCAGGATCACTTTTCTTGCCTTTGGCTCTTGCTATTGGTTTTTCAATGGTCACTTCATTTCTGTTATCGCAAACATTTGTGCCGGTAATGTCCAATTGGTTACTGAAAACAGACCCAAAAACAACTGACTCAGAGCAATCGCAACCTGCTGACATTGACCCCGAAATTTCGAAAGAACATAAAGAAAGCCGGTTTGATAGATTTAGAATTTCATTTTTGAAAATGGTAAACGGGTTAATGGTAAAGAAAAAACTGGTTACGCTTGGATATCTTGCCATTGCTTGCGTATTGGTGGTATTACTGGTTAATACGATTGGACGCGACATATTGCCTGAAGTAAATTCGAGCCAGTTCCAACTCAGGCTCCGTGCTCCCGAAGGTACCCGCATAGAACGCACAGAGGATATGTCATTAAAAGCACTCAACGAAATCGAAAAAATGGTGGGTAAAGATCATATCAGTGTTTCATCTGTCTTTGTAGGTATGCACCCATCAGCATTTTCCGTATCTCCTATCTATCTGTTTATGGCAGGTTCACATGAAGCAGTTTTTCAGGTAGCATTGAAAGATTTCCATACTGACATGGATCAGTTCAAAGACGATCTGCGGGCAAGGATAAAAAAACGTCTCCCTAACGTTCAAATGTCTTTTGAACCAATCGAACTTACCGATAAGATACTTAGCCAGGGGTCACCCACTCCCGTAGAAATCCGTTTAGCCGGGAAAAACAAAAAGCTTGACATAGAATATGCTAATAAATTAGTGGCAGCTCTAAAGAAGATAAACTACTTCAGGGATGTGCAGATAGCACAATCAACAAATTATCCTGCTCTTAATATAGATATTGACAGAACCAAAGCTTCTCAGCTTGGGGTGGATATGAGCCAGATATCCCGCTCGCTAATAGCATCGACATCTTCATCCAGATATACCGAAAAAAATATATGGATAGATGAAAAGGCTGGACTATCCTACAACGTGCAGGTACAAGTGCCATTGGCAAAAATGGCTAATGTGCAACAGATGGGCGAAATACCACTGGTAAATAATTCAATAAGACCTGTACTGTCTGATGTTGCTACTATTACACCTTCTACAACTCATGGCGAAAACGATGACCTTGGGGCTATGCCTTATGTTTCGGTTACGGCCAACGTTGATCATACTGATTTAGGTACTGCAACGAAGGATGTGAAAAAGGCAATCGCTGATTTGGGCGAAATACCACGGGGTTTAACGATAGACCCGATTGGGTTAAGTCTGGTACTCGACGATACATTATCAAGCTTGCAAACCGGGTTAATGGTTGCTATCGTGGTGATATTCCTGATGCTTGCCGCCAATTTCCAGTCATTCAGAGTCTCAATGCTAGTACTTACAGCCGCACCTGCAGTAGTGCTTGGTTCATTACTAATGCTCATGATTACCGGTTCAACACTGAATTTGCAATCGTACATGGGAATGATTTTAGCTGTAGGAGTTTCCATAGCTAATGCAGTACTCCTGATTACGAATGCCGAACATTTAAGACGGAAAAACGGAAATGCTATGAAATCGGCACTCGAAGCAGTTTCCCTCAGGTTAAGACCAATCCTTATGACGAGTGTGGCTATGACTGCCGGTATGTTACCCATGGCTATTGGACATGGTGAAAGTGGTGAACAGGTAGCACCGTTGGGGAGGGCTGTCATCGGTGGACTTTTATTCTCAACAGTTGTAGTATTAGTTGTGCTACCGGTAATTTTTGCTTGGGTGCAAAGTAAAGCATCAACCCATTCGGTATCGCTGGATCCGGATCACGAAAGTAGCAGATTTTATGACAATCAAAATAAAGAACAATAAAGAAATAAATATATGAACAGAACTAAAATAGTAACGTTAATATTTTCACTTTCAGTATTAATAGCTTGTGGAAATAGCAAAAAAAATGAAGAAGCTGCACAGGAAAAAAAAGAGGAAACAAAAGCGGAAACTTTGCTCCTGAAAAAAGAACCAATCTCTACTGATATTTTACTTCCCGGTGAGTTGTCAGCTTTTCGCCAGGTTGACCTCTACGCGAAAATAAACAGTTATGTAAAAACACTCAAAACAGACATAGGCTCTGAAGTTAAATCCGGACAATTGCTTATCGAACTGGAGGCTCCTGAGATTATGTCACAGCGTGTTGCTGCAGAATCAAAGTTGCGGTCACAAGAGGCCATTTACGAAGCGAGCAATAGCACGTATCAACGACTTTACCAGACAAGCAAAGTGGAAGGAACTATCTCTAAAAATGATTTGGAACAAGCTCAATCCAAAAAGAATTCCGACTACGCTCAATTGGAGGCAGCTCGCGCCGCACGGAAAGAGATAGCGGCAATGCAAAGTTATTTGCAAATCAGGGCACCTTTCGAGGGAAAAGTTACAACACGTTCTGTCAACATAGGTGCTTATGTCGGTCAGGGGTCACAATCCCCTCTTCTCACTGTTCAGGATACAAAAAACTTACGACTGTCAGTATCGGTTCCGGCAACTTATGCTGGTTATCTGAGCAAGGGCGATGAACTAAAATTTAAGGTCGCTTCACTCAATGAAACTTTTAAAGCCCGTATAAGTAGAATGTCGGGGGCACTTGATTCAAAGCTCCGTTCCGAAAAAATTGAATTAGATGTAAAAAACACAGATGGAAAACTATTACCGGGAATGGTGGCCGAAGTCTCATTGTCTATCAATAGTAAAAATGAATCCTTTGCTGTGCCCCATTCGGCTATTATACATTCGGACGAAGGCATTTATGTAGTCAAAATTCTTCAGCACAAAGCCAGGCGTGTACCTATAGAAACAGGGATCGAAACCGATGACAAGGCGGAGATATACAGCAGTTCCTTACATCAAAATGATGTGTTGATGTCTAATCCGGGAGAAGAAATCAAAGATGGAGCAACAATAAAATAAGTCAGACCGACAAGTCAAACTTAATAAAAAAAACATCTTCATTTTGAGGTTCCTGTAAAAATGGTATAAAGATCAGTAATTCATATAACAAAAGACTCCTATTTACTTCCGACCTTTGTAATGAATTAAAAATCAAATAAAAAAAGATATGAAGAAAGTTCTAATTATAGGCGCAGGAGGCAGTCTTGCTGCTTCAGTGATTGAGCAATTACAGGTAAAAAAGGATGTGCAGTTAACACTGTATCTTCGAAACCCGCAGCAATTGACTTCGACCCAAACAAGAAATGCCATCATTGCTCAGGGCGATGTAATGGACCAGATGGAAACACTCGCCATAAAAGCTGGAGTAGATACCCGTGGCGGATGGGAAAACCCAATGAATTAAATGAATTAATTTGAATTTAGCATTAGTTACATGGGCAGAGTATTTGTATATATCAATGGAGATTTCAGCAAAGTGCCAAATATGCATGAAATGCTGGAAAAAGAACATGCTGCAGCAGCAAAATGGAAAACAGAAGGTTCCCTGGAACACCTTTTCGTAAAAGAAAATGCAGGAGGAGTATTACTGGTATTCAAAAACAAAGATAAAGAAACCGTGAAGCAAATGATAGCAACGCTTCCACTATTTCCATGGTTCAGTGAAGTAAATTACCAGATTTTTGAGAAATCATTTTAAGTCGAATTGTAATTTATCATAAGATAAATGCCGACAATACATTTGTCGGCATTTACTCACTTCAATCCCCGGTACTCATTAGGCGTCAGTCCAACTTTTTGCTTAAACAGTCTTGTAAAATGAGGTGCATGTTTAAACCCTAACTCATAAGCAACTTCGCTGATAGATTTATTTAAATCTGAGATTCTTTCTTTTGCCAAAAGAATGACCTTGTCCTGAATATGCTCATGAGCAGCTTTACCAGTTTCCTTCTTTATAAGATCTCCAAAGTAATTTGATGAAAGATGTAGTTTGTCGGCGCAATAGGCTACTGTTGGCACACCGAAATTAATAGGGTTGTCTGTTTTATAATACTCGATTAATAACTCTTCGAATTTTTCTAGTATTCCTTTATTATCAATCTCTCTGGTGATAAATTGTCTTTCGTAAAACCGTTGACAATAATTTAGCAGCAGTTCCAGTACACTCACAATAAGAGTTTTACTATGTCTATCAATACCCCTTTTAAGCTCAGCCTCAATCTTATCATAGCAATCAAGAATGTCCTGTTGTTCCGATTTTGAGAGATGAAGAGCTTCATTAGCACTGTAATTAAAAAAAGTATACTCATGAAACTTCTTTCCCAATGTTGTACTATGCAATAAATCAGGGTGAAAAGCCAATGCAAGCCCTTTGGGTTGATGGAATTCTTCTTTGTCTTCCAAACGAACAACTTGACCTGGTGCAAAGAACAAAAGTGTGCCTTCGTCATAATCATATGATTTTCGACCATAGCCAAGCTCACCACAATACTTGTCTTTGAATACGACAGCATAAATACCCATATTCATTTGCTTATAGCTGCTTGGCGAACCATTCGCCAGATTTATAACACTGACTAATGGATGTAAAGTTTCAGTGTTGCCATATTCATTGTACTTCTGTACACTATCAAAATCTACAATTATGCTCATGATATTTTTTCGCAAAAATACGCATTATAATTAATTTATAATCTTACAACTGGGGATATCAGTGAAAGTGGTAAGATATACTGTAAAATGTATAAGAGAAGTGTATAAGCATAGTCATAATTTTGTACCCAATAAATCATATATCAGTTTTAAATGAATTCTATAGTATTAAATAACGGTGTTGAAATGCCGGTCTTAGGATTGGGTACATTTTTGATGAATGACCCTTCTGCGTGTAAAAAAAATGTGTTGGATGCCATTGGTATTGGTTATCGTTTAGTTGACACGGCACAGGGTTATGGCAACGAAGATCAAATAGGCAATGCCATAGCCCAATGTGCTGTCCCGCGCGAAGAACTTTTTATCACGACTAAAGTATGGTTCAAAAATTACGAACACACCCGTGTTTCAGTTGAGAAATCATTGCGCAAACTTCAAACCGAATATCTTGATTTGGTTTTACTTCATTGGCCTTTCGGCAATACCTATGCAGCATGGCGAGCCTTGGAAGAAATGTATGCCGAAGGAAAAATTCGTGCTATTGGCGTTTCCAACTACAATGCGGCACGATTAATTGATCTGATTGAGTACAACAAAGTCATACCTGCAGTAAATCAGATTGAAACAAACCTCATTTCACAGCAGGTTGAAAACCGAAAGTGGATGGATAAGTATAACGTCCAGCATCAGGGGTATGCTCCCTTCGGACAAGGGAGAATGGATGATATGTATAATGATCCTCAGTTAACTCTGGTAGCTGAGAAATACAACAAAACGGTCCGTCAGATAGTATTGCGTTTTCAACTCCAAAGCGGAGTTATTGTGATTCCAAAATCAGTAAATGCTGAGCGCATGAAAGAGAATTTTGAGGTGTTTGACTTTGAACTAACAAACGATGATATGGCTTTATTGCAAGGTTTCGATAAAGCAGCCCCTATGATTGGCAACCCCGAAAACCCTGAAAAAGTAGTGGCATCGTTAGGCTGGTGAAAATTGATAAAATAATAGTATATAAATGAATATAGATTTTAAAAACAAAGTAGCACTTGTAACAGGTGCAGCGTCAGGAATTGGTTATACAACAGCAAAGTCTTTTGCCGAGGCGGGTGCTTATGTGGCATTAGCCGATAAAAACAAAGACGCTGTTGAAAAAGCAGCGAAAGAATTGGAATTGAATGGATTTAAGGTAGTTGCTATTGTTTGCGATGTCACCAACGAAGCCGAAGTGAAAAGCATGGTTGAGAAGACAGTTTCAATTTTTGGTAAACTGGATGTAGCATACAATAATGCCGGAATGCATGTAGCTGTAGCCGAAACCGCTGATGCTCTTTCTGAAGATTTTGACAGGGCAATTGCTGTAAATCTGAAAGGTATTTGGCTTTGTATGAAATATGAATTGTTGCACATGCGTACCCAAAACGAAGGGGCTATTGTGAACTGTTCGTCTCAAAGTGGACTGGTTGGAACTGCAAACCTGGGGGCTTATACAGCTGCCAAGCACGGAGTAGTCGGTCTGACCAAGGCAAGTGCTCTGGAATATGCTCATCGCGGAATCCGAATTAATTGTATTTGTCCCGGCACAAGCGACACCCCCATGGTTACCAATGCTGTAGCCGGACATCCCGAACATATGGATGCCATTATCAGTGCCATTCCGATGGGAAGAATGGGATTAGCAGAGGAAATTGCCGGTACAGTACTTTGGTTGTGTAGCCCATTGGCCGGATTTATGATTGGACAAGCGGTTACCCCTGATGGCGGATATACCATTCTATAATTATAAGCTGATTGATAATAAACAAGGGATGAAAACAAGAAAACTTGGAAATCTGAGAGTATCTGCCATTGGCTATGGGGCTATGGGGCTGAGTCATGGCTATGGTCCTGTACCTTCAACAGACGAAGCCGTAAAATTAATTCAGTCCGCCTTTGATATGGGCTGTACCTTTTTTGATACCGCTGAAGGGTATGGCATTGGGCAGAATGAGCTATTGGTAGGAGAAGCCTTAAAGTCGTTTCGTAAAGAAGTGGTTATTACGACAAAATTTGGTGGACCGGAAGCTGTTGATGGTAAATTATATTCAAAAAAATATACACCCAAACAAATTAGGGAGCACCTTGATGCTTCTTTAAAAAGACTGCAAACCGATTATGTCGATTTGTATTACCAGCACAGAGTGAGTGATGAAGATGTGGAAGAAGTTGCCGAAACCATGGGGCAATTGATCATAGAAGGAAAAATCCTTGCATGGGGACAATCTCAATCAACTCCCGACCAAATACGCCGGGCACACTCCGTTACACCTCTGACTGCAATTCAAAGCGAATATTCGATGATGGAACGTCAGTTCGAATCAAAAGTTATTCCTTTATGCGAAGAGTTGAATATCGGTTTTGTGCCTTTCAGTCCGTTGGCAAGCGGTTTTTTGAGTGGCAAAATATCTAAAGGACAAAACTATCCGGGGGATGATGTACGTGCTTCAATAACCCGTTTCAAAGATGAAAATATTGAGGCAAACCAACCTTTACTGGATCTGCTGAAAGACTATGCAGTGATAAAGAATGCTACAACAGCACAGGTCTCTTTAGCATGGTTGTTACATAAAAAAGATTTTATTGTTCCTATTCCCGGTACAAGAAGTTTTGAAAGGATAAAGGAGAATATGGGTTCTGCTGATGTTGTACTTACAGAAGAAGAGTACGCAAACATTGAATCTGAACTAGCGAAAATTCAAATTCATGGTAATCGCACAGATGAAGATATTGTGTTTGCCCGCATTAAATTGAAAAGTAATAGCTAACACTACATTAAATGACGGACTTTGTAAACAAAAATGAAGGTAAGTTGACTCAAAACCTCTTATGGGTACTATCCATTGGAGCTAGTTTTGTAGTAGCAAACTTATATTATAGCCAACCTCTTTTGGGCATTCTGGCAAAAGAGTTTAATGTTTCAGAATCTGATGTAAGCAAAATTCCAATGATCACGCAGTTGGGATATGCTGCCGGAATCATTCTGATTGTTCCATTGGGTGATATTCTTGAACGAAAAAGACTGGTACTCATAGAATTTTGTGCTATGATAGTGTCAATGATTGGGGTTATTCTGAGTCCCAATCTGATAACATTAATTATTGCAAGTTTTTTTGTGGGCATTACGTCAGTAATGCCTCAAATATTCGTGCCAATAACTGTTCTGCTATCCGAACCTTCTAAAATGACAAAAAATGTTTCGGTTCTGGTCAGTGTTGTACTTATAGGAATTTTACTATCAAGGGTTTATAGCGGCTTAATTGGCAATGCTTTAAATTGGAGAGCTGTATATATAATAGCAACTTGCGTCTTGGTCGTATTTTCATTTTTGTTGGCTAAAATGTTACCGAAGATAGAACCTACATTTAATGGGAGCTATAAAGAGTTGATGTTGTCTATAGCTCATTATGCAAGAGATCTGAAAGAATTGCGTATTGCAGCTATTCGTGGTGCACTATCCTTTGCTTCTTTTTCTATTTTCTGGACAATGCTTGTATTCAGATTACAGCAGGCTCCATTTTTTGCCGGAAGCAATATTGCCGGTTTATTGGGGCTTGTTTGTGTTTCTGGAGCTTTAGCTGCAAACTTGGTAGGACGAATTTTACATAGAATAAATCCCCTATCGGTAATTACTGTTGGTATTGTATCAATTTTAATTTCCTGGTTGATAATGGGCTTCTTCGACAACTCATATTTGGGGCTTATTTTGGGTATTGTCTTTCTGGATATGGGCAGTCAATCAATTAACATTTCAAATCAAAGTATCATTTTTGCTTCAAACAAACATGCTACCAGTAGAATTAATGCTGTGTACATTGGTTCATTCTTTTTAGGTGGTAGTTTAGGTACTTATCTGGGGGGAATGTCTTGGCAAATATCAGAGTGGCATAGTGTCGTAATTGTTGGATTTGCAATAACCTCAGTTAATTTAATATTGCATCTTGTATCGTCGTATGGTAAAAAAACAACTAAAAAATGAATTGCACGATAATCAAAAATGAAAAGCTTAAAATACTAGTATGCATACTTTTTGTATTATGGATTCTTCAATTAAAAGCACAGGAATCAAAGAAAACATTAAAAAATAATAGTACAATGACAGAAGATATAAACCAAATAGATCCGGTTTTTACAAATAACAAAGTTCAGGGCTCTGCAGAATATTTTACAGGCACAGTTTGGATAAGTCCTGTGTTGTCTAAAGATAAAAACAATGATTTTTCAATTGGCAATGTGATGTTTGAACCACAAGCCCGCACTCATTGGCATACACACCCCAGAGGGCAGGTACTTTTAATACTTGCTGGTAAGGGTTTTTATCAGGAAGAAGGTAAACCTGCCCGTCCAATTTCAAAAGGTGATATTGTAAATATCCCGGCGCATGTGAACCATTGGCATGGAGCAGCACCTGATAGCAAATTTGTTCACATTGCCATTACAAACTATGTGGAAGTAGTAAATGTAGTTTGGGGGAAACCTGTTACTGACGAA
>Ga0318567_10000648_pt1 | contig 14023 bp, 8 predicted proteins | sample GRESIP088b5f20_FD_203691 | JGI IMG/M metagenome (GOLD analysis project Ga0318567, IMG submission 203691) | Tropical soil microbial communities from Luquillo Experimental Forest, Puerto Rico - GRE.SIPMG.088b5f20 | ecosystem: Environmental > Terrestrial > Soil > Tropical forest > Bulk soil...
CACCCGGCCCCCCATATCCGCCAACGTAAAGTTTATTCTTTACGAAATCCATAGCGTACGAATAATCATTGCCGTTTGACCCTGGGCAGCCCCCGCTGCTGATCCATTGTAATGCTCCGCTGGCAGCAAACTTTGCAACAAAAACATCGTTTGACGGTGTCTCTATAGAGCTGTTGGTAGCAATTGCAGTAGTGCCCCAATCTGTACCACCTGCTGCGTTTAGTTGCAATGTCGGGCTGGCAAAATAGCCATCCACGTATACATCGCCGGTGAGTGGATCAATCGCCAGTTTACGCGCATATTCTGATGAAGTTCCTCCCAAAAATGCCGTCCATACAGGATTAAGGCTATTGTCCAGTTTCATCACAAAGGCATCGCAAGCTCCCAGGGTCCTTTTGCCCAATGGAGCCCCACCATTTGGTGTAATGTCCGATAAAGTAATGCCGCACACGTAAATGTCACCATCTACCGGGCTCACCTTGACATCGTAAATTATAACTGTACTCCCTAACAAACCGCGCACTGCGGCGATAGTACCCGAGGCTGTATCAGTAACTACTATAAGGCCCGCATTATTCGGACTGGACAATGCAGCGCTACCCACCGCCATGGAACCCGTAAAATATCCGGCAGAAACCAACTGCTGATCTTTTAGTGCGGTTGAAAAAATGGCATTTGCTGAAGAGCCGCCCCAACCACCTTCGGCGCCAGGATTAAGCAGGCCGCCAGCGCTACCGTCAAAACTCGTGATCGCTACATCCTGATAGCCATAAGCAGTTTTGGGCAGTAAACTGGTTGTCGATGCATTCAACCTGTTTTCACCGCTAACGGTGTAAACCTGTAATCCCACCACATTACCATCGGGACGAACCACAGCAGCCTCAATGGCACTGGTCGAATTGAAGCTGCTAATCTCGCTCACCGCCGACAAACCGTTTAGGCTGATTGCGTCGGCTGCCAGCAAAAAACCACTGTTACCGCCTGCGGGCTGTGATTGTACGGTGGCGGCGTTTGCCGCAAAACCAGTCGCGGTATAACCCACCATATAAAGTCGGTTGTTGTTGCGATCAAGGCTTATCAGATTCGGAATTGCATTCGAAATAACATTCTGCGTGGAAGCATTACCGTAATTTTTTGCACGAAGTGCGGCACCATTGTTATCAAACACTATAACCGTCAAATCATTACCACCGGCCGCCGTTACAGATACGCCCGAACCGGCATTATATGTACCTGCCCCGGAGAGAAGCCCATATACATAACTACTACCGGCTGCATCAGTGGCTATACCATAAGGAGCGAAAGCAAGACTTGCCGTGAGCTCGTTTTTCACCCAAAGGGGTGCGCCGGTACTTCCGGCTAAAGAGAAAAACATATAGCGGAAGCCTCCATTTATATCTGCAGGATATTTAGTTGTTGTTACTGTGCCAGCGCCGGAGCCGCTACAATTATTGAGCGAATAATCAGTTGCGCCTACTCTGTTTGAGCCATCATACATGTCTAGCCATCTTACGTCACCGTTGTCGGCAATGTCAATGGGGTTAAAGGATGTTTCGTTTGCCAACGCTGCTCCAAATGTGTTCACCCAAAGGGGCGTGATAGTGTTTGTGTTGTTATCATCATCATAATAAGCAACAAACTCATCATAGTTCACATCTCCGCCACCATTTACCGGCACGGCCTGAGCAGCCCCGGTAGTACCATTCGTGTAAAGGCCAAGCGAGCTGCTTCTACTATGACCTTGAATGGCAATACGTGTATGTCCGTTGCCGATATTTTTTACAACCAGGTTGTCTGCTAAATCATCCAAATCGCCATTTATCTTCAGCAACTTTAATACAGTGTAAGAGGCCGTTCCGCTTGCTTTACATTTCACAACAAAAGTTATGAACCCCGCTTTCTCTGAGGTCCATGGCGTACCTAAAAAATTGCCGTTCGTATTGTCCCCTGCATAAAGCGTAACGGCAGCATAAAACTGATCGTTTGCATAGGGGTCTGCAGCGATTGTAACGATATTGTTACCGTTAGCCAACCATACAAGGTTCATATTGGCATCATAGCGACCTATACTGGGAAGCTGGTTTTCTTTCATGCCAATGTCTGGCGAAATACCGTTGCCGGCGCCTTTGTAGCGTACACCGGGGGCAGACGAAAACACTATCCAGGTTTCATTTTGGGTAACGCCGTTAAGCGTTTGGGAATTAAGGGTTGGGCTGACGGAAACAGCACCACTTACAGCGGCTGACGCGCCACCGGTGCGGGCCCAGTCATACTGCTGCGCGTGTGCAGGTGGAACTACAAGTGCGGCCATGCAGAGTCCCAGAGACATTGCAAGAAGATTTTTTGTAAATTTTTTCTTCATAATGAAGGGTTTTGTTAGAAAAAAAGAGCAGGTATTCAGACAGGGTTACATGATGTATTAATGCGGTGCACATTTGCGCATATACAATACCGTAATAATGGGGGTGCAAAAGAAAGATGCATCAGGATGTCGAAGCTATCGGAAGTGACATTTGTTTTTAAAAAAAGGACATATTTCGGGTATGTATAGCCGTTATATAACTATAGGATCATTGAATTATTGATGATGGTCATTTGTGGGAAGGACATTTTATTGAATTGAATCGAATCAATATTCAATTATTCCTTAAATAAAAAAGACGCCCTTTCGGGCGTCTCTACTTGATCATGATATATTAAAACTAAAACCAACTTTTATTCCAGGTACTGTTGGCCCCAGGAACGTTACGTCTTGTCCGTCTTGCGACGTCTATTAAATGTCTTATCAAAGCATAGATTATCATCAGGATAAACAAAATGGTCAATGGTGGAATGCCCATCATGGAAACCCATTTACCACCAAAGTATCTGCGCATCGGGCGTTTCAGCCTTTCTGCGATCAGGTACATACTTGGCACCATTACGAGCGTCATGAAGAACGCAAATGCCAAACCGAAGATGATCGTCCATGACAGTGGTTTCCAGAAGGAAACGTTGTCACCACCAAAGAAGATGCGCGGGTTCAACTCAGAGAACAGCGTTACGAAGTTGATGTTGAAACCAACCGCCAGCGGTATCAGCGCCAGGATCGCCGCCATCGCCGTAAGCATTACCGGAATGATACGTGTTTTACCTGCCTGCACAACTGCTTCTCTTGTTTTCAAACCACGTGATCTTAATTCGTCGGCAAATTCAATCACAAGGATGCCATTCTTCACCACAATTCCCGCAAGGCCCACGATACCGATACCCGTCATTACCACCGACACTTGCATTTTTGTAATCGCAAATCCAAGCATCACACCTATCACGCTGAATATGATTTCTGTTAGAATGATCACCGGTTTACTCACCGAGTTGAACTGCAATACCAATATTATCAGGATCAACATCAGCGCCAGCACCAATGCTTTCAAGAGGAAGGCGGCTGTTTCAGCCTGCTGCTCGCCTTCGCCGGTTTGCTTAATGGTTACGCCGTCCGCTTTACCTTTAAATTTGTCTATGTATTTCGCAATATCCTCGTTCACTGCTGTTGGTGTATAACCCTGCGACGTGAGCACGTTTGAGCGCAGAACGATCATGCGTTTCTGGTTCTTGCGTTTTACGCTGCCCAACGTACTTGTATAATCGATTTTTACCAGCGAACTGATTGGCACGCTTTGCAGGTGCCCTGTAGACATGTCCCGGAAAACAACGTTCATGTTCAGCAACTCAACAAGGTTCTTTCTTTGTACCGAATTGTTTCTAAGCTGAATTTTATATTCTTCTTTTCCCTCTTTAATTTTTGATACCTCTTTACCAAACAATGCTGTTCTCAATTGGCTACCAACTTGTGCCGAAGACACGCCTGCTATCAATGCTCTTTCACGGTCAACCGTAAGCGAAATTTCAGGATTGTTCAGGTCGATATCCATTTTCAACTCTTCTACGCCCGGTACCTGTATGGAGTCCAGATAGTTTTTAAGAGAAACGGCGGTTTTGATCAGATTATCAAAATCTTCACTTGCCACTTCAATGTTTACCGGAGGCTCTGTAGGAGGACCGCCTTGTTCCTGGTCAACAGAGATTTCCGCGCCAGGAATTCCTTTCAATGCATGGCGAATGCTGTCAAGATATGGTCTTGAGGAAACACCATGACGTTTCTCGAATTCCACAAACGACACCTGGATTCTTCCCAATTCACTTCTTGTGCTTCTGTCGCCGCTGTTAGGATCGCTGGCACCAACCGCAACGTTGGAAATCACACTCTCCACCATCGGGTTCTTCTTTCCATTTTCCATACCCAACACTCTGTACACTTTTGTTTCGAGCGTACGTGTAACCGAGTCAGTATAATCTACAGATGTTCCAACCGGTAATTTCAGGTAAACAAAAATCTGGTTTGGATCTGCTTGCGGAAAGAATACCACCGGCACCTTTCTCGCACCAAAGAAGACGAAAGAGAAGATCAATAAAACCACTGTGCTGAGCAATAGCCATACCGGTCTCCAACCTTTCAGCGCCCATCTCAGCAACGTTTCATAATGACTCATGATCCATGGCAAAGCTCTGTTCTGGAATGAGTGGATGATGCTATCGAGGAAGAACTTGTTTAGTATCACGAGTATGGTGATGAACAGTAACAGGTTTCCCCAGAAAGTGTACATATTAATAACCACTTCGTCAGTTGCTGATTTTGCTGCACTCGGCGCCGACATACCTACTATATCAAGTACGATACCCATACCTACTGCAAGCCAGAAGCCGGGTTTCTTGAAGATGGCAAACTTCGATTGTTTGTGATCGTCTTCCGGATGGTTCATGAAATCAACTGCAAACACAGGGTTCATGATAAATGCTACGATCAATGATGCAGTCAATGTAAAGATCAACATCGTAGGCAGATAGATCATGAATTTACCAATGATACCCGGCCAGAACATCAAAGGAACGAATGGCGCCAATGTGGTTAAAGTACCTGCCAGCACGGGCACGAATACTTCACCAGCTGCCGCCATTGCAGATTTCTCAGTAGTGATCTTTCCTTTATTTTCCATGAAGATGCGGTGCGTGTTTTCAATTACCACGATCGCATCATCTACTATAATACCTAAACCGAAAAGCAAAGCAAACAACACCATGAAGTTTAAGGTGACATGCGTTCCAATGATCCAGTCCGCCGCAGGCAGGAACATAAATGCAAGGAACATACTAAGCGGAACGGACAAGGCAACGAAAAACGCGTTAACCACTCCCATGAAGAACATCAGGATCACCAATACCAGTATGAACCCGATTACGATTGAGTTTACAAGGTCATTAAAAGACGTTTTTGTCTTGGTACTGCTATCTCCGGTTACTGTAATGTTCAGGTCCTTTGGAAATGACCCGCGCATTTCTTCTACTGATTTCTTTACCTCATCGCTTGTCTCAATGAGGTTTTCACCGGAACGTTTAATGATGTTCAATGTAACAACGTTCTTACCATCGAGGCGGGCATAACTTTCCCTTTCTTTGATCGTATCCTTGATGGTGGCGATGTCTTTCAGATATATCGGCTTTCCAGACTGGTTTCTTAAAACAACCTTTTCAATATCTGCAGCAGTTTTGAACTGTCCCTTTAGCTGAAGGTTGCGTTTCATTGTTCCCACATCCAGCAAACCGCCTGAGATATCCATGTTTTCTCTTGCTACCGCTCCGTCAATGTCATCGAACGTAATTCCCGCGCTGCGCATTTTGTAGTTGTCTACGTTGATCTGGAACTCTCTTTCCGGTGCACCTACGATGTCTACGCGGTTAATTTTCGAAATCTCTTCCAACCTGTCTTTCATGTCATCAGCATATTTTTTCAAACGCTGCTGATTATAATCCCCACTTATGTTTACGTACATGATGGGGAAGTCACTGAAGTTCACTTCCAATGCAGTTGGTTCTTGCGTAAGGTCAGTCGGCAAATCCTGCTTTGCTTTGTCTATCGCATCTTTTACTTTCTGCAAACCGTCCTGCACATTTACGTCTGTTTCAAATTCTACTACTATGGCAGAATAGTCCTGTACAGATGTACTGGTGAACTTTTTGATCTTCGCACCGGTGATGCTTTTGATCTGTTTTTCGATTGGTCTTGTAACAAGGTTCTCGATATCTTTCGGTGAGTTACCAACGTAAATAGTTTGCACATAAATCGTAGGAATCACGATATCTGGAAACTGCTCTTTCGGCAATGTTACAAACGTGAAAACTCCGATAATGCTCAGGAAGATCATGAGCAGGTATATGGAGGTTTTATTTTTAATACTCCACGTGGTAATGATGAAGTCTTTAAATTTTCCGGAAAAGTTTTCTAATGCACTCATGTGGTGAGTTTTGAGTTATGAGTATTGAGTTTTGGGTGTGGGTTTTGAGTTTTGACTATTGAGTTCTGAGTATTGAGAGTGGTTAAGCAAGCAGTCATTATTGCTTGTAACACACTCCTCAACTCATAACTCAATACTCATAACTCAATACTTTTCTTAGCTCGTCGTAATCAACTGTCCGTCATACAAGCTTTGGAAGCCGTCTGTAATCAGCTGGTCGCCTTGCTGCAAACCAGACTTGATTTCCACTTTGTCTCCATAAGTTTGGCCGATAGTGATGGTTCTCTTCTTAGCAACCAGTTTTCCTTTCTCTTGTGTAGCCACCAATACATACTTGCCTTTATCATCAGTTTGCAAAGTATTGATAGGAATGGTGATCACATTTGGAGTGGAATAATCCTGGATCTGTGCCAATGCAATCTGGTTCGGGCGCAAATCTTTATCTGCAGGTAATTGCACTTCAATGTAAAAAGTTCTTGTGTCCGGGTCGATCAAACGGCCCGCTACATGCACCTTGCCCATTACAACCTTGTTGCTGACTTCCGGTAAAGTAATTCTTACAGGTGAACCAACTTTCACGTTTGACTGGTAAGCTTCCGGCACCTGCACAACTGCTTTTAAAGTGCTGGTGTTTACAAGACGCAATTGTGGTGAATTACCGGCCATTCCTGCAAAAGTTTCACCCACCCTTACGTTTACTTCATCCATCACACCGTTCATGTCTGCATAAACATTGGTAAATGCGAGCTGCTCCTGTAATATTTTGATTTGATTTTCCAATTGATCCACGGTGTTCTTTGCCGCTATCAAATCAACTTCCGCTCCTATCTTTTGATCCCACAGATTTTTGCGGCGCTGATACAGATCTTTTGCAAATGTCAATTGAGTTTGAGCCGTTGCTATGTTTTGTTTAGCAATGGCATCGTCCAGTTTTAAAAGCAGTTGTCCTTTCTTAACCGCATCTCCTTTCTTCACATAAACCGCTCTCACAGCGCCGGGACCGCCACGTGGCGCCACATACGAAATGTTATCAGCATCTACTTTACCCTGCAGGTCAACATAGTGAGTAAATGGTACAGGAGCAAGCGGTGTAACGCTTACCAGCTTTGCTTTCTCAGCCTTTACAGAAGACGGATCAAGCTTTGCTATATCTGCTTCGAGAGTTGTTATTTTTTTATTCAATGCCTCCTGGTCCTGTTTCAATTTTGCCAGTTCTTCCTTTTTGGCATCTACAGGTTTTTTAGAGGTGTCGCTGCTTCCGCACGAAATAACCGTTAAAGAAGCGCTTATAACTACCAGAGATAATATCTTTTGCATACAATTAATTTTAGAGTTCTTTCAGGAATAAATTTTAAAGTTTACCGATGGCATTTTGATAATCAATCTTCGCTGCCACTGTGTTGTAGAGCGCCTGGAAATAGTTGGTTTGCGCGGACTGCAGATCTGTTTGCGCAGAAGTTATTTCCGTATTTGATCCAATTCCCTGTTCGAATTTTTTTCTCGTTTGTTCATATACGCTGGTCGCGAGGTCCATATTTTTCTTTTGTACCTCAAGCAATGCCATTGCCGATGCAAATCTTAGCTGGGCCTCTTTTACATCATTGTCGATGTTAATTTTCAAAGCCTCCATCTGGTTCTCGGTTTGCTTCAGCGAGATCTTTGCTTTCTGAATATTCGCGTCTTTCATGAAGCCGTCAAATATTGGCACATTGATAGTTAAACCAACGTAGGAAGATGGATACCAGTGGCCGCCTTTGTAAACGTCAAACTCAGTTCTATAGGCATATGTGTAAATGCTGGCATTTGCAGTTGCTGTAGGGATGTACATTTTTTTGTAACGCATTACATCAAACTCGTTGAGCTTTTTGTTAAGGTCCAGCAATTGAAAATCTCTTCTGTCCGTATATTTATAATCCTTTGCGTTTAACGATGCGTCTCTTACCATTTCGTAAGTCAATGTATCGGTAAGATGAATAGAATCTTTTATCGGCATACCGATCAGCGTCTTTAGTCCGAGATATCCTCTGTCAATCATAAATGCAGTTTCTACTTTTTGAGACTGAAGGTTCGCAAGCTGCACAGATGCTTTGTCCATATCCAGTTTTTCTGCGAAACCATTTTTAAACATCTCGTTTGTGTTGTGCAAAAGCTCCTGTGCTCGGGCAATGTTCGCATCTATCAGGTCCATCTGCGTTTTACTGAGCAGCAATTGATAGTACACTTTGTAAACATTTGCCCTGATGTTCTGCTCTGTAAGCTCCGCGCCTTTTTGCGCGTAATCCAATGCAGTTTTCCTGGCTTTCAGGCCAACAAAAACCTGTCCGTCGAAAAGGATCTGTGAAAGGCTGGCGCCTATATTGGCATTGTATTGCGTACCAAACTGAACAGGAATGTATTTGCCGGGCTGGTTCACAAATTCACCAGGCAACAGTGTTGTTGGAATGAGGATATTATCCGTTAATCCCATTGAGCCGTTTACCTGCGGCATAGCCAGCGCTGTTACGGACCTGTTTGTTTGTTCCTGAATTTTATAATTCAGCAGTGCATTTTGTACCTGCACATTGTTTTTTGCAGCGTAATCTATCGTTTCCTTAACGGAAAAGTTGTGTATCTGCGGGGGCTGGGCCGGCTGCTGGGCCATTGCACCAATACACAACATCAACATCAAAGCTGCGATAAGGTTAATTTTTCTAGTTTCCCTCATGGTGTTGTTTTTTTCGATCAAATAAATATTTCTCTATCTGTTGATATCCTTTCGGAGTACTTAAGCCAAATAAGAAGTGTACCATCAGCTCCATATGTACGTCTGCCGGTGTGTGCTTTTCGGGCGAAAATGTGTTGGGGTTAAATGAAAAGTAAACCGACTCTACCCTGAACTTTGAAAGAATTTCAATGTTGATCTCCGGTCTGTAAAGTCCTTCTTCGATGCCGCGCTTCAAATTGTCCTCAATGCCTTTGTACAAAAACTCATCTTTGAACGTTTGAAATTTCCTGAAAGCTTCATAGTGGAACTTGTGAAGATCAAAAACCATTGCAGGGTGCATATCCCTCAAGTGGGCAATTACCCTGTCCATCGCAAGAAATACTTCATGCACCGCATTCACCGCGTCCAGTTTGCACGACAGACAATCCTGCTCAGATGATTCGAGGTGATCTTTCACCACTTCGCTTACGATATCATCTTTGTCGGTAAAGGATTGATAGATGGTTTTCTTTGAAATACCGAGTTGCGTAGCAATCTCATCCATAGTCACGGAGCGGATCCCGTAGCGCTTAAAAAGCTCGTTGGCTTTTGACTTAATCCGATCTTTCATTTCCATATTCCAATAAATTCTGAAGCAAAACTATGGAAACTTTTCGTGTAACAAAAGTTTCCATAAACTTTTTTTACCATTCATAATATTTTCGGGACAATGAAGTTGTCTTGATTGAACCGTTTGAACTTCAATGTTTAAGCGGGGATTGCGGGGTGTGCAAAGTCAATTGGGAAAAGTGATTATGTCCCATGCGCAGGCATAATGAGCCGTCCGCGACCCATTTACGATTCACTTTTCGCCATTCACGAACTACTGCAAGAAGTGTACAATTTTTAAAAACAACCACACAAAAGGAGTCGCGACAAGAAGGGAATCGAATCTGTCCAAAAAACCTCCATGACCGGGCATAATGCTGCCGCTGTCTTTTACATTGGCCATGCGTTTTAATTTGCTTTCGAGCAAATCGCCAAGCGTTCCCATGATGGCTGCGATTGAAGAAATGCCGATCAATTCAGTTGTAGATGATGCGCCAATTGCTCTGCCCACAAGCGTAACCGTTACAATGGCCAACAGCATCCCGCCTATGGTTCCTTCCCATGTTTTTTTAGGAGAGATTTTGGAGAAAGGCGTTTTGCCAATTAGTGATCCAACGATGTAAGCCATCGTATCATTTATCCAGATAGAGCAAATAATGATTATCGGAGTGACCCACTGAAGATCAAATTTCATCGGGTTTCGAATATCTATCATCGCTGCAAGGCTGAGCGATATATACAACAAGCCGAGAAATGAATGGCCGATATTTTTTAAGTTGATGTTCTTTGTAAACAGTAATTCAGAAATAGGCAAAATAAAAAGGGAGATCAAACCAACCCACCAGCCGATAGCATGCAAGGCATAGCCGCCTATGTGAAAATAATCGTTGGTGGCAAATAGCATCAAACACCAGCCGGCAATGATAATTGCATATCTATGGAAAGGCGTGATCTTATTGTATTCTCCATCGATCAGGCTGATGAGTTTTTGGTACTCTATCCAGCAGCCAAAATGTATAATGGAAAATAATATAAAGAAACTCCAGTAGTTCCATAGAAGGCCGGTAAGCATTACGGCTACAAATAGTACTGCTGTTAATGTCCGGGTTTTAAAGGTTTGCCAGTTAAATGCCATTGCGGTTGTTATTTATTTGCAAGCACGAATGCTTTTGCTAAAGGTCGTTTTCTTTATTGATGGGTTCTATCGTAAAATCGTCCGTATCGTATATTTCACCGTAATGTGTATGCGAAATACGTTTCATCCAAATTAGAATTAAAACGATCGACAAACAGCTTGCCACCACCAGCCAAACATTAAAATGTGCGTCTTCCACAATCGTTGAGGGATAATAATACAGCACGACTATTTGCATGGCATTGTTTAAAAAATGCATAAGTATGCCAGGCCAAAGGCTACCGCTGTACCAATACAATGCACCCAACAAAGCTCCCAAAACAAAGCGAACAAGAAATCCGCTAAACTCCATGTGTGCGGCAGAAAAAATAAAAGCGGTTACGAGAATTCCAATTACCGGACTTTTAAACAATCTTATAAAAATTCTTTGCAAAGCCCCTCTGAAAAAAATCTCTTCCATCACCGCAGGAATTATCCCAAATACGATGATGTTCATAAAAAGATCCTTTGCTGACGGCATCACCAGCATTTTCGTCATCATTTGCTTGTTCAGCTCATCAAACTTTTTGAACGTTTCCTGCAAACCGGAGGGCAGAAGAATATGCTTGTTAACAATTGCAAACCAGCTAAGAGCCGGCAGTGAGGCAAGCAATACAATTACAGCGATGGACATAAATATCTGCGGAGTGGGTCTTTTAAAACCCAGATACTTAAATGGATGATGATCAGACATGTAGCTGAATAAAAAGCCCGACAGACCAAAAACAAATGCCGAACTAACGGCCAGGTTTATTTTCGATGCGGCCACGGCAGCCGGACTTACGGGATTCATCAAATCATCGAGGGAAATATGGTACGCTCCGGCAATGGAATATGCGGCAGCAGAGCCTAAAACGGCACTCGTGAGAAAGAAAAGAGCCCCTAAAATTATAAATTGAAGCCAAACAGGCTTGTATTTTAAATAAGTGTTCATAAATGGTTCGGTAAAATGCTTGTAAATTTGCAGCTCAAAATTAGTTTTCCGTTGGCAGATAGCAGTATATAAATAAACTTTATTTACTAAAACGCTTTTCGGAAGCACTCAAATTAATTATGGTTACAATCGGCAACTTACAACTTCCTGATTTTCCTTTGCTACTTGCTCCAATGGAGGATGTAAGCGATCCTCCGTTCCGTGCGGTGTGTAAAGACAATGGCGCCGATCTTATGTATACCGAATTCATCAGCAGTGAGGGATTGATTCGTGATGCGATTAAGAGCCGCCGAAAGTTGGATATCTTTGATTATGAGCGCCCTGTGGGCATCCAGATATTTGGCGGCGACGAGGAAAGCTTGTCTCTTGCGGCAAAAATCGTGGATGTTACCAACCCGGATCTGTTGGATATCAACTTTGGGTGCCCGGTAAAAAAAGTGGCCATGAAAGGCGCTGGTGCGGGCGTTTTGAAAGACATCGACCTGATGGTGCGTCTGACCGATGCTGTTGTAAAAAGCACCAAATTACCAGTAACCGTTAAAACCCGCCTCGGCTGGGATGACAATGCAAGAAACATTGAGGAAGTTGCGGAGCGTTTGCAAGATGTTGGTATTAAAGCACTTGCCATTCACGGGAGAACGCGTACGCAAATGTACAAGGGTGAGGCAGACTGGACGCTGATAGGTAAAGTGAAGGACAACCCTCGCATCAAAATTCCCATCTTTGGTAACGGAGACATCGACTCACCGGAAAAAGCAGTTGAATACCAAAACCGTTATGGCGTTGATGGTATTATGATCGGCCGTGCGGCGATAGGCTATCCATGGATCTTTAATGAAATCAAACATTTTGCAGAAACGGGCACTCATCTGGCTCCGCCAACAGTGGAGGAAAGAGTGGCGGTTTGTAAAAAGCATTTGCAAAAATCTGTGGAGTGGAAGGGACCGATCGTAGGCATTTTCGAAATGCGCCGTCATTATGCGAATTACCTGAAAGGTTTGCCAAACATTAAAGAGTTCCGGGGAAAACTGGTTACACTAACCACAGAAGCAGAAATCAATGAAGTGCTGGATGCAGTTACTTCTTATTATACCGGTTTTGAGTTTCCTAAAACGGAGATAGAATTGATCAATTATCATGAAAAGTGTCCGATTGACTAGGGCAAAATAAAAATTCAAAAATCAAAAGTAAAAGTAAAACGCCCCGCGATGCAACGCTGGTGTACTTTTGATGACTTTTGAATTTTTCCTTTTTAGTTTTGACTTGACACACTTAATCTTGTATCTCTATAAAAATTTAAATTATATCTATGAAAATTTGGCTCCTCGCCATTCCGGCAATGGCTTTATTCAGTTCTTGTGAAACTTTACAGTTACCGCAGACTTCAACCGGCACAAGTACAACAACCAGCACGTCGTCATCAGGTGCGGTAACACAAAATGATGCTGCGCAAGGCATTCGCGAGGCTTTGACACAAGGCATAACCAAGGCGGTTTCAACACTCAACGTGACTAACGGATTCTTGGGAAACCAGGCGTACAAGGTGCTGCTTCCACCAGACGCAGTTAAAGTCGAAAACACTTTGCGCACTTTGGGCATGGGCGCACAAGTAGACAAAGCAATTACTCAAATCAACCGTGCGGCAGAAGACGCGGTAGGTCAGGCAACTCCTATTTTCGTTAGTGCCATCAAGCAAATGAGCATTACCGATGCACTGAACATTGTGAAAGGAGGAAACAACTCTGTAACCAATTATTTTAAGGACAAAACAAACACTCAGTTACTGGCTGCTTTTACGCCTACCATACAACAATCGCTGGATAAAGTAAATGCTACAAAATACTATTCAGACATTGTAAATATTTACAATAAACTTCCAACAACTGTTCAGAAAATAAACCCGGATTTGCAGAACTATGTAGCAGGAAAGGTAACAGACGCGTTGTTTGATCAGATTGCAAAGGAAGAAGTTGCCATCCGTACCGATCCAATGGGCCAGGCTTCCGCTATTTTGCAAAAGGTTTTCGGGAAGTAAGAAAGAAGGCACACAGATGACGCAGATTTGACTGATTTGCGCTGATCTTTTTCTGAGGTGTTTTAAATGATATTATAGCAAAAGGTTCCGATTCCTCGGAACCTTTTTAATTTTCACTTTTTACTTTAGAAAAAAGGGTCCAATTTCTTGAACCCTTTTTTGCTTTTATTTTTTATTTCTTCTCTTCGCCGCCTTGTGGAGGTTGTTGAGGAGGTCTGTTTGGTCTTTTTTGATGATGCTGCCTGTTGTGCTGAGG
>Ga0318567_10000649_pt1 | contig 14015 bp, 14 predicted proteins | sample GRESIP088b5f20_FD_203691 | JGI IMG/M metagenome (GOLD analysis project Ga0318567, IMG submission 203691) | Tropical soil microbial communities from Luquillo Experimental Forest, Puerto Rico - GRE.SIPMG.088b5f20 | ecosystem: Environmental > Terrestrial > Soil > Tropical forest > Bulk soil...
CATTTTGGATTTGTTCGGCACCACCTTTTCCGGCTGGCTGTCGGACCGCTTCGACAACCGCCTGCTGCTGGCCTGGTATTACGGCCTGCGGGGCTTAAGCCTGCTGTTCCTGCCCTTCTCGGACTTCAGCGTCTTCGAGCTGTCGATCTTCGCCGTGTTCTACGGCCTGGACTGGATCGCCACCGTGCCCCCCACCGTGCGTCTGGCCACCGATGCCTTTGGCGAGCGCGACGCCCCCATCCTGTTCGGCTGGATCGCCGCCGGCCACCAGCTGGGCGCCGCCACCGCCGCCTTCGGCGCCGGCGTGATGCGCAGCGAGTTCGATACCTATCTGCAAGCCTTTATCATCGCCGGAGCCGCCTGCGTGCTGATCGGCTTCACCATGATCGGATCGAGCATCAACAAGCGGAGAAGTCTGGCGGTCGAGGCGGCGGAGTGAATATCGCCATTGACAAGCGAAGCTCCCTACACCACTTGGCGTTTATGGCTAATGTCATGGAGTGAGATCGACCATGCTGGCTGCTCCGATCCCAGAGAATGATCACGACCGCCTAGCCTCGCTTTCCCGAATGCAACTTCTCTCGACCCCAAGAGAGGCTGATTTGGATCGTATCGTCCGCGTCGCCCAGAAACATTTCCACACGAAAATGGCTTTGATCTCCTTGCTTGACCGAGATCGCCAATGGTTCAAGGCGAAATGCGGCCTCGACGCCAGCGAAACCGATCGGAGCATCTCTCTGTGCGGCCATGCAATTCTTGGCGACAAACCGTTCATCGTCGACAATGCACTCGAAGACCCAAGGTTTTCCGACAATCCCCTCGTTACGGGCCCACCCCATATCCGCTTCTATGCGGGCCAGCCTTTGACAAATCAGGAAGGCTTTAAGATTGGCACGCTCTGCGTCATCTCCACACAACCCCGTCAGATGACTAGCGAAGAGCAGGAAACCTTACAAGATATGGGCCGGCTGGCCGAGATCGTCCTTGAGAACCGCCGCCTTTCGGAAACGCAGCTGTCCATGCTGACCGCCCTTGAAGAGGCCGAGCGCGAAGCTCTGATCGACCCTTTGACGGGGGTCTGGAATAGACGAGGTTTCAGCGATCTTATCGACAGAGAAATCAGCCGCGCAAAGCGGAGCAAGAGCCCGCTGGCCGTTTGCTTGGCCGACATCGATCACTTCAAAAAGATCAATGACACATATGGCCACCCGACCGGCGATACAGTTATTAAAACCATTGCCGAACTCCTGGTGGAAAACGTCCGCGGCATTGATACCGTCGCACGGTTCGGCGGCGAAGAATTTGTCATCATCCTCCCCGGCGTTCATGCGGTGTCTTTGCCGCAAGTAGCCGAGAAGATTCTGCGCGCCGTCCGAACCAGAGGAAAGCTGGATTGCCCCGATGGCGCCCATGCCGTCACGATCAGCTTGGGCCTCACCATAACTGGAGAGGGAGGGGAAACTCCCGCCACGGCGGATATACTGATCGAGCATGCCGACAAGGCGCTCTATCAGGCGAAACATGAGGGACGCAACCGCTATAAGATCATTGGTGTGCCCGACGCATTTTATACCCACGCCGCGCTGTCATAACTGCCTGCTTATGGCTTAGTCAGTCCGCCCCAGTCTTCCGCCCGACGATCAGACATTCGATTGCTGAAACCGCCTTCGCGTTGATCGGCTTCACCATGATCGGATCGAGCATCAACAAGCGCCGGGCGCTGGCGGTCGAGGCGGCGGAGTGAGGGCAGCACAGATTCCCCACGGGCTCCGCTCATGCCCGCCTCAAAAAGAGACGGGAAGGTTGCTCAGGCATCGCATGTCGATTACGCAGATCGCTCCTTATGGAGACAGACAGCCCCTACCTGCAATCGATAGCCCTAATATTGGCGAGCTCAGGAGATGCCGAAACATAATCAACATCATCAATTAAAAAAACACCCGCCCCATTTGCCAGCAGCCTAAAATAATAAATCTTCTCATGGTCAACATTGAAACTTCTTGCACCACCCCCTGATGCCTCCCATAACGCCGCCGAAATAACAACGACGCCAGGATCAATATCCTTTACAACTGCATCACCGAGATTAAGACCACATACATTCATATCATTAATTTTTACCATTACGGTGCGACCAGCATACGGCGAGCTGATATAGGGGCGGTAGACGATGATATGCACCTTCCTTAACTGTTCCGGCGGAAACATTTCTGTATTCACAGATAAAGGTTTGCTACTTTCAGCACATCCAGAAAGCGCTACGCCCAGTAAAAATAATAATGATATTTTCTTCATGAATAAATAATTCACAACAACCCCTCCATCGCATTTGTTGAACGTCGCACTCTTTAAGAAAATATCACAAATAATGACCAATAATTATCAAGATGTCAAATCAGGAACATCAATTGGCGACCCCCACCAAAATTCCAGACATCCTCCTTTGCAGTCCAGGGCCGCTGGCCCTGGCGGGTTTAGGCAGCGCCCAAAGAAAACCATTACCCCTCACCCCAGCCCTCTGCCGCAAGGGGAGAGGCAGTGATCAGCCCTTCCGGCCGACGATACAGCTCAACTCACCGATAGATCCAGGGACGCCCGCCGCCGGGCTCCCTGCCAGCTCTGCGCCCAATCGGGAATTTGCCCGGCAGGCATCGGTCGGGCGATGCCGTATCCCTGGGCCAGATCGCATCCCAGAGACAGAAGCAGTTCCACATGCGCCTCGGTCTCCACACCTTCGGCGATAACCTCGCGATGGAACGCCTGGGCCAGGCCGATGATGCCTTCGACGATCGCCATATCGTCACGGTCGCCCAACATATCGCGCACGAAGGTCTGGTCGATCTTCAACTGTTCGGCCGGCAGTCGCTTGAGATAGGTCAGCGACGAATAGCCGGTGCCGAAATCATCCAGGGCGAAACGGATGCCAAGGTCCTGGCAGGCCCGCATCAGCTCGGTGACGACGCCGATATCGGCGATGGCGCTGGTTTCCAGAATCTCCAGCTCCAGCCATGACGGAGGAATCTCCGGATAGGCCGCAAGCTGCTCTCGCAGACGCGAGACGAAATTCTCCTGCTGCAATTGCCGCGCCCCGACATTGACGCTGACCGGCAGATCGAGCCCGGCACGATGCCAGTCCGCCATCTGCCGCAAGGCCGCATCGATCACCCAATCGCCCAAGGCGATGCTCAGCAGATGTCCTTCCAGGATCGGCAGGAACGCAGCCGGCGCCAGCAATCCCCGCTCAGGATGCTGCCAGCGGATCAGTGCTTCGGCGCCGATGACGCGGCCGGTGCGCATATTGACCTTGGGCTGGAAGAACAAGACGAACTCGTCCTGATCGAGGGCCAGGCGAATGCGCTCCAGGCTTTCGCGCTGGGTTTTGACGACGATGTCTTCATCCACGTCGAACAGATGGTAGCGGTTCTTGCCGGCCTGCTTGGCCTGATACATGGCCTGATCGGCGTGCCGCAACAGGATGTCGGCATCGACGCCGTCCTGGGGATAAAGGGTTGCGCCGATGCTGGCCGAGACCTGCAGCACGATATCATCCAGCACCACCGGACTGGCCACGGCTTGCAGCAAGCGTTCCAGCAGCGGCTTGCAGTCTTCCGACTGATCGAGATCGGTCAGGATGATGACGAATTCGTCGCCGCCGATCCGGGCCAGAGTATCGCTTTCCCGCAAGACGCCTTTCATGCGCTGGGTCACCGCGATCAGCAACTGGTCGCCGATGGCATGGGAATGGCCATCATTGATTTCCTTGAATCCATCCAGATCCAGATAGACCAGCGCCAAAGAAGTGCCGAACCGCTGGCACCGCGCGATGCCTTGCTGCAAGCGGTCGGCCAGCAAGACCCGGTTGGGCAGATTGGTCAGAACATCGTAATGGGCGATGCGCTCCAGCTGCTGCTGATGCTCCTTGATATAGGTGATGTCGGTGCAAACCCCCAGCATGCCCGAGATTTCACCGTCTCCCGCCTGTTCGAAGATCGGAGCCTTCATTTCCAGCAGGATGCGGCTTTCCTGATTGCGGTTCAGGATATTGATTTCCCGGCGGGTCTGTTCGCCGCCCAGGGCGCGAAGATCGGTCTCGCGCGCCGCCGCCAAGGCCTCTTCGGGAAACACCGCGCTATCGTCGCATCCCACCAATTCGGCGGCAGTGCAGCCGAACAGCTCCAACGTCGGGCGATTGGCATAGACGTAGCGGCGGTCGCGATCCTTCATGAAGATATAGGACGAGACATGGTCCAGCGCTTCGCGGAAACGATCGGCCTCGGCCAAAGCCTTCCTTAAGGCAGCCGAGACGATCTCGCGCGCCGTGATGTCGCGACCGATGCCCAGCACGCCGGTCAGGCTGCCGTCATCCGCATGCATGGGGATTTTCGAGACTTCCAACAATACCCGAGAACCGTCCCTGGCCAGGGTGACCCATTGTTCATAGATATGCTTGGCCCCGGCATCGATGACGTTGCGGTCACGCTGGCGGAAAATATCGCCCAAGTCTTTGCCGACGAATTCCTGGTCAGGCTTGCCGATCAGATCCGCCTCGCGCACGTCATACAGCTTTTCAAATTCGTGATTGCAGTTCAGATAGAGGCCGTCCGGGTCTTTCAGCCACACCATATCCGGCAAGGTGTCGAGCAAGGTACGCAGATGCCGCCGTTCGTTTTTCGCCGCCTTCTCGGCGCTCTTGCGAAAAACGACCTCGCGCTCCAATTCGGCGTTCATCTCGATATAGCGTTTGCGCGATCGCCCCATCTCGCCGATCAGGCTGACCAGCCGGCTGAAAAAGCGCATCAGCGCCCTGACCTGTTCGTGACTGAAGACCGGAACCTTACGCAGCGCCTCGAGATACGTCGTCTGATCGAAGCCGACCTCTTCCGACTGGCGGACGAAATACGACTCGTCGGGGGATTCGAAAAAAAATTGGCCGGTAAAGAAATTTGCCAGATGCTCGCCATCGATGATGATGGGAACGGCGACATCGACCATGCCATTGCGGCATTTATAGACGTTGTAAGTCTCGCCCTGCTCCAACTGCCCGGCCAGGATGGTGTCGCTCTCGCGGCAGCGCGCTGAGGTGGTCGAATTGACGCGATGGAAGCGAGTACAGATATCCTGCCACCCAGTGGCAATCAGAACATTTCCCTGAAGATCAAGGATGGCCGTCACTGCACCGGTCAGGGTCGTGAAATCCTCGCAGATACCACGAAGCTCCTTAATGTCCACGATATCAACGAACTTCATGGCACCTCCGGCCTGCTTTCTTTTATTTTAATTTATATTTACAAAAGCACCCTCGAAATCATCTTTCAGGAAGCCAAAACCCAAAGAATTGCGTGGGTTTTCCGGCAAATCTCCAGATAGGCCGTTCCATCTCAAAAGATGACAATGTGAATAATTGCCTACACCCACCCCCCATATCAACAGAGAGCAACGAATGCATCGCCGCCCATCATACTTTTGGGAGCGAATCGGGATGAGATGAACTGTGGTCGATCGGCCTTGCCATGATTGGATCATGAACTGGCGAGCAGGTCTGGGCAGAGCCCAAGGGAAAAACCATTTCACCACAGAGGCACAGAGACACAGAGACACAGAGACACAGAGGATAGCCTCTTCTTTCTCGGTGTCTCTGTGCCTCTGTGGCTCTAATTTTCTCACTCCAGCAGGAGTGATCAGCCCTTCCGCCCCACGATCAGGAATTCCACATTGCCTTCCGGGCCCTTGATGGGGCTTTCGGTGATGCCCAGCACGGTCCAGCCGGGTTGTGCGGCCAGCCAATTCTGGATGCGCTCGCAGACCTCGGCATGCAGTTCGGGTTCGCGCACCACGCCGCCTTTGCCGACGCGGCCTTTGCCGACCTCGAACTGCGGCTTGATCAGGGTGGCCAGCCAGGCTTGCGGGCCGGTCAGGGCAATGGCGGCTGGGAGTACGGTTTCCAGACCGATGAAGCTGGCGTCGCAGACCACCATGTCCAACGGATCGGGAATAATCTCGGCGGTCAGATGGCGGGCGTTGGTTTTTTCCAGCACCACCACGCGGGGGTCGTTGCGCAGCTTCCAGGCCAACTGGCCATGGCCGACATCGACCGAATAGACCTTGGCGGCGCCATGGGCCAGCAGCACGTCGGTGAAGCCGCCGGTCGAGGAACCGACATCGCAGCAGATCATGCCTTCGGGTTGCAGGCCGAAATGCTCGATGGCCTTGGCCAGCTTCAGCCCGCCGCGTGACACCCAAGGGTGATCCTGGCCGCGCAATTCGATCTGGGCATCCTCGGCCAGGGTCAGGCCGGCTTTGTCCAGCTTGCGTTCGCCGGCATAGACCAACCCGGCCATGATGAGTGCCTGAGCCTTGGACCGGCTTTCCGCAAGGCCGCGGTCCACCAGCATTTGATCCAATCTGATTTTCGCCATGATGACGGCATCATGCCCAAGCCATGCGCCGGAAGCCAGCCTCATAAGCTTTTTGGAAATTGCTCACTTGAGCCGTTTTGGGTAAATTTGTTACGAAAATTAGAAAAGCCTCTCTAACCCCCAGGTTCAAGCTCGAGGACGTTCATGGCAACCGCATTGTTCACCCATCCCGCCTGCATGGGGCATGACACCGGGGATTATCATCCGGAATGCGCCGAGCGGCTGCGGTTGCTGCTGTCCACCTTGAGTGGAGAAGACTTTCAGTTTCTGGAACGGATGGAGGCTCCGCGCGCCAGCAGCGAACAGATTTTGCGCGCCCATGATTCCGATCATCTGGATTTCGTGCGCGACAATCTGCCGACCGGCGACGACTACGCCCATCTCGATCCCGACACCGTGGTCTCGGAAGGATCGTGGGAAGCCGCCCTGCGCTCGGCCGGGGCCGCCGTCGGCGCTGTCGATGCGGTGATGAAGGGCGAGGTGAAGAACGCCTTTTGCGCCACCCGCCCGCCGGGACATCATGCCGAAAGCCGGGCGGTGCTGGGCTTCTGCCTGTTCAACAACGCCGCTATCGGGGCCATGCATGCCAAGGCGGTGCATGGCGCCAAGCGGGTCGTGGTGTTCGACATCGACGTCCATCACGGCAACGGCACCCAGGATATTTTCTATGCCCACCCCGACCTGATGTATGTCTCGACCCACGAGGACGAGTCCTTTCCCGGCACCGGCCTGCCGGAAGAGACCGGGGTGGCCGGCAACATCATCAATATCGTGCTGCCGCAAGGATCGGGCAGCGAGCCCTGGCGGGCGGCGGTGACCGACAAGATCATTCCCGCCATCCGCAAGTTCAAGCCGGACCTGCTGATGATTTCCGCCGGTTTCGACGCCCATGCGCAAGACCCGATGGCGCATATGAAGCTGAGCACGGAAGACTTTTCCTGGGTCACTCACGAGCTGTGCAAGCTTGCGGAAGAGGTTTGCCAGGGCCGCGTCGTCTCGGTGCTGGAAGGCGGCTATGACCTGAAGTCGCTGACGGTCTCCTGCGCCGCCCATGTCAAGGCGCTGCTGGAGCATTCATAAGGCTCCGCCATTTCCTTGCCCCTGCGATGCTTCGGGCGTAAAATTACGCCCCTCATCGCAAGGAGTTCCGCTTTGTCCCAAGGCCTGCCCGATATTTCCGCCTTAAGCTTCGAAGAAGCCCTGGCCGAACTGGAGACCATCGTCCGCCAGCTGGAGGGCGGTCAGGGACGCTTGGACGAAGCCATCGACGCCTATAGCCGGGGCGCGTTGCTGAAACGCCATTGCGAGGCCAAGCTGGCCGAGGCTCAGGCCAAGGTCGAGCGCATCGTCGTCGGTTCGGATGGCCAGATTTCCACCCAGCCGGCCGAGATCGGATGAGCCATTCCCTGAAAGACGGCCTGGAGCAGACCGCCCAGGCGATGAACGAAGAGTTGGAACGGCTGCTGCCCCTGCCGGACGGTGCGGAACGCCAGCTGGTCGAAGCCATGCGCTATGCCAGCCTGGACGGCGGCAAACGGCTGCGGCCCTTCTTCGTGCTGCAGACCGCCCATCTGTTCAATGTCTCGGAACAAGGCGCGCTGCGGGTCGCCACCGCTATCGAGATGGTGCATTGCTATTCGCTGGTCCATGACGATCTGCCGGCCATGGACGATGACGATCTGCGCCGTGGCCGCCCCACGGTTCATAAGAAATTCGACGAAGCCACCGCCATTCTGGCCGGCGACGCCCTGCTGACCAAGGCCTTCGAGGTGCTGGCCGGCCCCGCCACCCATTCCGACCCGCAGGTGCGCTGCGAACTGGTGCGGGAACTGGCTGTCGCCTCGGGTGGCAATGGCATGGTGGGCGGGCAGATGCTCGACCTGCTGGCCGCCGAGCTCGAGATGGACATGATCGCCGTCACCCGCCTGCAGCAGATGAAGACGGGCCGATTGATCGGCTTTTCCTGCGAGGCCGGAGCGGTGATGGGCAAGGCCGCCCCGCAGCTGCGTCAGGCGCTGAAGGCCTATGCCCATGATATCGGCCTGGCCTTCCAGATCGCCGACGACATCCTGGATGTGGAAGGCGACCCGGCCCTGGTGGGCAAGGGCCTGCATAAGGATGACGAGGCCGGCAAGGCCACCTTCGTCTCGCTGCTGGGGCTGGACCGCGCCCGGGCTCAGGCCGACGCCCTGGTGGAACAGGCCATCGCCCATCTTGACGTCTTCGACGAGAAAGCCGACCTGTTGCGCGAAGCCGCCCGCTTCGTGGTAGAACGGCGCCAATAATTTTGACTTCCGGTGACTTTATGACCGACACCCCGCTTCTCGACACCGTGCGCACGCCGGCTGACATCCGTGGCCTTACGGTGGAGCAGCTGCGCCAACTGGCTGACGAACTGCGCCAGGACATGATCGAGGTGGTGTCGCTGACCGGCGGGCATCTGGGGGCCGGGCTGGGCGTGGTCGAGCTGACCGTGGCCCTGCATCATGTCTTCAACACCCCCGACGACCGGGTGATCTGGGATGTGGGCCATCAGGCCTATCCCCATAAGATTCTGACCGGTCGGCGCGAGCGGATGAAGACCCTGCGCCAGGGCGGCGGCCTGTCGGGCTTCACCAAGCGGTCGGAGAGCGAATACGACCCGTTCGGCACCGGCCATTCCTCCACCTCCATCTCGGCGGGGTTGGGCATGGCGGTAGGCCGCGATCTGAAGGGCGGCGACAATGCGGTGATCGCCGTCATCGGCGACGGCGCCATGAGCGCCGGCATGGCCTATGAGGCGCTGAACAATGCCGGTTCGATGGACAGCCGGCTGGTGGTGATCCTGAACGACAACGATATGTCGATCGCGCCGCCGGTGGGCGCCATGAGCGCCTATCTGTCGCGTCTGCTGTCGTCGAAGAGCTATCACTCGGTCCGCCAGGTGATGAAGGATCTGGCGTCCATGTTCCCGGCGCCGCTGGAACGCGCCGCCAAGAGGGCCGAGGAATTCGCCCGCGGCATGGTTTCGGGCGGTACTCTGTTCGAGGAAATGGGCTTCTATTACGTCGGCCCGGTGGACGGTCATCGCCTGGACCATCTGCTTCCCGTGCTGAAGAATGTCCGCGACGCCAAGGAAGGCGCTCCGGTGCTGATCCATGTGGTGACCAAGAAGGGCCACGGCTATCCGCCCGCCGAAGCCGCCGCCGACAAATATCACGGCGTCGGCAAGTTCGACGTCATCACCGGTGCTCTGGCCAAGCCCAAGGCCAATGCCCCCAGCTATACCTCGGTGTTCGCCAAGGCGCTGGTCGAGGAAGCCGCGCATGACGACAAGATCGTCGCCATCACCGCCGCCATGCCTGCCGGCACCGGCCTCGACAAGTTTGCCGAACGCTTCCCCGAACGCTGCTTCGATGTCGGCATCGCCGAGCAGCATGCGGTAACCTTCGCCGCCGGTCTGGCCTGCGAGGGCTTCAAGCCCTTCTGCGCGCTTTATTCCAGCTTCCTGCAGCGCGGCTATGATCAGCTGATCCATGACGTGGCCTTGCAGCATCTGCCGGTGCGCTTCGCCATCGACCGCGCCGGCTTGGTGGGAGCCGACGGCGCCACCCATGCCGGCAGCTTCGATCTCGCCTTCCTGGCCTGCATCCCCGACATCGTGCTGATGAGCCCGGCGGACGAGGCCGAGCTGATGCATATGGTCGCCACCGCCTGCACCATCAACGACCGCCCCTCGGCCTTCCGCTATCCGCGCGGCGAGGGTGTGGGCGTGGAGCTGCCCGCCAAGGGTCAGGTGCTACCCATCGGCAAGGGCCGCGTGATCCGCGAGGGCAGCAAGGTGGCCCTGCTGTCGCTGGGCACCCGTCTGGCCGAATGCCTGAAGGCCGCCGACGAATTGGCGGCGCGCGGCCTGTCGACCACCGTCGCCGACGCCCGCTTCGCCAAGCCGCTGGATGTCGAGCTTTTGCATCGCCTGGCCCGCGAGCATGACGTTCTGATCACCGTCGAGGAAGGCTCGGTCGGCGGCTTCGGCTCACTGGTGGCGCATGAATTGCTGCATGCCGGCCTGCTGGATGGCGGCCTGCGCTTCCGCCCGATGGTGCTGCCCGATCGCTTCATCGATCATGACAGCCCCCAGGTCCAGTATGACGAAGCCGGACTGAACGCCCCGCAAATCGTCGCCCAGGTGCTGTCGGCCATCGGCACCGGGTCGCAGGGGACCACCGCTCTCGCGTGATTCTATTCCCATTTTATGCAGGACTTCTTGACAGCGAATGGTTCGCATATGCATGTATGAGACGTGAATCATTTTAGGGTTATCCCATGCCCAACGAACCTATCGATGCTCTTCCGCTGGAAAAGCTCCAAGAAAAAGCTGAACGCGCCAGTCAGCTGCTAAAGGCCATGAGCAATGGCCATCGTCTCTTGATCCTCTGCCAATTGCTGAAGGGCGAACGCTCGGTTGGCGAGTTGGAAAAAGTTGTGGGGCTGTCGCAGTCGGCCCTGTCTCAGCATCTGGCCCGGCTGCGTCGCGACGAGCTGGTGAAGACCCGCCGCTCGGCCCAGACCATCTTCTATTCGCTGAACGGGCATGAAGTCCCGGCGGTGATCGACACCCTTTACAATCTGTATTGCAAGGCGGATTAGAGCGAATTTCGCGACAAGCCCGCGCGGCGCTGAGCCGGCCCGGGACGCAGCATCTTGCAGATGATTAAAGCGGACTTTGATTGATCGAAATCCGCTTTAAACCGCCGCCCAGCGATCTGCCCCGGCGGCATCTTGCTGCCGCCGCACGCTGTCTTGCCCTTCCAAATAATGAAGATGGGCAAGGCTTTCCCCCAGGGCGAAGAACAGCTGATGGTCGTCCAGCGGGCGGCGGAACAGGCGTTTCAGCAGATCGAGCGCGGTGATGCCGCCGTTCGAGCAAGCCGCCAGGGTCTCGGCCAGCCGGTCGCGATGATGCCCGCCCAGCGCCGCCAGCCGCAGCGGCAATCCCTGAAACGGCAGGCCGTGCGAAGGCAGCACCAAGACATCCTGGGGCAGATCGCGGAACCGCTCCAGCGAGGCCAGGAACAGCTTCAGCGGATTTTCGAACGGTTGGCTGGGCCAGACGCTGACATTAGGGCTGATGCTGGGCAGAATCTGATCACCCGAGATCAGCAGATTGAGGTCCGGGCAGAACAGGCAAGCCATCTCGGGCGAATGACCCTGTGCGGTGATCACCCGCCAGAGCCGCCCACCCAAGCGTAATTCGTCGCCGTCGCGGATGGTCTTGCTTTGCGCCGGGATATGCTTGACCCGCGCCCCATAGGCATTGCCCCGTTCGGCCACCATCCGCAGCATCTCTTCGCTGAAACCGGCGGCGCGATAGAAGGCGGTGCTGATCTCGGTGAAGGCCTCGCCGGTGTCTTGCGACAGCATGCGGCCATAGAGCCATTCCGCCAACGGCGTCTCCAGCGGCACCTCGAACCGGCGCTGTAGCCAAGCCGCCAGCCCGATATGATCGGGGTGAAAATGCGTCGAGATCAGCCGCGACAGCCTTCGCCCTGCCATCGGACCATTAAACAGGGCGTTCCACAGATCACGCGTGCGTTGGTCGGAAACACCGGTATCCACCAGCGCCAGACTGCCGTCAGGCTCTTCGATCAGCCACAGATTGACGTGATCCAGGGCAAAAGGCAGCGGCATGCGCAGCCACCAGACCCCCGGCGCCACCGGGGCCAACGCTCCGAAGTCGGGCGCCTGGGTGAAGGGGAAGATCAGGCTCAGAGCGCCAACCCTTCCCGCTGACATTCCAGCAGGAACGAGGCCAGGCGGATATCCTCGGTCAGGATATGGGTCAGCAGCCAGAATTTCAGATAATGGTTCAAGGCCTCGGGGCTGTCGTCATAGATGCCGGCCTCGTACTCTTCCATCACATCTGCCATATCGGCCAACAGCTCGATATGCTCGCGCCAATGGGCCTCGCGGCGCGGGTAATGCAACTGGTTCATCAGCTGCTCTTCATGGGCGAAATGGATGGAGATATGCTGCGCGATACGGCCCATATGCGCCAGGATCGTCTTGCGGTCAGCGCCATCCAGCTGCGCCTGATGCAGACCGTTCAAGGCCTCGGCAAGCGCGCGATGTTCCGCATCGATGGCGGCAAAGCCGGTTTCCAAGGAGGCTCCCCAGGAAATCAACGGCATGACCCATACTCCCCTTGGTTTCGAGCCCCCGCTCGTTTTAACCGAACAGGGCGTCGATGTCGGCCTGACTCAGGCCCTGATTTTCCAGGGCCGGGCCATTCAGCAGCTTCTTATCCTCGTCCTCATGCACTTCCGGAGGCTTGGGCAAGTCGGAGAAGTTATCGGCGCCCCAGATCTCGATCATCTTGTTCACGCGGTCTTCGATGTACTGCAACGTCTTGCAGACCTTAGTGATGCGCTGACCTGTGATGTCCTGGAAATTGCAGTTTTCGAATACTGAAACTACGGCTTCCGAGATTTCGTCGGCGATATGGCCGGCAAAGCTGTCCGATGCCTGCGACTTCAGCTGGCTGGCCAGATTATCGATCTTTTCAGCGTTTTCCATGATGCCGTGGGTGGCACCTTCGGTGGCCGAGACGATGGCGTCCAGCTCGTTGGTGACGGCGATCAGGCGGTCGTCGGTGGAATTGTTGGGGCGCAGAGCGGCAATCTCGGCCTTGGTCTGGTCGATACAGACGGCCAGGGCCCGCAGCTCGGTCTTCAGCATGCTGACCTCGGCGCGCTTCTGCTCGACCTCGTGATCGACCGAGGGCAACACCACATCCGGATCTTCGCCGCGGATCAGGCTTTCCAGCATGCGCATGTCGCCGCGCAAGGCATTGATGGCCTCGAGCACCGGGCCATTATCGACCGACACCGGCTTCCCCGGCCCCTGTGAGGAGACTTGAGGATCAACGCCGCGCGCCTTCAGCCGCTGCAGTTCCGCCGAGAAGAGCTTTTTGCCTAATTGTTCCATGGCCCCTCAATCCGCTTTTGTTATCAGCGCCTCAGTTCCCAAGGCCCCGTTGATCGTCCACCCCGGTGTCCCAGTCCTGGAAGTCCATTTCCAGGATTGCCCAGTTCGATTCGGTCGCCTTGGCGCCCGTTTTGTCCGACAATGTCTTTTCTACCCAAGGCTTATAGCGTGTGTCTACTCCCAGGATATGACCGGCCAGCCAGCCGTCCATCAGAGACACCAGCTCGTCAGCCGCGCCGTGCTTGCCATCCTGCCAGCGATCCAGCAGGGCGAACACGTCGCCCGTCAACTGACGGTGACCTTTTTTATGTTCGTTCAGTTCGGGATATTCGACCAGTTGCAGCAACCGCTCTTCGCGGCGGAAATGGTGGACGATATATTCGACCAGCACATTCATCACGCTACCGACCACTTCGCGCGTCTGTCCCTCTTCGCGCGCTTCGGCCAGTTGAGCCGTCAGGGCGAACAGCAACTGGTGATCCGTGTCGATGACCGGAACACCGATTTTATAGGCGTCGCTCCATTGCACTTGCGCCCTCGCTCCCCGCCAATGCCCGCGACATCGCTGTCCAGCAGGCCTTGGTAATAAGAGATACACCGATTCGCCAGGCGACGAAAGGCCGCCCTCGGTCT
>Ga0318567_10000651_pt1 | contig 14000 bp, 7 predicted proteins | sample GRESIP088b5f20_FD_203691 | JGI IMG/M metagenome (GOLD analysis project Ga0318567, IMG submission 203691) | Tropical soil microbial communities from Luquillo Experimental Forest, Puerto Rico - GRE.SIPMG.088b5f20 | ecosystem: Environmental > Terrestrial > Soil > Tropical forest > Bulk soil...
GGAATACCGATGTGGGAAGACCACAAATGGCAGACGAGCGGATTGATAGGGATAACGAAGAAAGTGAAGATAGGTAAGAAGACGAGCAATATGCAGTTGTTATGGGATTTTTTGAGTTACAGCCAAACCCCCAAAGGAGAAGCAATCAAGTTTAGAATAGGGTACACGTTTTAAAGAAAAAAGAATGAAAAAGTTTGCATTATTTATTGGATTATTATGTATCAAAGGATTAGTTATCGGTCAAAGTTATTTACCGATAACAGGGGGAACGTTAACTGGTCAACTCAACGGAACAAGTGGAACTTTTTCTGGGAATATTTCAGTTGCTGGTGCACCTCAAAGTTCATGGGGATTGTATTCTGCCAATGGAATAAGAACAGACGGGAGTGCTCTAATATATAGCGAAACAAACGATCCTTATTTACAGATTAAAACAGGGGGGGCTGGTTCTTGGCTTTATTTAGATGGGGGGAGTGGATGGTGTGGAGTAAGGTTAAGAAGCAATACAGGCTCAACATTTTGGTCTGCAGGAATGGAAAATGGGAACGGAGATTATGGGATTTATTATCAGGGTACTACTAAATATTTAGGAATTAGCTCTTCAGGGCTTACAACCTTCAGTAATAATGTTAAAATAAATGGATATAACCAAGGGTTGATTATATCTAGCCCCTCTACCCATCAAATCCAATTTCAGGCAGATGCATATCAAAATGGAACTTTTGCTATTTATGATATTGATGACAGTTATTCAAATATTTTAAGATATAACCCGTCTATAAGGGGATTATATTTAGGGTATAATAATGCATTAAATATAAATAGTAGTCAAGTTGCAACTTTTGCTTCTCATGTAAACATTTCGAATGGAAGTATTCTGTATTTAAATAATCCAAGTAATTCGGCTACAGCCCAATTAAATAATCCTGGTGGTGCGACAATGCAATTGTTGCAATATGGTGCGGCAACAATGTTTTGGTGTGATAACGGGAATGTACTAATAGGTAAAACTTCACAAATAAATAATAGTTACAAGTTAGATGTTGCAGGTAATATCCGTGCCAATAAACTGGTAGTCAATACAACAGGTGCAGATTTTGTATTTGACAAAAAATATCATTTGAGACCTCTGATAGAAGTAGAAAAATTTATAAAAACATATAAGCATTTACCTGATATAAGTCCGGCTAAAGAAATGAGTGCTGATGGAATAGATGTTGGTAGTAATGAAACTAAGCTTTTGCAGAAGATAGAAGAATTGACTTTATATATGATAACAATTCAAAAGGATAACACGACAATGAAAGAGCAATATCTGGATATCCTAAAGCAGAATAAGCAGTTAAAAAAACGTATATCAAAACTTGAAAACAAAAATTAGCGTGAAAAAAGGGGTAACAATTCTTATTTTAATATTTATCAGCTTTAGTACAACAGCTCAAACCAATATATTACCTGCAAGCGGTAATGTGGGAATTGGCACAGCTAATCCTTCGGCACTTTTACATGTTTATAATGGACAAAGCCATTTTGAGTCTACAAGCAACGGGGTAAGTGATATAAGCAGTGGTACTTATGCATTAATGATAGGGCCTCTTCATACAAGAAGTTCTATTGCAAATACCTATTATGGTGGCATTGCATTTAATCATTTGCTTAATTACAACTCGTCAATAACATATAATGTTGCCCCGGGTGCATGGATAGGGCTAAGACAATATGATTTGCCTGGAAGCGAAAGGGATTATCTGGTCTTTGCAACAAAGCCGGGTATAGGAATTTCGGGAGCAGGAAGTGATATACCGATTGAGAGAATGGCAATTGATCCATTTGGCAATGTTGGCATTGGCACCACCTCACCTACAGAAAAACTCTCCGTCAATGGCAACATCCGCAGCAAAAAAATAATTGTCACCCAAAACGGATGGTCAGATTACGTATTTAACGACGGGTACCGGTTACGTCCACTTACACAAGTAGCAAATTTCATCAAAGAAAATAAACATTTACCAGATGTTCCTACAGCTAAGGAAATAGCTAAAGATGGTATTGATGTAGGAGCAACACAAGCTGTTTTATTAAAAAAGATTGAGGAGTTGACTTTATACATCATCGATATAAAAAAGGAAAATGAGCAAACTAAGAAGGTATTAAACTTAAAAATCAAGGAACAACAAAAACAAATTGATCAACTAATTAAAGTAAAATAAAAAATGAAAAGAGTTATTCTTATTCTTTTTATAATCGTATTCTCTCAATTGGCTATAGCTCAAAGTTATTTGCCTTTGTCAGGTGGAACTTTGACAGGTCCTCTAAATGGAACAAGTTCAACTTTTTCAGGGAATGTCACAGGGGCATTATCTTTATTTTCATCATCATCATCATCGGCTGGGCAATTTGATGGAACTGGCAACACTGGCTATGTAAGCCAACTACAATTATCTAATACCACTTCAAATAGTGCATCGAGGGTTGGATTGACTTTTGTAAATGATGGGGGACCTAACTCATTTTTATTGTTTCAACAACCTGCCGCAAGTGGGTCTCAAGATGTTTATTTTTATAATAATAGGAATGCAGCTTTAAAGTTTGTTACAAATGGAACAGAAAGATTTAATATAGATGGCAATGGAGGATTAAACGCTCTTTGTGCTCTAACCTTGCATCCCGCTTCTATTACTGATGGCTATGGAAGATTCCAATTAACAAATGACGGGACTAATATTAATCTCTTATCACAAGATAATGATAGGAATATAAGAATTGGTTCTTTTGGCAAACAGGTTACTATAGGATATAATACATCTTTAGCAACCGATAATGGTGCTTTTAAAGTTGAGGCAAATGGGGCATTAACTGGCACAAGTGCTTTGTTTAATAGTAATGTTAGTGCACTTGGAGGTGTGTTTGGAGGAACTGGTACACATCAATTTAGATTATTTAATGTAAATCTGAATGGTGTCGGCAATTATTTGAGACTTGACACTTATAATGGTAGTTCATTTGCAGACGGTATATCTCTTGTTGCTTCTTCAGTCTATTTAGGAAATTCTGCTGATGGTGCTGCTCTAAAAATAAGTGGTGATAATACGGCTTTATATGGTTCATTAACTGGCACAAATGCTTCATTTACAGGAAATATATCTTCAACAGGAGCTTCCATCAATGGCAATATCAAAACCAAAAAACTCATCGTCACTCAAACAGGTTGGTCTGACTATGTATTTAACGACGGATACCGCTTACGTCCACTTGCACAGGTTGCAGATTTCATTAAAGAAAAAAAGCACTTACCTGATGTACCTACAGCTAAGGAAATAGCCAAAGACGGTGTTGATGTTGGGGCAACACAAGCAGTTTTATTAAAGAAGATAGAGGAATTGACTTTATATATGATAGAACAGCAAAAAAGTATTGATGCATTAAAAGCAGAAAATCAGCAAATCAAAAAGCAGTTAAAAAAACAAAATAAGAAATAAATACCGGCAAATTGAATAGATACGGTTCAACTTAAAAAAATACAAAATATTATGAGTGTCAATAAGCTATTCGGGATTGTATTGTTGTTGTGGTTACAAAGTTCTGTAGTAAGGGCACAGAATTTAAATCCGTTGAATGTGACTAATATCGTACCGCCTTCTCCTGATGTTGCGGCGATGGCGAAGTATATAACAATGCCGGTGAGTTATTCAACGGGAGTCCCTGAGATCAGTGTGCCTATTTATACGCTAAAGTCGGGAGATTTAAGCCTGCCTGTTACTCTCTCTTATAATGCATCGGGTATCAAAGTGGAAGAAGTGGCTACATGGGTAGGATTGGGTTGGAACTTAAATAGTGGTGGTAGTGTATCCAGAATTGTAAGGGGGCTCCCTGATGATTGGGATGCGAGCAAAGGATTTTTATATACGACAAAAACACCGGCATATATATTAGGTCTTCCTTATGATAGTCCAGAAAGATATGATCTATTTGCGGAGCAGATTTATGCCAATACATTAGATGTGGAACCGGATATTTATATTTTTTCGGTACAGGGTTATTCGGGTAGGTTTTATTTTGATCAGCGACAAAGAAAATTCGTATGTACACCGAATCAAAATATTAAAATCGACTATAGTGTTAATGGTACAGGTCAGATTACGGGATGGATATTTACACTACCTAATGGTGTGAAATGTTATTTTGGTCTTTCTGCTGATAATGGCCGCTCCACCACGGAGAGTTTTGTAACGCAACAAACCATCAATGTAGGCACCAGTGTTTCTATAGGAGGTGCAAATAGTTCACCTGGGTATATCAGTTCATGGCCTGTTATGGATATTGTCTCTCCTCAAACTAAAAAGATCAGTTTTTATTATACGGTTTTAAATGATGAGAATTTTGGCCGTTCGGGTGAGGTTACGGATTATAAGGGCAATTCTGGATGTGATGCTGCTACGGATCAGACGAATGCCTCTTTTTATATTCATACGACTACGAAAGCTTATATCAACCGAATCTCCAGTGATTTAAGTGATGTACTCTTTATTGCCGGTACGGAAGACAGGCAGGATATGTCCGGCAGTTCTAAAAAATTAGACAGCATTGTTATAAAGAATAAGGATAACAGTATTTTGGAGTGCTATGGTTTTAATTACGGTTATTTTCAAAGTACGGATGCTACTTCTATTCCTTCTATGCCTAATGCTGTTGCCAAAAAAAGATTATATCTGAGAAGCTTGTTGCAAACAGATGCATCCAATATGGTATCCCTGCCTTTTAATTTTTATTACGATACAACGAATATACTTCCGAGCCGGTTATCTGCATCACAAGATTACTGGGGATATTATAATGGCAAATCCAACGGTAGTTTTCTGACTCCCACTATTACCAATGCGAGTATCTATGGTTCGGGCAGTGGTTACAGAGCCGGTGCAGACAGAAGAGTGGACAGTGTATTTGCAAGGTCATGTATACTCAATAAGATCCAGTATCCTACGGGAGGATTTACCGAGTATACGTATCAGCCGAATAAATCAGCTTCAAGTGGCAGTGATTTTTATTTTACTTCTTATCAGCCATCCAATGTGCGCACGGGCAGTTTTATGATTGTCAACAACCCATTTATTGAAGTATCCACGAATGTATATGTCGATTCTTTTGAAGTCAATAACATTACAGGTCAGGCCACACTAGTATCTTCCTGTGATGGCTGCACGACGGATTTTACTTCTGATTGTCCTTTACGTGCAACAATAACCGGTATCACAGACCCTTCCTTTATCGTTGCTGTAAGAAGGAACGATAACTATTATCTGACTTTACCTAACGGCAAATATTCTGTAACGGCAAGAATTATACCTAATGACAATTATCCCAACCCTTCGTTCAGTGTTGCGCTTAACTGGTCTGAGTTGATAGACCCCAATAATTTATTGATTGGAGGACAGCGTGTGGCTAAAATAGTGAGTGACGATGGTGTTGGACATACTTTATCCAAAAGCTTCGATTATAATTCCTTTACAAATCCCGCTACGAGCAGTGGGGTGTTGTATAATCTGCCTGTTTCAGTCTATAAAACATATTGTGGATATAGTTCTGGTGGAGAAGTGACTCCAGGTGTTACGAAAGTTGTTTCCAACAGTGCACTGCCTTTAAGCTCCGAGAATGGTAATTTGGTAACTTATACCAATGTAACGGAGTACTCGGATGAAAATAAAAGTTCCTTTAAGACAGAATATACCTTTTCAACTACACCTCAATATATTGCGGGGCCTGGAACAAATATTTATCCATTCCCACCCAATATTCAAAGTGACTGGCGCGGAGGTTTGCTAACGGATAAAAAAGAATATGAAAAACTCAGTGAAGGAAGCCATCGGATACTGACCCATGAGGAGCATTTTTATAAAAATTTTCAACGTTTAGAGTACGATAGTTTCGGTATCAAAGTTTCTCCTTATCCTACAAGAGAACCTCCTTCATTTGGTGTTGCACCTTATAGTTTTGCTACGGAGTGGTATTTGACGGATTCCACTGTGACCAGTCAATATGCGTATAATAATGGTAATACCACTATTCTTAGCCACCCTGTTAAGAATTTCTATAACAATAATTTCCTGCCGGCCAATATCCAGTCCCTGAACAGTAAAGGGGAAGTGGTACATACCAAATCATGGTATCCGGCGGATTACAATAATGTGAGTGGCTATAATATCAATAGTCTGCTGGATGCAGGTATTATTGAAGTGCCTGTGAAGCAGGAGATCTCAGTGAATGGGAAAATAACCTCAGGCCGAATTATTCAATATAATACAAAAGGGCAGCCTTGCAGTATTTATTCGTATGAAAACGCAGCATTGGCAGATACAACCACACATGACCGGAGTACGGTACTTGAAACTAATTATCAGTTGATCAACAGCTTGTCTTACGGTACGGATGGAACATTACAGCAAGCAGTGAAACGTGGGGGCAGTACGGTGAGTTATTTGTGGAATTATGCAGGAACTTACCCTGTCGCAGAGGTAACGAATGCCGATTATTCTTCTTCGAGTTATACCAGTTTTGAAGGGGATGGCACGGGTAACTGGGATTATACCTCAAGCGGTATCGTAAGTGATGGTGTTACGGGTACAAAAGCATTTAGTCTCACCAATAATAATATTGTACGTACCAGTTTGAGCAGTGCGGTAAGCTATATCGGTACTTACTGGCTTAAAAACAGCAGTGGCAGTTGTAGTCTGGGTGGCAGTGCTATTTTGAGTAAAAATGGCTGGACATTATATCAGACAAGCCTTTCAGGTATTACATCTCTGATGGTAAGCGGTAACGGGATCATCGATGAGCTGAGGCTTTATCCTCAAAAAGCGATGATGACAACCTATACCTATAATCCGCTGATAGGGATTAGCAGCCAGTGCGATGCCAATAATAAAATTACCTACTACGAGTATGATAGTTTAGGGAGGTTACAACTGATCAAAGATCAGGATAAAAACATTATCAAAACATTCGATTATAAGTACAAGGAAGCGCAGTAAAACAAATACTGCGCAAAGTTCAATAACGTGACAGAAACAGTTCATTAAAAACAAAAAATATCACACCAAAACTAAGTATATGCAGGTGTATAAGATAGGAATAATAGTATTACTGTGGTTAAGTGCAGCGGGTGTACAAGGACAGATAAAGCCTGATGGCAGTACACAGGTAGCAGCGCCGGCGGGAACGGTAGCGACAGCACCGTCTAATTACAGCAGTGGCATTTTGGTTAATTATGTACGTACCCGACAGGCGATGGCTCCGATAACGGATATCAGTACATTTAATGCAGCGGATTATAGCAGTGTCAAAGAAGCTACCCAATATCTGGATGGATTAGGCAGGCCACTGCAGACAGTCAGTAAGCAAGCGACTATTAATTTAAAAGATATGGTAACGCCTGTGGTCTATGATGCTTATGGAAGAGAATCGTATCAGTACATGTCTTATGCAGATGAAAGCGGGACCGCAAACGGTCATTTTAAACTCACTCCTTTTGCCAATTATGGCAGCGGTTCTTTTCTTGCCAGCCAGTATGCGGGAGAGCAGGCATTTTATGCTAAAACCAATTTTGAAGCCTCTCCTTTAAGCAGACCGCTTCAAAAGTTTGCACCGGGTAATAGTTGGTCGGGTAGTGAGGGTAGTGGTGCCGGCGAACATGCGGTCAATATGCAGTACCTGATTAATAACAGTAATGATAATATCCGTATATGGAGTATTAGCAATAATAATCTGACCTATAGTAATAATGACCAGACCACGAATATTCCTACCAGTTCGGCTGTATATGCTGCGGGAGTATTATTTAAAAATGTAAGTATTGATGAAGTGGGTCATGCGGTCGTGGAATATAAAGATAAGGATGGGCATGTTGTCTTAAAAAAGGTGCAGATAGGAACAGCGGCTGTAGATTTTGCGGGTCAGGATGCCAATTGGTTAAGTACCTATTATGTGTATGATAATTTTGGGTTATTGCGTTTTGTGATACCACCGAAAGCAGTAGCAGCATTGGTCAATAACAGTACATGGGATTTAACGATGGGCAGTTATGCGATTATCAATGAATTATGTTTTCGTTATGAATATGATAGCCGCCAGCGGATAATAGCTAAAAAAGTGCCGGGAGCAGGTTGGGTATATATGGTTTATGATGACAGGGACAGACTTTGTTATATGCAGGATGCACGGATGCGGGCCGCTTGTCAGTGGATGGCAACTTTATATGATGATTTGGACAGACCTACTGCAACAGGGATGATTAGTTATTGTGATTCAAGGGATGCATTACAGTCACTGATTAACAGCAAGTTCAGTGCAGCACAAAGTACTACTGTTACTTTAAATTTTACTGCACCGGATGATTTGGTGGTGAATACAAGAGAGGCGGGCAAACCGGTTTACCGTGCAGTGAACAGTATTACGATTAACAGTGAGTTTACTTCTGAGGGTACCGCTGATTTTGAAACCGTATTGGGTGCTGCAACTGTAAGTACAAGTACATTACTATTGAACTATAATCCATTCCCGGACGGAGCCAATTTTGTTGGATTGACCCTTACTTATTATGATGATTACAGTTATATACAAAGTGGTGAGACCAACAAAAATTTTAATGCGGCTTATAGTAACAGTAGTAATCTGGATGCAACATCCAATCTATATCCGGAGGCAGTTGCAACAACGCCGAGTGCACTTACGAGAGGTATGGTCACCGGAACTAAAGTGAGGGTATTGGAAAACCCATCCAATCTGGATCAGGGGGGCTGGTTGGGAACAACTGTTTATTATGACGATAAGGGAAGAACCATAGAAACGATTAATGACAATTATAAACAGGGAACAGATATTAGCATCCTTCGCTATAATTTTACGGGCAAAGCTATTGCCAGTTATGCGGTACACAATAATCCTGCAGCATCGGAAAATGACAGGGTAAAAACCACGATGGAGTATGACCATGCAGACAGGCTGATGCAGATCAAGAAAACGATGAATGATGATGCCAATACGACCCGTATAATCATCAGAAATGAATATGATGAATTGGGTCAACTCAAAACAAAGAAACTGGGACAAAAAAGTCAGGGTGATAATACTGAATTAGAGAATCTGGCATATGATTATAATATCCGCGGCTGGCTGCAGGGTATCAATAAAGATTATAGTCGTGGAAGCGGTACCAAATGGTTTGGTATTGAGCTGAACTATGATTGGGGCTTTGGCAGTACTCAGCAGTTTAATGGGAATATTGCAGGGGTACAATGGCGTAGTCAGGGAGATGGGGCACAACGTGCTTATGGGTTTAATTATGATAATGCGAACAGATTATTAAAAGCGGATTTTACACAATATGCGGGAGCTTGGAATACCAGTGCAGGAATAGATTTTAGTTTGAAGATGGGTGATGGTTCGACTGCAAGTACAGCTTATGATGAGAACGGTAATATCAAAGCTTTATGGCAAAAAGGATTGCTGTTAAACAGCAGTAGTGTGATAGATGATCTTAGTTATACTTACCAGAATTATAGTAATAAATTACAAAATGTAATAGATGGTAGTAATAATCCAAATACAGTACTCGGTGATTTTAGAAGCAGTCAGAACTATTTAAATACAATAGGCACGAAAACAAATACGGCGACTGATTATGCTTATGATGATAATGGTAACCTTTTAAAGGACTTAAACAAAGATATTGGTACCATGGGAGCCAGTGGTATCGTCTATAATCATCTGAACTTACCTTATCAGGTAACAGTACAGAATAAGGGAACGATTACGTATATCTATGATGCGGCGGGCAATAAGTTAGAAAAGAGAACAGTAGAAACGGCACTTGGGAAAACAACTAAAACAGATTATGTTGATGGTTATGTTTATCAAAATGATACCCTGCAATTTTTAGGACATGAAGAAGGCAGGATCAGGAAGAAAACAGATGGCAGTTTTGTATATGACTATTTTATTAAAGACCATTTAGGTAATACCAGAGTGGTATTAACGGATGAACAGCAGCAGGATGTATATCCTGCAGCCACATTGGAAAACGGGGCTGTAGCAACAGAACAGAATTATTATACAATTAATACGGGAGCAGTAGTAGACAACCCTGTGTCATTGCCTTATAGCTATCAGAACAATAACGGCAATCCGCCATACAATAACAACCCTAATAGCAATACAGGCGGAAGTAGTGCAAAGATGTACAAGTTAAATGGTGCCAATGGCGACAGAACAGGATTGGGTGTTACACTCAAAGTAATGACAGGAGATAATGTAGCGATATGGGGAAAGAGTTTTTGGCACAACAATGGAGCAGGCGTAAATAATGGATTTCCTGTAAATGCAGTATTAAGCAGTTTGTTCAGTTCATTAGGAGGAAGCAGTGCAGTGGCATCAGCAGAACATGGTACAGTAAATGCAACCACATTAATCAATACCCCATCAGTGAATGCAGATGTAAGCAATTGGGTAAACAATGCCCCTGCACAATACAATAGCCCCAAAGCATATATCAACTGGATACTGTTTGATGAGCAGTTTAAAGTGATAGGCAGCGGTAGTGGATTTGACGGAATAAATACGAGTGCAGACCAGCTCAAAAGTCATCAAATAGGAGTGAGCATCAGTAAGAATGGATACTTATATGTATATTGCAGTAACGAGAGTAATCAGGATGTGTTCTTTGATAATCTGCAGGTAGTACATAACAGAGGGCCGTTGGTGGAGGAAACGCATTACTATCCGTTCGGGTTGACGATGAGTGGAATATCCTCACAAGCTGCAGGCTCATTGGAAAATAAGTACAAGTACAATGGCAAGGAGCAACAACACAATGAGTTCAGTGATGGTAGTGGTTTAGAGTGGTACGATTACGGGGCAAGGATGTATGATGCTCAAATTGGAAGATGGATGGCTGTTGATCCGAAAGCGGAACAATATAGGAAATGGAGCCCTTACAATTATGGAGTTGATAATCCAATTAGATTTATAGACCCAGATGGAATGGGTCTTGAAGATATTGTCACATTTAATATGCAAGGAAAAGAAATAAATCGAGTTGTTTCTAATACCGAGTTTAAAACCTATGTACAAAGAGATGATGGTACAAAAGTAGAAGCACCAATGCCTAAAATAATTCAGGAAAGTTCTGGAGAACCCACGACCTCACTAGCATATCAGAAAAATGATTATCAAATTGCAGCTTCTACAGAAATTTTTAATGAACAAAAAGCGAATGGTTCTCTGAATCTTGTAACAGATGGTAATAAACCAATTCCCACTGATGCAGTTAAATCAATTCCAAATTTAGATCCTACTTTGGTTAAAGCGGTTGCTATGCAAGAGTCTAAAGCTGGAACGGATGCTAGTATGAATGGAAATAAAGATATCATGCAAGTGAATAACAAAGGAGATTGGGCTGCTTATAAAAGCAATTATGGACTGTCTAAAGGTGTTGTGCCAGACGTGCAAACATCAGTAAATGCAGGGATTAAAGACTTGGCAACAAAAGGATTTAAAGGAGGTATAACGGTTGATCCAAAAACAGGGGCGGTTTCTTTCAGCTTTAAAAATTGGAATTCTGCTGTGAAAAATTATAATGGAGGTGGAACAGCAGGCTACCAAGCTTCTGTATCAAAGATGGTAAGTAATGCACAAACGCCAAAACCGGAAAATTATGTTAATCAACATTAAGATATTGCTGAGGTATATTTTTTTAGTAATAGCTGTTTTTATAAATCATCAAATTTCTTTTGGGCAGGAAAGAGCATTGTTGCTTGTATTGGGAAAAGGCAAAATAAATAAGACGTATAGCTTTGATTCTTCAACTAAAGAAAATGGGTATGATAAAACGTTTGTCAAGTATTTAGGTAGCATTAAGACCGATAGAGGAGAAGAGTTTAAGATTCTATCATTAGCTAGGATATGGGGAAAGAATCGACATACATCTGGTATAGTATATATATATAATTATATGAATGAATATGTAGGTAAATACAATTTAAGTAGCAGTTTGGATTTACCGGAGAAAGTAAGAAACAATCATTTGTTTTTTACAAATAGACATAAAAGTGATTGTGATTCTAAAATGGTTACTGAAGTGGATTTTAGTAAAGATGTGCCGAAAGAATTCTTTTTGAAATGTAAAGACACAACGGGGGATATCTATACTTTTTCTACTGAAAAGTAGGTATTGTTGCATGTTGAAATTTTTTTTCGCTGTGTTTTGTGACATACCCTTCATTTTGAAAAGGGTAATTGTTATTTAAGATCATAATCAAAATAGTCATTAAAAAGTCATCGGGTAACATCGGTGGCTTTTTGTTTTAGATTGACTTGCGGGTAGATATGCAAGTGAGTATAGCACATTTACTGGAGTATAAGCAAAGAGAGTTGAAGGAGACAATGTAGCGATATTTGGAAAGAGCTTTTGGCATAGTAACGGAATAAACCCGAATAATAATTACAGTTTAGTTGTGAATGATTTATTAACGCTGATAGGCAATGCGGCTGCTGTAACAGGAACGGGTAAAGGCATTACAGCAACTACATTAACAAGTTCGCCAACAGTACCGGGAGATGTAAGTAATTGGTTACAGAATGCACCCAATACGGGTAACAGACCCAGAGCCTATATAAACTGGATATTATTGGATGAACAATTTAGACCCGTAAACAGCAGTAGTGGCTTTGATATGATAGGAGATGCGGAAACGATTAAGTCACATACCCAGAATGTATCAATTAATAAAAGTGGTTATCTTTATGTGTACTGTTCGAATGAAAGCGATCAGGATGTGTTCTTTGATAACCTGCAGGTAGTGCATAGTAGAGGGCCTTTGGTGGAGGAGACACATTACTATCCATTCGGGTTAGTTATGAGCGGGATCTCCTCAAAAGCACTGAACAACTCCCCAACAAATAGATTTAAGTATAATGGAAAAGAACAGCAACATAATGAGTTCAGCGATGGCAGTGGTTTAGAGTGGTATGACTATGGGGCGAGGATGTATGATAACCAGATTTGTAGATGGACGGTTATAGACCCGAAATCTGAAGTAAGCAGAAGATGGACACCTTATAATTATGCTTATAATAATCCGTTGCGTTTTATAGACCCGGATGGAATGAAAGCTGATTGGATATTTGATCAGCAAAGTGATGGCTCGTGGAAGAAAAGGGAGGGTGAGAAAAATGATGGCGGTGCAAACAATCATACTTTAAATTACAAGGATGGAAAAACCACTTATTTAAATACCAAGGATGGTACTTCGTCAACAGTTGATACTAAAAAAACAAATAAAGAAATTCAACAATACAGAGAAAGTCGAGAGAAAGGTTCTACTTCTGTGCCAGCAGCTAAAGAAAGTACCACGAAAGCAAGCTCTGCAAATGAAGAACCATTAACAGGTTCTACAACCACAAATAAAGTCTCAGATGAGCATGTTGTTATAAATACGGGTATGGGAGATGAATATGTGGTATCTCATTATACAGGACAAGTTGCAGGGCAAGAAGGTAAACTTATAACGAATGATATATCCACAAACAATGGTAAAGCAGAAGGTGTAACTACTACTGTAGGACCTATTAATATGAGTGCTAATATAGATAATTCTTATACAGCAGGTTTAGGCGTTGCAGGGTTTGAAGTTCATGTGGGAGCAGGTGTTGGGAATGGATTGGGGCAAATATCTGCAGGATTTAGTTATAAAAATGGGAATGGTAATATTGTAGGTAGTGACGGAACATTTAAGGCTGGAGGTGTGACTCTTGCTGTTGCGGCAGCTAGTTATCTTATAGCTACACAAGGATGGGGAGGGCTTTTGACTCCATAAATATATTGCTTAATTTAGTTATTGAAAAGTATGAAAAAGTATGAAAAGGGCGATAAGCCTCCTTATTTACTTGGGTTATTATGTCTAATTCCTTTAGTGGGAGCATTCGTGGGCGTTGGTTTAATCTTATATGGG
>Ga0318567_10000652_pt1 | contig 14000 bp, 18 predicted proteins | sample GRESIP088b5f20_FD_203691 | JGI IMG/M metagenome (GOLD analysis project Ga0318567, IMG submission 203691) | Tropical soil microbial communities from Luquillo Experimental Forest, Puerto Rico - GRE.SIPMG.088b5f20 | ecosystem: Environmental > Terrestrial > Soil > Tropical forest > Bulk soil...
GTATTAAAAACGGTATTGCGGCGAAAAAGGTTAAGGAAGCTGCGGTTTCTTTGTTTGGCGACCCCGAGCCTGCTGAAACAGAACCAGAACATTTTACTCCGGCCAACATCGATGCATGGATGCAAAAGCAGGAAGGCTTTTCAAAAGCGAATACTTACACGCATCCGGATATACATTTTTCTTATCCTGTAATTCCACGCAAAAGCGGCGACAAGCCGGTGAGCACTGATTATATTACAGAATGGCGCGAGTTCATACAAAAATATCCTTATGGCAACGCGTACGATTGGTTACAATTTATTGGTGCCGAAAACAAGCAAGGGAATATTACTGCTTATGAGTGTAACGAGATCATTCGCAAGTTGAATTTGAAAAGCTTCGAAAGCGAGTACAAAGTGCTCGTGTTGTGGATGCCTGAGTATTTGGGAAATGAAGGAAACAAACTCCTCAAACTAATCGAAGAGCCTCCAGCCAATACTCTTTTTATTTTGGTAGCGGAAAATGAATCATTGATTTTACAAACTATATTATCCCGCACACAGCTGGTAAAAATCCCAATGCTTGAACCCGCGGATATTGAAAAATCTCTCACAGAAAAATCTAAAATAGCGCCTGCACAGGCGCAACAAATTGCCGGTATCAGTGAAGGCAATTATCGGGAAGCATTGCAAATGCTGCAACATTCCGATGAAGACTGGAACGACCTTCTGCGCGAATGGCTAAATGCTCTTTTAAAGAATGGTCCTGCAGCTCAGGTTAAATGGATCGAGGAAGTAAGCAAGCAGGGACGTGAAAAACAAAAACAATTTCTACGTTATTTCACGCATTTGCTGGAGCAAAGCATTCGATTGAAATTTATGGGAAGCGCCATCAGCAATTTTTCTCTGGCACAAAATGAAAAAGATTTCGCAGAGCGTTTCAATAAACTAACCGACGTTGCGCAACAACAGGCCATTGTAGAAGAGTTGGATAAAGCCGCTTACTATATTGAGAGAAACGCCAATGCCAAAATGCTTTTCCACGCATTATCGATAAAGCTTTATCATATTATTAAGGATAAAGTTGCGATGCAGGTGAACTAGCTTCGAACTATTCAAAGATTTTTTCACCAGTAAGGCACTGAGGACACTAAGGTTCACTAAGAGAGGTTGAAATTTAGACGACCCTTAGTGTATTCTTAGTGTCCTCAGTGCCTGAGTGGTAAATCTTACTGTACAAACTGAAACACTGCCTTTGCAAACTCTTTGTTTCTCTCGTAATACAATATATGCCCGCCTTCTATAATTTTTACGTGCTGATTTGGGAACCTGAATAATTTATAATGCTCCGGGCCAATGTTGTTATCTTTCGTCCCTGTAATTATCAGTACCGGCACTTTTACGTTCTTTGTTTCCTTTGTAAAATCTCCAAAATAAAAGGGCATATTAAACGCTGCCCGGGCAAATGAATTGTTACGCTCTTCACTGTTGTCAACCCTGTCGAGCTCATCAACTGCGGCTTTATTGTTTGATAAAATTTTATACTCAAGACCAGCTTTGCGCAATTGTGCTTTTGCTTCTATGAATGCCTGCAACACGGAATCTTTTGGAGCAACAATGTGCGTGCCGATTGTTTTGTTGATGAACGCAATTTGATTGAGCAAAGAATTATCAACATAAAGCGTAGCATTCAGCATGATCAATCCTTTTACATGATCCGGATATTTTTCTGCATACTTTAGTGCAAGTACACCACCAAATGAATGTGCGATAAGATATACTTTGTTTTCGCCCGTTTGTTTTCTGATTGTTTCAATGTCTTCTACCATTCTTTCCGGGCTGTAATCATTGTTTGCCGGAGATGTAGATCTACCACAACCACGTTGATCAAAATAATACATGGTGAGCTTTTGCTCCAATACACTTCCGCCCAATTCTTCAAATGATTTGCTCCATGCGCCTGGGCCACCATGTACGAAAATGCAGGGTGTTCCTTTTCCTGCTTCTTTTACAAACAGGGCAACGCTGTCTGGTGTAAATACGTGAGTAGTTATAACTCTTTCGTCCTGGCTATAAGTGCTGTAGGATATGCAGAAGAATATGAGCACAAGAAGCAAACGATTTCTCATGGCTTGTTAATGTTGTTTAAAAAGAGGTCAATATTAATGCGCAGACTTCTTAAATGCAAACGGAAGAATTATTTTTGATCCACTAACCAGAGAAAGTCCTGGTAGTTAACATTCGGAGAATCACCGGCACTTCTATTACATTTCTAATGCATAAATATTTTACCATTCTTTGCGCTTTTCATCTGCTGGTGCTGACTTGCGCGGCTCAGAGCGATTGCAAACTAAATTACATTCGGGCACGATATGCGAGCTATAGCGATTCTACATATGGATATTTGTTCTGTTTCGACGAAACCAAAAACGCATTTGAATATCGCATCTACAATCATGCAAACGATAGTTTAACCCGCATTTATTGCGGCATCTTCAAAACAGTTGCCGATACTTTATACCTCAATTATCGCAAAGGAAAACCAACCGGAGTTAAGCCTTTTCTGATCCGCGAATTTTCCGGTAATTATTACATTCAATATTTCGATAACGGAACGAGAAAGTTTCTTTGGAAAAGGCCCCGGATGGGATACGGATCATGAGGTTAGTTGAGAAATCAATAAATATTTGGTCACGAAGAGGAAATTTTCGAATTAAGAAAGGCCTACGTCGTCACTTTACTTTCGGCCGTGCACCTGTCAGCTGCTTCAAAAAACTCAAGCAACCTTCTATAGCAAAAAAAGAAGTCTGATCTTTTTTTTGCTTCTTCAAACAGATGATTGTCGGAAGTCATGCATGTTTCCATTGCATTATGTAGAAAAGATTTATAATCATCGACACTGCATGCGTCCAATAAATCTTCTAAAGCGATTTGAAAATTGATGTCGGATAGGGTGTTTTTTGTTTTCATATTACAATTTTACTTCACTTGCCTATAGGCAATTGTTACAAATGTAGGGTTTTTTGACCTTTACTTACCTATAGGCAATTATGAAAAATAACATCGATCGATTTGTAATTAATAAGGTTCGTGAAATGCGACTAGAAAAACAGTTGTCGCAAGCAGAGCTTGCTAACGAACTTGGAATGTCACTCGGTTTTATCGCCAAAGTAGAAGGTGAGAAATATCCATCACATTATAACATTAAACACCTAAATGAGCTAGCAAAAATTCTGAAATGCAGTCCGCAGGATTTTCTTCCTAAAAAACCGCTGTAAAATCAGCGCTTTTTTCCAACTTAAACCCCTTCAATGAAAATACTAAGACCCTTTCTGCGCGTGACGGCATTTATAATACTTACAATGTTTACCCAAATTGGCGGTGTGGTCTACGTATTGGCGCTATTTCTCTTTCAATATATTACAAAGCATTCTGAAAACGCAGCAACACGTTTCCTCCTAAAAATTTCAACCCTTCTTCTTTTGTATCTCGCTGCCACATTCTTCATAGTTCCACCTCTTGCAAAGGTTTTTGGCCGCGAACGCCTTCCATTAACGGAAACCAATCATTTGCGCCCTTTAAATATTCTCACGTGCATTTTAAATAGAAATTATGTTCGTCCAACTCTTAAACAAGCTGCCTACAATGTAGCTGCGGAAATGAATAAGAAATATCCGGGCACTATTGTAAACTACCTTGATGGTTGCTTCCCTTTCATCAACAATTTTCCACTTGTGCCTCACCTAAGTCACAATGATGGACGAAAACTCGATCTTGCCTTCTGTTACATCGAGAACAACAATAACCAACCATCAAACAACGCGCCTTCTTTTATAGGCTACGGAATAAGTGAAGAACCGCGTGTGGGTGAAGAAAACACCGCCCTTGATTGTGAAGAAAAAGGATTTTGGCAGTATAGCCTTCTGAAAAAATTGGTGCCACAAACACGAAAGAAAAATTTTACTTTCGACAGTACACGAACTGCCATGCTTGTAAATTTATTTATTGCGCAACCGGCCATTGGCAAAATATTTATTGAACCCCATTTAAAAACAAGACTGCATTTAACTAGCGATAAAATAAGATTTCACGGTTGCCGTGCTGTTCGCCATGACGATCACATTCACGTCCAGCTTAGTAACTGATAAAATACACTAAACCCTTTTAACCCTACCAAATGAACTTTAATTTCTACGAAGATTTCAAAAGCCATTCCAACGAAGAACTCATCGCCATCATAAGGCAAACTGATGCTTATCAACCCGAAGCTGTCGCTGCGGCGTATCAACATTTGAACGAACGTGAGGTAAGTGAAAATGAAATCCTTGGCAAAAGCGAAACCCGCGAAATCACTCATTCCACATTTGTGGCCGAAGAAAGCCAGGAAGATCTGCTCGTCCCTTACATACAACAAGACGTTCCCATTATTTACAACAAATGGATCAATATCTTACTTAGCTTTATTGCCTTTCGCTTTTTAGCCGTAGGTGGAGGCACGCTTTGGTACTTTTACAAACTTAGGATGAGGCTTTTTTATGTTTTTAGTCTGGACTTTATGCTCATTTTTATTGGGCTCCCCATCATATTTCTGCTAATTTTTCAGCGCAAAAAATGGGGATGGTTCCTTTTCCTTTCATTTAGCATATTTAATCTCTTTGGATTTATCGTTAACCAGGTGGTGAGGCTTGCGTATGGCTATATTCCTCACCTTGCAGGGTTGCTGGTACCACTGGTTTATGCCTCTCTTAGCGGCATTTCGATATTTGTTTTATGTAAGAAAGAGGTAGCCAGTCTTTATCATGTTTCAAAATCCGAGAAACCGAAAACCGCTCTGATTGCAGTAATATTGAGCGTTTTAGTATTTGCAGTAGCCCGATATTTCTAAAAGCCCTATAAAAATTCCTAAACTTTTTTAACCCTACCAAATGGACTCTAATTTTTACGAGGATTTCAAAACCAATTCCAACGAAGAACTCATTTCTGTTATAAGGCAAATTGGCGCACACCAACCGGAAGCCATAGCCGCTGCATATAAACATTTGAACGAACGCCAGGTTAGTGATAGCGAAATCTTTGGCTTACCCGCAGCCTCGACAAGTGCCGACACTGCAGGAGCGAACGAAGATGGACAGGAAGATCTCCTGGTTCCCTATCTACAGGAAACTACGGTCAAGTCTTCCAACAAATGGATCAACATTATACTCAGCGTAATTGCTTCTCAATTCTTTTATCAGACTATTTATACTGGATGGTACTTCTACAAGAACAATCTTAATCTATCGCTTCTGTTTAACTACTCGTACATAGTGCCTTTTTTCTTTGTCCCTATACTGTTTCTACTTGTTTTTAAAAGGAAAAAATGGGGCTGGAACATTCTCTTCGCTATTCATATAATAAACATTATCGTAACCATCGGGCTGCATGGACGGGGATTGATATCTGGTCTTATCGATGATTTATCTACTTTAATTGGACCGGTCGTTGTACTGGCAGTTAGCACTTTTATGGTATCTGTGCTTTGGAAAGAGGAAGTGGCCCGTGATTTTGTTGTTTCGAAAGCTAAAAAACAACAGGCTGCCATGGTCGCCGGCGTTCTCGGCATATTTATTTTGTTCACCCGCTTTAATTTTTAGAAACATAAAACCATAACAATCACCTTATAAAAGATTCGCCAACTTATTCGTAAATTTTCATCACAAAAAAATCTACAATGAGCGCTTCTACAGACTACACGAAACTGGCCATTGAACAAATTATGTCCGCATGGAAAACGCAAACCAAAGCAGTGGATGACATGTTAAGCAAATTCTCTACAGAACAATTCCACAGCGAAATTGCTCCGGGAAAAAACACAGGCATTTACCTGCTGGGACATTTGATTGCAGTGAATGACAACATTCTTACGTTTCTTGGTTTCGAAAGATCATATGCGCACTACGACGACATGTTTGTGAAAAATCCAGATAAATCAGGCTTCACATTTCCTCCGTTGGAAGAATTAAAAATTGCTTGGTACAAGGTGAATGAAGCACTGACAAAACATTTCAGTTCATTATCAACAGAAGAATGGTTTACTAAGCATACAGCTGTTTCGCAGGCAGATTTTGAAGTGAATCCACAACGCAACAAATTAAACATAGTCATCAACAGAACGAACCATCAATCCTATCATGTTGGGCAGATGGCATTGTTGAATTAATAATTAATAAGACGGCATTCGTTTTTTGGGTCTAGCACTTCAACAGTTGAACGATAACGAATGCCGCTTTATTTGCCGACTGTAACCACTATTAACTCTTAATTATTAATTTCCCTTCCCATCTCTCGCATCTTCCAATTCCTTGATATTTAGCTTACCCATTTTCATCATTGCTTCCATGCCTCTTTTTGCTTTTACGGGATCGGGATCACCCAATATGTCATTTAACACTCTTGGAACAATTTGCCACGACAACCCGAATTTATCTTTCAGCCAACCACAGCGTGAGGGCTCGCCGCCATCGGCCGTTAATTTTTCCCATTTGTCGTCAATCTCTTCCTGCGTGTCACAAAGTACAAACAAAGAAAATGATTCATTAAGCTTGAAATGTGGACCACCATTGAACATCATAAAGTCTTGTCCATCTATTGTAAAAATAGCTGTCATCAACTTACCTTCCGGCCCCGGGCCACCTTTAGCATAGTATCTTTTGTTCCTTACACTTGAATTTTTAAAAACGCTCGTGTAATGATCTATGGCTTCTTCAGCATTGTGGTTGTACCAAATGAACGGTGTTACCTTTTGCATAATTGACAAGTTTTAAAGTTTATGTTTTGTTGTTGTTATTGTACCGCAAACATAGAGAGGATCGAGGGTAGAAAAGATGGGCTGTTGCCACAAAGTGGAGGCAGTTTGAGACAATTCGAATTAATAATTAATAATTAATAGTTGGAGCACCATAAGGAAACGTGTGCCACATTATGTTCAACAAATAACAAAGCCGCATCCACTAACGAATGCGACCTATTAATTCGTCTTACGCTACCGCCTGCTTATTATACTTATTCCTATACTCCAGCGGAGACAATCCTGTTGTTTTTTTGAACACGGTGCGAAAGGCTTTGATGTCGGAATAGCCAACATCATACATCACTTCCTGGATATTTTTTCTGCTTGTTTCGAAACTTTTTTTAGCCGCTTCTACTTTCACACGTTGTATGTATTCTGTAACGGTATTGCAGGTTGCTTTTTTAAATCTGCGCTCAAGGCTTCTGCGACCAAGTGCAAGATTAGAAGCAAGCTGATCAACGGTGATGCGCTCTGCAAAATTAGTTTCAATAAACTCCTGCGCTTTTTTTACAGGCTCGTCTTCATGATTTTTTTGTCCCTTGAACATGATAAAAGGAGATTGGCTGTCGCGGTCAATATCAATCATAAATGCTTTCGCAACAATTATCGCTATTTCGCGGCCGGCATATTTTTCAACGAGATACGCAAGAAGATTCACATAAGAGTAAGCGCCACCGCTTGTGTAGATGCCATCTGCTTCGGTTATTATTTTATCATCTACAAGATTTACATCAGGAAACATTTCGCGAAACTCACTGGTGAATCTCCAATGTGTCGCACATTGTTTTCCCTTCAACAAACCAGTAGAAGCCAGAAAGAAACTGCCAATGCAAAAGCTTGCTAATTCTGCGCCATTCGCACGTTGGTCCATTAACCACGGAATAAATTCTTTATTCATTTCAATAGATGCGGCGATGTCGTTCCCCAACATAGCGGGTATTACAATGAGATCTGTTTTCTTTACATCGCTTATCAGTTTGTGAGGATCGATGGTAAAAAGTCCGTTGCGCTGGCTGGTGTCATGCGCCAATCCTACAAGTTCCACTTTGAATATAGGATCCTTTCCCATGCTGGCAAGTATACCGTTTACTTCGCAGAACACCTGGTGACTACCTTCAATATTCGTTACACTTGTGTGGCCACGAGGTACTAATATGGATATGTGTTTCATTCGATAAAAGTAGAAAATCTTATTGTCGTAATCAACCCCTCAGAATGTTGCATTTGCACCTCACTACTTTTTTGTCATCACGGTAAGTTTGTATTGTAATTATTAACGCTGAGTCATGCGAAAACTTATTTCCCAAACACTCATTAGCCTCGACGGTTATTTCGAGGATAACAATAACGGCCTAAGCTGGCACAATGTGGATCAGGAGTTTGATAATTATACAATTGAAATGCTTGGCGGCATGGGCACGTTACTTTTTGGAAGAGTGACGTACGAAATCATGGAAAGTTTCTGGCCGACAGAACAAGCAATAGCGATGGATCCAATTGTGGCAAGGTATATGAACGAATTACCCAAGGTGGTTTTTTCAAAAAAATTAAAGACCGCTACATGGCACAATACGAAAGTGGTGAATGAAAACATTGCAGAAGAAGTGCAAAAATTAAAGAAACAACCAGGCAAGGATATTGCTTTGTTTGCCAGTTCCAATCTCGCCAAAACTTTCGTTGAAAATGATCTTATTGATGAATTTCATTTCCTTATAAACCCTGTCGTACTGGGCGCTGGCCATAGTTTTTTAAATGGTTTGCAAGGCAAACAAAAACTTAAACTCATAAAGTCCAGAGTTTTTAATTCCGGTAACGCGTTACTCTGTTACGAACCTGTGAGAGCTAATTAACCTCTATTATTAATCGAAAATTGCTTTATCATGGAAAAAGGAACAATCAAAAAAACGGTTGACATACATGCTCCTGCATCAAAGGTATGGGACGTGCTTATACAAGATAAGTACAATCGCATCTGGTACGCAACCTTCATGGAAGGATCGCACGCCGTTACAGACTGGAAGCAAGGCAGCAAGGTAACCTTTCTCGATAACGACAACAATGGCATCTTCGGTAAGATTGTTGAGCTGAAGCCGAACGAAAAAATTTCCCTGTTCTATGAAGGCGTTGTGGAAAATGGAAAAGAAACCACCACCAGCGATGATGCCAAAGACTGGATAGGAAGCACAGAAGTCTATTCCCTCTCCGTAAAAGGCGGAAGCACCTCCATGCAGGTGGATCTTGAAGGCCCAGCAAAATTCATAGATATGTGTATGCCAATGTGGGACGAGGCGCTGCAAAAAATAAAGGAACTGTCTGAAGAGTAAAATATTAAATGAAAAAATTAATCCTATCGACAAATGTTACGCTGGATGGCTTTATGGCTGGCCCTAACAAAGAATTGGACTGGCATTTTGATAACTGGAACGAAGAGATGGCAGAGTACGCATGGCAACAGTTAAACAATGTTGATACGATCCTTGTAGGAAGAGGCGCCTATGAAGGTATGTCAACGTTTTGGCCCGAAGCAGCGGTTAATCCCATCATCAGGAAAAGAGATGTGGAGTTTGCTAAGAGGATGAATGATCTGCCGAAAATTGTTTTCTCTAAAACACTTTCTTCTGTCGACTGGAACAATTCGCGACTGGCCAGCAATAGCGATGTGGAAGAAGTTGCTGCGCTTAAAAAAATGCGTGGAAAAGATATCATACTCTGGGGCGGCATCGGTATGGCGCAGTCGTTCATAGAGCACGACCTGATAGATGAATACAGGATTTGGGTGGCTCCGATTGCAATAGGAAACGGCATTCCGCTTTTTACAGTGCATCACAAGCTCAACCTTAAACTGTTGTCGTCAAAAATGTTCAGTAACGGCGTTATTCTGTTAGTGTATGCGCCTTATAAATAGTTTTTCTTTTTGTGTTCTTTGAAAATCAATGGCATTGGCGATGTTCAAAAATATTTTTTCGAAAACACTTGCGCAACCGAAAGGTTGCATATAATTTTGTAACCAAAAGGTTGCATATTTTATGAGAAGAGATGTTTTCCAGGCAATAGCCGACCCTACAAGACGAGCGATTATCAACATGATCGCAGAACAGCCGCTAAACGTGAATACCGTAACAGAGAATTTTGATGTGAGCCGCACTGCTGTTTATAAGCACATTAAGATTCTTACGGAGTGCGGGCTGGTAGAAATTAAACAACAGGGCCGCGAACGTTTTTGCGAAGCAAAATTGCAAAAGCTGAATGAGGTATCGGATTGGGTGGAACAATACAGGAAGTTCTGGAATGCACGTTTGGATGCACTCGGTAATTATTTGAACGAACTGCAATCCAAAGATGATTCAAAAACAAAAAAGAAAAGCAAGGGAGCACGCAGATGACGCTGATTGCAATGATTGGCGCTGATTTTTTCCCGTAATTTTTAAATCACTAATTGAAACAATAGGTCAAGATGGAAGCAATAAAAGAATTAATTAAAACAACAGCAGATACTGAAATTATTACGCTTAGAGTGGTTAATGCAAATGTTGCCCTTGCGTATAAAGCATGGGCCGATCCCAATCGTCTAAAAATCTGGTGGGGACCGAAGGGCTTTACAAATACTTTTCACGAACATGACCTGAAACCCGGTGGCAGATGGAAGTTCACTATGCATGGACCAGAGGGCGGCAATTACGAAAACGAATGCGTATTTATAAATGTGGACGAAGGAAAACAAATAGCGTGGTATCGCATTTCAAAACCATTGTTTCAATGCGTGGTAACATTTGAATATGTTTCGAAAGTTAAAACCAAGATTGTTTTTAAAATGCTTTTCGACACCAAAGAAGAATGCGACAAGATAAGATCATTTGCTCCGGAAAAGAATGAAGAAAATTTTGACAGGCTGGAGAAAGAAATAGAAGGGATGAAAGCGACAATGTAACGACTGAATTGGTTTCGCCAAACCAAAGTGTCCAAACGACGCGATGTTGTTTGTCATACCAGTATCTGATCTGTTGCAGCAAAAAACTATGAACGACGGAGTGCAAGACCTGACAGGTTTTAAAAACCTGTCAGGTCTTGTCCCCGCAGCTACCCGGCAGCCATTTAAATCTGTCATTATAAGGTGATCGAAATGACAAACAACCAACCCTCTAGAAGACGATCACCTTGAGCAAACAACAAAAAACACACTCAACATTTTTAAACAACACCATAAAAACTTACAATCATGGCAGTTCTCAATCCTTATTTAAATTTTAACGGTAACACAGAAGAAGCTTTCAATTTTTACAAATCTGTTTTTGGCGGAGAGTTCTTCATGCTGATGCGCATGGGCGATGTGAAAAATGTGCCCGGCTTCGATAAACTTCCCGATGCCGACAAAAACAAGATTATGCACATTTCCCTGCCAATCGGCAAAAGCGATGTGTTGATGGGTACTGACGTTGTGGAATCGATGGGCCAGCAAAAAGTAAGCGGCAACAATTTCTCCATTGCCATAGGTACTGAAAGCAAAGAAGAAGCCGACAAACTATTCAATGGTCTTTCCGCAGGTGGCAAAGTAACCATGCCAATGGGCGATACATTTTGGGGAGCTTATTACGGCATGTTTACGGACAAATTCGGCATTCAGTGGATGATTAGCTACGATACACAAAACGTTCCGCCTAACAACCGATAGTATAAAGTCAAAATTAAAAAGTAAAAATTAAAAAGCCTGTGGCACAGTCAACTTTTGACTTTTTACTTCTTACTTTTTAATTTCTTCATTTACACCTCAATATCACTAAAAAGTTATTTAGATGAAAAAAACGAAAATCATATACTGGATATTCACCGTGCTGGTGCTCCTGCTAATGGGCGTTGGCGCTGTGCCAAGTATCCTGAAATCTCAAGATTCTGTTAAGTTGATACATGATCAACTCGGTTATCCCGTTTATTTTATTCCTTTTACCGGTGTGGCAAAGTTATTGGGATGTATTGCATTACTTGTTCCCGGTTATCCAAGAATAAAAGAATGGGCATATGCCGGTCTTGCATTCGACCTGATGGGCGCCATCTATTCATTCATTTGTACGCACGACACTGTATCGGATTGGTTTCCGCTTATAGTGGGTCTTGGATGCATTTTCGGCTCTTATATCTATTATCATAAGTTAAGAAGATTAAAAGCAGCATCAAATGGAACAAGCTATTCTGGAAATACGGCATTGGCTTAGCGGCCTATACCAGTTTGTGCTCAATGCTTAACGCTTAAAGCAGAAGGCCTGACGCTTAACGCTGGGTGCAGCACTAAAACTGCGTTCGGCGTTAGGCATTAAGCGTTATGCCAAAAACATTTTTCAAATGATAGAAGTATTCAAAACAGATGTAACTGAGCTGCATATTGCCAATATGCTGATCGAGCGCATACATGCGATCTTCCGTCATTACAGAGCCAATTTTGACCTGGATGATTGCGATAATATTCTACGTGTAAAAAGCAACGAGGATGAAGTGCAGCATGCATCGCTTATAAGCTTATTGCAGGAGTTCGGTTATAATGCAGAAGTGCTACCGGATTAAGTGAGCACGCAGATGACACTGATTAGACTGATTTTCACTGATATTTAACCGCAAAGAGCTCAAAGGATACGCAAAGGAAGCAAAGGTTATTGAGAGATAAACTTTTTCACCTTATTATAAGTCTGTTGTATCAGTAGTATACCTTCGCTTTCCTTGCGCCGCCTTAGCATCCTTTGCGGTGACAAAAAAAATCAGCGAAAATCTGCTCAATCAGCGTCATCCGCATACCATTAAAAGATCAGTGCAAATCAGTCCAATCAGTGTCATCTGTGTGCTAAATACTTATCTTGTCAACGTGAACTCTTTCTCACTCTTGTTACCCGCCTCATCTTCAACGGAAATCTTCAGCGTGTGAGTGCCCGGCAAAAATTTCTCATCCATTTTATAGATGAAGCTCAAACCCTTGTCATTTGTGAATCGCAGCCATTTACCATCGAGCTCGGCGCGAAAGTTTTTATATTTTCCAAAGTTGTCTTTCACACTGATCACCAGCCTTGACAAATGACTAACATTGCTTCCATTTGCGAAGCCAACAGGAGTAATCACAGGAGGCTCATTATCTACTAACAACTGATAGCTGCCGAAGTCTCTAAACTTGGCAGAGGCCCAGCCATTGTTCCATTCCACAGCCATCACTTCTTTTTTGGCGCCCGCGAATCGCTGCATTACCACTTTGCTTTGTTCTTCGGGAGACAGTGCTTTGTTTGGCTTAATTCGTACCACCATTGGTTCCTGCAATGGAACATACGGAGCGCCAATAGTATGGATCGCTGAAACCGCGGCTGGTGCGGTCGCCGCACTTGTCTTGTATGCTATGTGCACCGAATCGTACAAACATCTTTCGCCCATATAAAACTCACATTCCGGATTTTCAGAAACATCCAACATCATCGGGTAAAACATTTTGCCGGCAGCAGTCGAGGCGGGCGTTACACTTCCGTTCCACTGTACTTTAGTTTTCAAAGAAGAAGAATTGCCATAAGCATCTTTTATGATGATCTTGATATTGTGAACGGCTTTATCACTTAAGTCAATCACACCATCACCACTTACCTTTTTATATATAGAATGAATATAACCGGGTAATTCACTCAGGTGCTCCACATATGGTCCGCCATTTGCCTTCATCTTGTAATCCACGTGGGCATTGATATAGCGGGTTTCGTCATAGCTTATATTGTCCATTTCAAAACCTATAACGGCTTTATCATTATCATAAAGTTCGCCCTGGAAAACACCGTTCTGATTGCTGGAACCCGATTGTGTATCGTAGGTGCCAACAGCAAAGCTGACTTTTGCATTGCTTACTGTAACAACATCCTGACTTGTCTCATATCCACCGGCGATTTTCTTTATTGGCAGCATGCGAGGCGTTTGCTCATAAACGCTCGTTAGCCTGTTATACAGCGCCAGCCTTGTGATCACAGGTGAAGTGTTATCAGAAATGGGAAATCCAAACAGCATCGGGTTTACGTTTACATCATCTGCTGTTTTGCGAATTTCAAAATGCACGTGCGGAGCCTGTGATCCACCAGTGCTGCCGCTATATGCAATGAAATCGCCTTTCTTTACAACAAACAGATTCGCAGGCACATCGAGAAATACTTTCCACGATTCGAGATTGTATTGTTGTTGCTTTA